>Ga0070665_100003707_pt1 | contig 16179 bp, 1 predicted proteins | sample KBSS13metaG_FD_65862 | JGI IMG/M metagenome (GOLD analysis project Ga0070665, IMG submission 65862) | Switchgrass rhizosphere microbial communities from Kellogg Biological Station, Michigan, USA - KBS S1-3 metaG | ecosystem: Host-associated > Plants > Roots > Rhizosphere > Soil ... | reverse complement strand
GAGTCAGACATGGGTCGTGGGGCTCACGGCGTTGGCCCTCCCCGCCGCGCCAACGCGCGATCCGACTGCGCGGCCAGCTCGACGAGACCCGCCCGCTCGCCTTCGTTCACGGCCGAGAGCGGACCCTTGGCGGCGCGTTCGGTCCAAAGCTCGAGAGCGCGGCGGGACGAAGCACGCGTGTCCTGCCAATGCCGCGTGATCTCGATCGGGTTGGTGGCGGCCGCAGCCTGCGCGGCGTACGCGCCGGCGAGCGCGTTGAGGACCTGGGCCAGCCGCTCCGCCGCGGCGCCGCTGACCGCATCGGCGGTGTGGCGTTTGGCCGCGATGTCGAGGGCCCGCTGAAACTGCTGGACCGCCTCGCTCAACCGGCCGGCATTCTGCAAGACGTGGCCGATGCTCAAGTGGGCTCGCGCGACCGCGTCCGCCGCATACACGTCGCTCGGATCGGCGTCGGCGACCTGCCGCCGCCTTGCCAGCGCCATCTCGTAGTTCTCGAGCGAGCCGGCGGTGTCGCCGGTCGTCGACAAGGTGTAGCCGATCGACGCGTAGTCGAACGAGAGATCGAGCTGCGCTTCACGGTCGTTCGGGTTCGCCACGGTGCGCGCCTCGTCGAGCGTCGCCGCCCGCCGATACTTCGCGAGCGCCGCCGTCCTGTCGCCCATCTTTTCGAGCACGGCGCCGAGCTTCTTGCACGCCAGCGCGGCGTCGCGCCGCGCGCGGCCGCCGCCGGGATCGGAGGAGAGCAGCGCGTCGAAGATCGCCGATTCCTTTGTAAAGGCCTCGCGGCTGGCCGGCCAGTCGCCGAGATCCACGGCCCGTTCGCCTGCCGTGTGGTACGCGATCGCCATGGAGCGCCGTTCGGCGATGCCGCCCGGGTTCCTGGCATAGAGCATTTCAGCGATCGCGAGCGACTTGCGCTGATATTCGTCGGCGCCTTTCTTATCACCGGTCGCGGCCAGGATCGAGACGAGGTGATCCGACGTCATCTTCAGCTCGCGCTGGATGGTCGGATCCGACGGGTGCGCGTCGGCGATCTTCTGCCGCATCGTGAGCGCGGTCCGGTGGCTGCGCAACGCACCCGCCGTGTCGCCGAGATTCGATCCGTGCGGCAGTCCCTGCACGTCGCCGACCCTTTCGTACGATGCCGCGAGCTCGCGCTCGAGCGACGCGTCGTGGCCCGATTCCTTCGACAGGCTGTCGAGATATTCGAGCGCGCGCTGCACCACCAGTTCGCGCGCCCTGGTCGATCCGGGCAAATGTTCGATCGCGTCGTGGAACTCGAACAGGAACGAATTGGCCAGCCGCCGGACGTCGTTGAACCGCCGCTCGGCGCGCGTCCGCTCCTGCTGGGCCACGTGCGCCTGCCACGCGGTGGCGATCGTCCCGCCAACGAGCGAGAGCAGGAGCAGCGTCGCACCGGCGACCGCACGCCGATGGCGCTTGACGAACCGGTTTGCCCGATAGCCCAGGGTATCGGGCCGCGCCAGAACCGGCCGGCCGGCGAGGTGACGGCCGATGTCGTCGGCGAATTGCTCCACCGTCCCGTAGCGGCGTACCGGATCCTTCTGCAGCGCCTTCAGCACGATCGTGTCGAGGTCGCCGGCCAGCCGACGGGCGGCGCGCGGGTCGGTGACGACCTCGCTCGGGCGCCGCGGCTCCTCGTCGCAGATCGCGCGCGCCAGGTCGTGGGAGATGGTGGTGGCGCCTTCGTACGGTCCACGCCCGGTCAGCAGCCGATGCAACATGACGCCGAGGGCGTAGACGTCGGTGGAGGTCGTCACCGGCTCGCCGCGCACCTGCTCCGGGCTTGCGCTTTCGAGCGTCATCACCCGCATCACGGTCAAGGTCCTGTCCGCCGTCTGGGAATCGGCGCCGAGCAGCTTCGCGATGCCGAAGTCCAGCAGCTTCGGGACGCCGCCGGCGGTCACCAGGATGTTGTTCACCTTCAAATCGCGGTGGACCACCAGACGCTGATGCGCATAGTGAACTGCCGCGCAGACGCTGCGGAACACCGCGAGCCGGGCCTCGATCGAGAGGTGATTGGTGTTGCAGTAGGCGTCGATCGGCAGGCCGTCGATGTACTCCATGACGAAGTACGGTGATCCGTCCTCGGTCGACCCGCCGTCGATCAGGCGCGCCACGTTCGGGTGATCCAGGTTCGCCAGGATCTGGCGTTCATGACGAAACCGTCGTTCGACGTCGGCAGAGTCGAAGGTCGAGCGAATCACCTTGATCGCGACCTGTTTCTGGTACTCGTCGTCGGCCCGGGTGCCGAGATAGACCGCGCCCATCCCGCCGTGGCCGATTTCGCGCAGCAGCAGGTACGCTCCCACGCGGCGTCCGGCCCATTTCGGGCCACCAAGATACCGATCGAGCACCGACGACGCGTCGCCCTTGGCGAGCGCCGGCTCGATGATGAAGCTGCCGGCCTCTTCGTCGGCCGCCAGCAGCGAGCTCACCTCGCGTTCAAGCGCCGCGTCATCACGGCCGATCTGGGCGAGGAAGGCGCCGCGCTCTGCCGCCGGCCGCAAGAGCGCCTCGTGCAACGCCTGTTTGACCTGCTGCCACCGCTCCCGTGTCATGAGATGACCTGCCCCCGATCCCCGCTCCGCCAGGTTCTGAGAGCCAATGATCCGATCCGGCGTCCGTTGGCGCGTTGAGATCAGGCGGGAAACCGCCTGCTGCCGTTCGCCGGTCACCTTACCACGGTGGGCTGATCGGCGAAGGCGAACCGCAAACAGACCAAATGAGCCCCCAACCGGGCCGGCGGCGCAGGCTGCTCGGCTCCGTGAGCACGATTGGCGTCCTCTGTCTCCTCGCCGGCACGGCGCCGCGTGCAGGCACCGTTACGATTTTCGGACCGCAGACCCTGACGCGAACCACGGGAGCTCCGAACGTCTTCACTTTCAGTTTCGTAACCGGGCCCGCGGTCAAACCGTACATCCTGCACATCGACAACCACGGCGTCAGCGCTGCCGTCGTCACCTTGAACGGGATCCAGATCCTCGGGCCTGATGACTGCCGATCGCGCGGCGGCGACGACTGGAAGAAGGGCGGTGACTGGGACGACGACGACTGGGACCGGGACGATCATCGAGATCGAGACCGGGACGGCCGGGATCGGAACGGCCACGACTACGACGACCACTGGAAGGACGATCACGACTGGAAGGGGGTCATCGAGCGGACGGTGAACCTCAAATCGTCCGGCACCAACACGCTGCGGATCGAGTTGCGCAGCAAGCCCGGCACCCACTTGTCCGTCCGGATCACCGGCAACGGCGCCGTCGACACGACCCCGCCGACGATCACGGCCGCTGCCTCGCCGGCCGCGAACGGCGCGGGATGGAATCGCTCCGACGTGCAGGTCGGCTTCACGTGCAGCGACGCCGGCTCCGGCATCGCGTCCTGCCCGCCCTCACGCCTCGTCAGCACCGAAGGCCAGGGGCAGATCGTTTCCGGCACGGCGACGGACAAGGCCGGCAACTCCGCAACCGCGAAGGTCACGCTCAACATCGACAAGACGGTGCCGACGATCGTGGCCTCGGTCACACCCGCGCCCAACGCCGCCGGATGGCTCACCCAGAACGCGACGGTGACCTTTGTCTGCGCCGACGATCGATCCGGCATTGCCTCGTGTTCGCCGCCGACGGTCGTGTCGTCCGACGGCGCCAACCAGATTGTGCAAGGCACCGCGACGGACAAGGCGGGGAACACGACCACAACGTCGGTGACGGTGAGCGTCGACCGCACTGCGCCGACGGTGACCGCGTCGGCCGCTCCTCCGCCCAATGGCCAGGGGTGGAACAACACCAATGTCGGCGTGACGTTCAGCTGCGCCGATCAGGGTTCGGGCATCGCGGCTTGCCCGCCGCCGGCGATGGCCGCCGCCGAAGGACGCAATCAGCTGTTCTCCGGCACCGCCTCCGACAGGGCCGGCAATGCCGGCACCGCGAGCATCACCCTGAACATCGACAAAACGCCGCCCACGATCGTGCCGGCCGTTCAGCCTGCACCCAACGCAGCCGGGTGGATCGATCGCGTGGCGACCGTGACCTTCAGCTGCGCCGATCCCGCAGGGTCGGGCATCGCCGCCTGTCCGCCGCCGGCGACGGTCGGCGAAGGCGCCGCACAGTCGATCGGTGGCACCGTCACCGACATCGCCGGTAACACCGCACAGACCGCGGTCACCGTCTCGGTGGACGCGACGCCGCCGTCGATTGTCGCGACCGTCTCACCCGCGCCCAATGCCGCGGGCTGGCTGCACTCGGGCGCGATCGTGACGTTCCTCTGCACCGACGCCGGCTCGGGGATCGCGTCGTGCCCGGCGCCGATCCGCGTCGATACGCAAGGCGCCAACCAGTCCGTGAGCGGGACGGCGGTGGATCGCGCCGGGCACGAGGCGACCGCGACGATGACGCTCAACGTCGACGACGTCCCCGCGTCGATCACGACCGTTGTCGATCCGCCTCCCAACGCCAGCGGATGGCACCACTCCGACGTCGTGGTGAGCTTCGTCTGTGCGGAGACCGGCTCCGGCGTGGAGGCCTGTCCGCCGCCGGTGACCGTGACGTCCGAGGGTGCCCATCAGATCGTCAGCGGTACCGTCGTCGACCGCGCCGGGAACAGATCGGAGACGTCAATCGCACTCAACATCGACAAGACACCGCCCACGATCGCGGCGGTCGCGGCTCCGCCGCCCAACGCCGTCGCCTGGAACCGTACCGACGTCGTCGTCAGCTTCATCTGCAGCGACAGCCTGTCCACGATCGGCGCATGTCCGGCGCCGGTGACCGTTTCGTCGGAAGGCGCGGCGCAGGCGATCAACGGCGTGGCGCAGGATCTCGCGGGCAACGCCGCCAGCGCGTCGCTGACGCTCAACATCGACAAGACGGCGCCGCTGATCGCCATCACCTCGCCGGCCGCGGACGCGACCGTGGCGACGTCGCCGGTCACGCTGAGCGGAAACGCCACGGACAGCGGCTCCGGCATCGTCTCGGCGACCTGCAACGGCGTGCCTTCGACGCCGGGGAGCGGGGGCGTCTTGAGTTGCACACCGGCGCTCGTCAGCGGGCTGAACACCTTGACCCTGACCGCGACCGATGCGGCGGGCAATGTCGCGACGGCCGAGCGGAGCATCACTTTCCGCCCGAATCAGGCGCCCACCGCCACCGCCAACGGACCCTACTCCGGCACGGTCGGCGTGGCGGTGACGTTCAACGGTACTGGCACCGATCCCGAGGGCGCCCCGCTGACCTTCAGCTGGAGCTTCGGCGACGGAGGCACCGCGTCTGGTGCGACGGCCACACACTCGTACAGCGCGGCGAACACCTACACGGCGACGTTGACCGTCAGCGACGGTCAGTTGAGCGCGACATCGACGGCGACGGTTCAGATCACACCGGTCGTGCAGACCAATCAGCCGCCGACGGTGAACGCGGGTACGGACGCGATCATCACGTTGCCGGCGGGTGTTTCGCTGAGCGGCGTGGTCACCGACGACGGCCTGCCGGCCGGCTCCGCGCTGACCAGTGCGTGGACGAAATTCAGCGGCCCCGGTACGGTGACGTTCGGCAACGCGGCCAGCGCGGCGACGACGGCGGCCTTCGATCAGGCGGGCACGTATGTGTTGCGGCTGACCGCGAGCGATTCGCTCTTGACGGCGTTCGGCGAGGTGACGATCACGGTGAATCCGGCCATCGTCACGCCGCCGACGAACCAGCCGCCGACGGTGAACGCGGGCGCGAACGCGACGATCACGTTGCCGGCGGGTGTTTCGCTGAGCGGCGTGGTCGCCGACGACGGACTGCCGACCGGCTCCACGGTGACCGCTACGTGGACGAAATTCAGCGGCCCCGGCACGGTGACGTTCGGTAACGCAGCCAACGCGTCGACGACGGCGGCCTTCGACCAGGCGGGCACCTACGTGTTGCGTCTGACGGCCAGTGACACGTTGCTGTCCGCAGTCAGCGACGTGACGATCACCGTCATCCCGCCGATCGTGACGCCCCCGACCAATCATCCGCCGACGGCAGCCACCGACGGCCCGCGCACCGGCGAAACCGGAGTCGCCGTGTCCTTCAACGGCGCCGGCTCGACCGACCCCGACAACGACGTGCTCAGCTACGCCTGGACCTTTGGCGATGGCGGCACGAGCACCGACCAGAAGCCGGCTCACGTCTACTCGGCTGCCGGCGCCTTCACGGTGACGCTGACGGTGACCGATCCGCACGGCGCCTTCGACGTCGCGACCATCAGCGCGACGATCACCGCTGCGGCCGATCGCGCGCCGCCTGTCGTGGTCCTGATGGGGCCGAAGCAAGCGCTGCCCGGAGCCCGCGTCATGATGTCGGCCGACGCCACCGACAACGTCGGCGTCACGTCGGTGACCTTCGACATCAACGGCGCCAATCCGATCGACCTCTCCGCGCCGCCCTACGAGCGGCTCGTGATCGTGCCCGATTTCGTCGCCCCTGGCGCCAGCCTGAAGGTCGGCGTGACGGCGCGGGACGCCGCGGGCAACAGCGGCACGGCGTCCGCGACGCTTGCCATCGTCGCCGAGCCGGATACGGTGAAGCCGCTGGTGACCATGAGGGTGCCGAGCCAGGCGGCGCCGGGCAGCCTGCTGCAGGTGAGCGCCACCGCGTCGGACAACGCCGGCGTCGCCGCGGTGGTCCTGGCGGTGAACGGGATCACTCTCGCAACGCTGACCGCGCCTCCGTACGAAGCGCCATATCTCATCCCGGCCGGGACGCCGGTGGGATCGTCGGTCACCTTTTCTGCGCAGGCCGTGGACACCTCAGACAACCGGGCGGTCAGCAGCGCGGACGTGTCGATCGTGCAGGCGCCCGACACCACGCCGCCCACGGTTGCGCTCACCGCGCCGGCCACGGCGACCGCCGGGACGGCGATGACGCTGACGGCCACGGCCTCCGACGACATCGGCGTGGCGTCGGTCCGATTCTTCCTCGACGGCACTCGCATCGCGACGGTGGCGGATCCGCCGTATCTCGCGACGTTCACGCTGCCGGCGACGCTGCCCACCGGCACGCGCCTCCACGTTGAAGCGCGTGCGCTCGATTTTTCAGGGCTGGAGGGCGTCGCCTCGCAAGAGGTGAACCTCGTCGCCCCGGCCGCGGGCGTCGTCACCGGCGAGGTCTACGACGATGGGAGTGGGCTGCCGGTCGGTGGGGCGAGCGTCGCGCTCCTCGGCACCGACGCGCGCGGGATCCCGTACACGCAGACATCCGAGTCCGACGCGCACGGCCGCTACGTGATGGCCGCGGCCGAGGGCGCCGCGTCCGTGCAGATCTCGAAGGCTGGCTGGTCGGTCGTCGACCGGGCGATCGTCATCAAGCCGAACAAGGGCGTCACGGTCGTCGACGCGCGGATCACGGCAGCGGCCGCCGGGGCGGCGATCGCAGCGTTGCCCGGCGGCATCGTCAGCGGCGATCGGCTGGCGTTCCTGCAGGTGTGGCAGCGCGAGGTGTCCGCGGCTGAGGATCCTGCGATCGGGCGGCCGAGCCTCGGCGGACCTGACGTCCTCTTGCGAATTCCGCCCGGCGCGCTCGCCTCGAACGCGACGCTGACGCTGACCCCGCTCAGCCGTCAGTCGCTCCCCGGGCTGCTGCCGCCGGGATGGACGCCGCTGGCGATCGTCGACATCGGCCCTCACGGTCTGTCGCTTGGGAACGGGACGACCGTGTCGTCGCCCAATGCGCTGAACGTCAAGGCGGGCACACCCGTCGTGTTCGCGCGGTGGGACGAGCCGGTACGCGCCTGGCGCGCCCTCGCCTCGACCGTTCTCGACTCGGACAAGGGTGCGCTCGCCGGCAGCGTGGAGGTCACCGGTCAGTACGCGTGGGTCACGGCGGACGTGGTTCCAGCGTCTCCGCCGCAGCCGGCGCCGGGCGAACTGATCGCGGGCGTCGATGCCGGGTTGATTCCTGCCGACGCGTCGGCGGTGGTGAATCCGCAGCCGAAGATTCTGTTCTACAAGCCGGGCGTCAAGTCCGACGTACGCGGCACCGTGACAACCACAGGCGCGCCGCTGCCGAGCGGCACCATCGTCCGGTCACGCATTGTCGAGTCGTACCAATTCGTGACGACCGGCGAGATTCATCCCGATCCGATGGAGCAGGATCTGGTGCTCTATCAGATTCCCGGCGGACCGCTGCCGATCATGGCAGCCGGTTTCCCCGTCTCGCCGGGGCTCACGTTCGAGGCGCTGTCGCTCGACAAGGGGGTCATCACCGTCGAGCTCCGCGCGCCCGAAGAGGCCGTGCACGAGATCGACGTGGTCGGGGCCGACGGCGGATCGATCGCCGGCGAAAGCGGGCAGCGGCTCGACGTGAACGCCGGCAGCGTGCCCACGAGCCTGCCGATCGAGGTGCGATCGATTCCGGCCAACGCGCTCGGTGCGGCGCTGCCCGACGGATTCGAGCTCGTCGGCGCGGCCTCGATCTCCTTCGTCGGGACGTTGGCGACCCCGGCGGCCTGGTCGATGCCGAGCCCGAGCGGGGCCACCAACACTGACGCGTTCTTCGTGGCGCGTCTGCAGGAGCTCGCAGGGCAGACGCGTTTCGTGCTGATCGGGATCGGGACCCTGGCCAACGGCCGGCTCGTCTCCGACACGGCGCTGGCCGGAACGGCGGTGACGTTCGAAGGCGTCCGGACGGCCGGCCGCTACGTCTTCCTTCGTGCCACGAATGCCATGGCGTTCGCGGCCGGCCGTGTCACCGTTCAAGGCGGCGCCGGCTTCGCTGGCGCGCTGATCACGAGCAGCACGGCGGCCATCGTGTCGCTCTCGCAGGTAACCGGGCACTACATTTCCGCGATCGCTCTCGGCAACACGACGCTCACCGCACTCGACCTGCAGAAGACCGACACCGTCAGCGCGCCGGTGACGGCGTCGGCGCCGCGGCAGGTTCTGCCGGTCGACCTCGGCCTGGCGGCGCGGCCGCCGACCGTGACGGCCGTGACGCCGGCCGACGGTGCCGTCAACGTCGCCCTGGCCGATCCGGTCATCGTCCGTTTCTCCAGTCCGATCGACGCCGCCACGGCGACGCTGCAGAACGTGCGGCTGACGTCGAGCGCAGGGGTCGTGATCGGCTCGCTGGCGCTGACGGCGAACAACACCGTCGCGACCTTCCGCGCACTGGATCCGCTGCAGCCGAACACCGCCTACACGCTGACGCTGAGCCAGGCCATCACCGATCCGTTCGGGCGTTCGCTGCCGTCGCCCTTCGCCGCGACGTTTACCAGCCTCGACACGGTCGCGCCGCCGCCGCCGCCGGCCGGCAGCATCACCGGGTCGATCCCGGGGACGGACGGCAAGACCGTCATCACCGCGACGCAGGGCACCGCCGGCGCGCACGACACCGTGATCGTGAAGAACCTGACGAAGAAGACCGTCACCCCGGTCGTCCTCGACAGCAACGGCGGCTTCCGCGTGGTAGTCCAGGCGGGGGTCGCGGACAAGCTGCAGATCGTCATCAAGGACGCATCCGGCAACGAGACCGTCTCCGCGATGCCGAACTTCCGCCAGGTGAACGCGGACGGCGGTGTTTCAGAGAGCGTCGGTCCGGAAGGTGGACATGTCGTGGGGCCGGCCGGCACCGCGGTGGACGTGCCGGCCGGCGCGTTCCCAGCCGGCGCGGTGGTCACGCTGAAGCCGATCGCGGAGGCAGAGTTTCCGTTCCACCTTTCCGAGGATCAGAAGACGCTGTTTACCTACGTCGGCGGCATCGCGCTCGACCTCGGCGGGCAGAATCCGATCGGCCATCTGAACCTGTCGCTCACGGCCGGCGACAACGATCGAGTCGAGGATCAATGGTTCGTGGCGACGCCGGCGGAACTGCTCGGCGAGATGCGCCTGAACGCCGTCGACACGGCAAAACTCATCGCCGGGCGAATCACGACGTCCTCGCCGCCCTGTCCGGGCGCGACTGGCGCCGCGCTCTACGGCTTCGTCAAGTCGAAGCGCATCTTCGGCGTCAACTACGGGCTGCTGGAGCGCGTGCCCGCCACGATTGTCGCCGAGCTCACCTATCCGTTCGGCTTTGCCGGCATCGCGATTCCGTTCATGAGCCTGAGCGTGCAGTCCGGTCTGTCATTCTGCCTGCCGTCGCTCACCGGCCGCGTAACGGTTTCCGAGAACGCCGTCCGGCTGGAACCCGCCGCCGATGCCCTGACGCCGATCGACCGCGAGCTCGTGGTGAAGAACACGACCCGGAACACCGAGGTGCACTACCCGCGCGACGTCACCGAGTACACGCTGACGGTCGACGGCAGCGAAGCCGATCACTACGATGTCTACCTGACGGACTCGGCCGGCGTCGAAAAACCGTTCATCGCGTTCCGTCAGAACGCCGGCTCCGCCGGCTCGGTGGCCATCGGCATCAAGGCCGCGGAGGTCCACGCCTCGGATCGGACCGTGACCATCGAGAACACCACCCGGCAGTCGACGTTCCGTGCGCCGCTGAGCGCCGGCCACGCGACCTTCACGGTTCAAGGCGCCTTTACCGACGCCTACACCGTCACCATCACGAACAGCGCCGGTGCCACGCGGCCGGTTGCGGCGAGCAGCTACGAGATGGTGGCCGGCACCTCCGGTTCCGTCGTGGTCCGCTTGAACGCCGATCAGATCAAGGTCGTGGTGAAGACCATCCGGATCGCCAACGCGACCCGCGGCAGCGAGGCGCGGATGCCGCAGCAGGCGGCGTCGATCAAGCTGTCGATGGCGGGCGGGCCCGCCGACACCTACACGTTGACCGCCGTCGACACCAACGGTCAGGCGCGGGCCCTCGCGTTCACGACGATTGTGCCGCCGGCGCCGCTCGATCACGGCAACCTCGTCGTCCACGCGCTGCCTTTCAGCATCGACCCGACGAAGGCCGAGATGACGAGCGGCAACGCCGATGCCGACGGCGACGGATTCATCAACAGCTACGAACGGCGGGTGGGCACCAACCCGAACGATCCCAACTCGAGTCCCAGCCACGATGCGGACGGCGATTCGTGTACCGACGTCGAGGAGCTCTCCAAGGGCACCGACCCGTTCGATCCCAACTCGAAGCCGGCCGCCTGCGCTGCGCCGCCGAACCCCGTCCAGGATCCGGCGAACGTGCCCGTGCAAGGCGCCGGGCGGACGAAAGTGGAGCTGCGGAACACGACGGCCAACACGTCGTTCGAAATTCCGGCCTCGTCGATCACGGACGGCGGGTTCGACTTCGCCTTCGACGGCAATCCGTCCGACCAGTACTGGGTCTACGTCTACTACGACGACGGCCAGGTCGAAAGCGAGCGAATCCCGACATCACGCCTCACCGTGCGGAATACGCTGACCGGCGGGATCGTCAAGACGATCACCAGCTTCTCGCCCGCGAAAGGGGAGCTGGTCGGCTTCGGCACGCTCAGCGACGATCCGGGGCCGCCGGTCATCACGTCGGGCCCGGCGCGGCTCGACGCCGTCGATCCGCTCGCGCCCTTGACGTTCACCTTCTCCGAGCCGATCAATCGCGCGACCCTGACGACGTCCACCTTCATCGTCGAGCGCAACGTCAACGGCACGCAGTGGAAGGCGGTCGACGGCACAGTGGAGCTGTCGGCGGACGGGAAGCGCGCGACGTTCAGGGCCGCCACCGGGCTCGGGCTCGGGCAGGAATACCGAATCCGATTCCAGGGCATCACCGATCTGGCCGGTAAGGCGCTGTTGGCCGAAACGCTGCCGTTCGCGACCTACGAGCCGAAACGCGTCTGTCCGGCGATGCAGCCGTCGTGCGTCGCCAGCTTCCGCAGCCAGCCGACGCCCGACAGCTTCAGGCGAATCGAAGACTTCGTGATCGTCCGCAAGCCGGAAACCGTCCAGGTCAATGGCGCGCCGGTGCAGAAGCTGGTGACGACGCTGGTGGGCGTGACTCAGGGGACCGACGCGCTGGATACGCAGGGCTCGGAGCTGGTCACGATTGACGTCACCGATCCGTCGAACCCCGTGGAGCGTGGCAGCACGCATCTCGGACGCCGGCAGCAGCGCATCACGCTGCTGCGCGATGTCACCTACAAGACGAGGCCGCTGGTCAACGGCCAGCTGACGGGAACGTTCACCGGCGACGTCGCCCTGACGACGCAGTTCAACAACACGTTGAGCATGGTCAACTTCGTCAACGTGACCGACCTGGCGAACCCCGGGTTGTTCCAGGGACAGTTCGCGGGAAAGGTGCTGATCCGCTTCGAGCAGTCCGGAAATCTTGCCGACATCTCGGCGCACGGCACCTACACGGGTGTCGGCTACGCCAAGGGAGTGGCGGCGATCCCGCACTCGAAGGGATATGCGGCCTTCGTGGCCGCCGCGGAATTCGGCCTGATGGTGGTCGACCTCGGCCAGAACACCCCCGAGGTCTTCCCGGCGGACCGGCAGAAAGAGCCGATGTTCCCCGGCGACTACGCGGACGTCGTCGCGGTCGAGAACCAGGTGCTGGCGGCGAATCGGGGCGAGCGGACGCTGGAGCTCTTCGACCTCAACCTGACGCCGCTCGCGGCGAGCGACCCGCTGCCCGATCGGCCGCGCCGCGTGGTCTACGCCCCCGGCTTCGAGATCGACGCGAACCAGGACGGCATCATCAGCTCCGATGAAGTGCGGAACCTGGCCTTTGTGGCCGGCGATTCCTGCGGCAGCGAGTCCGATCCGTCGGGCACCTGCACCGCCAGCCTGCAGATCCTCGACGTCACCGATCTCACGGCGATGAAGATGATCGGCCGGATTCCGACGCCGGGCGCGATCCTGGATCTCGACGTCGACGTCGTGGGGAAGCGCGCCTACGCCGTCGGCCGCCGCGGACCCAACACCAACTCCGGCGACGTGCTGCTGATCATCGACCTCTCGAATATCTCTGCGATCGGCGGCGTGAACAACCTGATCGACAACGACGGCGACGCGAACCATTGGGACGACCGGATCGTCTGGCACCAGTTCTACCCGGATGCCAGCTTCATCCGTCCCGCCGTTCCCGATCAAACGTATCTCTACTCGGTCAAGTTCGATCGCGATCGCGGAGTGGCCTACGTCGGCACCGCCTGGGGCGTCGACATCTGGCCGGTGAAGGACAACTGTTGCGACGTCGGCGTGGACCTGACCGCCGAGCACCAGGACGCGCCGGTCGGCCCGAAGAACGAACTGATCCGGCGCGAGCGTCTGGCGATCGAAGAAGGCATCCGGCGAGGGCTGGTGGCGGCCACCAACGACTGCGCCACGGCCGCGCCGCTGACGTCGGATCCCGGAACGGTGCCGAAGCCGCTGAGCATCGCCGATCTGTTGTCCGATATCGACGACCGGAACCGGATCTCGATCCTCGAGCAGGGCAGCGGGGCGTGCCTCTGGGAAGGACCGCAAGGCAGCTGCGATGCCACCTATCAGCCGGGACTGAGCGACCACGACTTCGAGGTCTTCTTCCCCGGCTTCACGGCGCCGAATCTGCGGCTCGGCCAGCAGGCGCTGCCGCCGCTGGTCAAGTGCGTGATCGACACGCTGAACGGCCAGTTCACCGACCCGCACCGCGAACCGCGCGTCATCAGCGTCGACGCGGGCGGCCAGACGTTCACGATGCAGTTCGACGACGTGACGTTCTTCCCGGTGCCGAAGCGAGAGTTCGAGCACGCGCGGCTGAACGTGTTCGCGCCGGTGTCCGATTCCGGATCGGATGCGACCGGCGATCTCGGGCTCGGCCGGCAGCAGCTCCTCCTCAAGTGGCTGCTCGAAGGCAAGTACATCTCGATTGCCGGCAACGGCCAGAATCCCGCCTTTGTCGGACCGAGCGGTCAGAACCTCCTCGAGGGACGCCCGCTCAACCTGATCCTCGCCCAACTGACGCAGCTGGAGATGATTCCGCTGCTCGAAGGCTATGAATGGGCGAGGCTCCAGGAATTCAATCTCATCAAGTCCAAGGCGTACATCCGGGTCAAGGGCGCGTCGCAGCGCGAATCGGCGTTCCACGATCTCTATGTCAAGCAGCTGCACGACGCGGGCAAGGCCGGGATCCGCGCCGCCTTCGCGCGGTTGATCAGCGACTCGTCCACCCAGATTCGGATCCTCCGGATCACACGATCCGAGTACAGCGCCAGCGCCTGCTTCGCGGTGGATGCCGCGACCCAGCCCGAATCGTGGCCGCACAAGCCGTGCACGTCGTTCGAGGAGTTCATCACCGGAGCCGCGATCTCCGACTATCTGGTCCGGCACGAGCTCCAGAGGGGCGGGCCGGTCAACCTGCTGTTCGATGTGCCGGGACTGCTGCAGATCCACCGGTTCTACCGCGTGAAGTCGGATCTCGAGCAGATCCAGAGCGAAGCCGATGCCGACGCCTTCATTGCCGATGCCTCGCGATTCATCGCGCAGGTCCAGGCGCTGACCCAGGGGATCTATGGCGCCACCGCGACCGGCGATCCCTCTTCCGCCGATCGCGCCTACAACCTGTCCCAGATCGACCAGAAGCGCGACGACGCGCTGAAGGGCGGCAGCCTGCACGTCGTGCCGCGGCTCTTCAACGTGAGCTTCCGGGACGCCACCGACGTCGAGCTGCGGATGTACCGGGACGTCAGAGGCGCCGGAACGGTGCTGGCGAAGAACGTGCGGGTCACCGCGCAGGCCGGCACCGAGCAGTTCCGCCGCTATGACGTGGGCAGCGTCGATCCGCCGCAGGACGACGAAAGCACGGCCGATCGCAACGGCGACGACGAGAGCCGGCTGGCCAGGCCGCCCAAGCGCCTCGAAGAGTTCCTCCTCGGCGACAAGAAGAACGCCGCGGCCAATCCGCCGGTGCCGCTCGACGTCAGCTTCGGGGCCGAGTATGGCGTGCCCCGCTTCGTCTCGTTCACCGTCGACCTGGTCGAGAAGAAGCTGAAGGAGTCGAACCGCCAGAACAACTTCGACGGCTTCTTCTATTACGTGCTCGATCGTTCCACCAGCACGCCTGCTCCGCCGTCGACCAACCCGACGCCGCCGCTGCCGCTGCCCAACCCGGCGCAGGTGTTGTTGCCGGATACGGAGTGCGCCACGCCGCCGAAGTTGACCGTCTTCCAGTCGGCCAACAACGACCAGATCCGGTTCAGCGTCACCAATACCTCGGGCGAGACGCTGACCGCCGTCAAGGTGTGCAGCAACGCCGCGGGCGCTTGCGTCCTGATCGGGACGATTCCCGCCAACGGCAGCGCCAACGCCACGGTGACCTTTACCAAGCCGCCGACCGACGCCGCCGTCGAGAGCGTGGCGACCGCCTATGCCATCGACAGCCACGGCCACGGCGTGGCGCTCGCCTTCACCGACCAGCTGGTCAACGTGGCCTCGCCGATTTCGATCACGATGTACGACGCCACGCCGCTGGCGGATCCCAACCATCCGTTCTCGCGGTTCTTCCCCAACCACGACCTCGCCCTCAACGAGCTGCCGATTCACGGCGTCACGACCGACGGCACGGAGAAGGCCGTGCGGATCGCGATCGAAGGCCTGAAGCCCGGCGCCACCGCCGACGTGTCGTTGACCGAGTCGGGCCCGCTCAAGACGACGCAGGGGCTGGGCGGGCTCTCGATCGGCAGCGCCGCGACCACGGCGCTGGCGGTGACCGTCAGCGCGGATGGCCTGGGACAAGCGGAGGTGTTCTACACGCCGCCATCGGTGTTCGTGAGGGACGCGATGCGGCGCTACGACTTCTGGCTGAAAGAGCGAGAGGTCCTGCTGACCGTCCACCAGCAGGACGTCGGCACCAAGAACGTGCCGATCGCCCTCGCCAGGCCGCCGGTGTTCCTGGTTCACGGCCTGTTCGGCACGATCCACGTGTGGGGCTGCTTCCAGCCGCTCGTCCCTGCGTCGACGACCACGGAGTCGCTCGGCACCAAGGTCAGCTCGTTCTTTTCGACGCTGCTCGCGCAGGGCGCCGAGTTCCTGTCCGTTGATCCCTGCGCGTTCGATCGCCAGGCCGAGTACTTCAAGTCCCGCGAAGGATTCGACGGCCGGTTCGACCTCTTCACCGTCGGCATGGATAACGCGGTCGGCAAGCTCGACGCCGGCGTCGCCGACCTGAAGTTCGAGATTCATCAATCGCTGGAGAGCTACAAGAAGGGCTGGGCGATCGGCAAGGTCGACCTCGTCGGGCACAGCATGGGCGGGGTGCTGAGTAAGAAGATGACGAA
>Ga0070665_100003706_pt1 | contig 16182 bp, 12 predicted proteins | sample KBSS13metaG_FD_65862 | JGI IMG/M metagenome (GOLD analysis project Ga0070665, IMG submission 65862) | Switchgrass rhizosphere microbial communities from Kellogg Biological Station, Michigan, USA - KBS S1-3 metaG | ecosystem: Host-associated > Plants > Roots > Rhizosphere > Soil ... | reverse complement strand
TCGATCTGCATCGAATGGCGCAGCTTCGCGTCGAGCGCCGCGAGCGGCTCGTCGAGTAGCAGTACGCGTGGCTGGCAGACGATCGCGCGCGCGAGCGCAACACGTTGACGCTGGCCTCCCGATAACTGGCTCGGCTTGCGCTGTTCGAAGCCGGTGAGCGAGACAAGCTGCGTTACCTGTTTGACCCGTTCCTCGATCTCCGGCTTGGGCACCTTCTTCATCTTCAGGCCAAACGCGATGTTGTCCGCCACGGTGAGATGCGGGAAGAGCGCGTAGCTTTGGAACACTTGGTTCACATCGCGCTTGTAAGGCGGAAGGTGAGTCACGTCCCGACCCGAGAGATAGATCGTGCCCTCCGTCGGCGTCTCGAACCCGGAGATCATGCGCAACAACGTCGTCTTGCCGCAGCCTGAGGGGCCAAGCAGCGTAAGGAATTCACCCCCTTCGATGTCCAGGCTCACGTCCTGCACGGCGACGAAACTTCCGAACCGTTTCGTCACACCTTTGACCTGAACCATGTACTCCATCGTTTACTTCAGGCCAGAAAACCAGTGCAGCCGCTGCGGCGCAAGGTTGATGTTGATCTGCTTCACCTCCATGTAGGCGTCCAGACCGAATGTGCCCAACTCGCGCCCGATCCCGGACTGCTTGTATCCGCCCCACGGCGCCTCGTTGAACGTCGGGTGATACGTGTTCAGCCACGTGATGCCGGCGCGCAGCTTCTTCAACACGCGCAAACCCTTCCCGCCGTCGCCGGTAAAAACGGCGCCCGCAAGTCCGTAGATCGTGTCGTTCGCGAGTCGTAGTGCTTCCTCCTCCGTCTCGAAAAGTTGCACCACCAACACCGGCCCGAAAATTTCCTCGCGCACGATCCTCATCGACGGCTTGGTTTTGACGAAAACAGTCGGAGCGACAAAATTGCCCGCCGCGAGTTTGCCTTTCGTTAGGCGATTTCCGCCGCAGATCAACTTTGCGCCCTCGCGTTTTCCCGTCTCGATGTAGCCCAGCACCTTCTCCATGTGCGCGGGCGTAATCAGCGGCCCCATCTCCGTCTCCGGCTTCATGCCGTCGCCGACGATGATCTTGTTGCTGGCCTCTGCGAGTCGCTCCAGGAATTTGTCGGCAATCTTTTTTTCCAAGAGCAGACGCGAGCCCGCGCTGCAGACCTCGCCCTGGCCCGCGTAGATGCCAAACATGGCAAACTCGAGCGCGACATCCAGATCCGCGTCGGCGAAAACGATGTTCGGGCTTTTTCCACCAAGTTCGAGCGTGACCTTCTTGATGTTCGAGGTGGCGGCCTGCATGATCTTGCGTCCGGTGGCGGTGCCGCCGGTGAAAGCGATCTTGTCCACGAGCATGCTCTCCGCGAGGGTCCGCCCGACCGTGGGGCCGGGACCGAGAACGAGTTGCGCGCTCCCGGGCGGGAAGCCGGCCTTTTCAATCAACGCGAACAATTTTATTGCCGACAGCGGCGTCGTCTCGGCGGGCTTCAAGATGCAGCAATTGCCCGCGGCAAGGCCGGGAGCGAGTTTCCATGCCGCCATCAGCAGCGGATAATTCCACGGGATAATTTGTCCGCACACTCCGATCGGCTCGCGCACGACCATCGGCTCAATGGTCGCGTCCGACACCTCGTAATTCTGCCCGAGCGGCTTGGTGATCAATCCCGCGTAATATCGGAAACATCCCGCCGCATCCGCCGCGTCAAAGCGCGCCTCACGCAGCGGCTTGCCGTTGTTGAGCGTGTCGAGTTTTGCAAACTCCTCCACCTCCGCCTCGATGAGATCAGCCAGCTTGAACAGCCGCGCCGCGCGCTCGGTTGCACGCATCTGCGGCCACGGCCCTTCGTCGAACGCCTTGCGCGCCGCCTGAATCGCCAGTTCCGCGTCTTTCTGCGTTCCCTCGGCCACGATGCCGATGACCTTGTTGTTGGCGGGATTGAGAACCTTCCGCGTCGCCCCATCCGCGGCCAGTTTCCATTTCCCATTGATAAACATGCGACCTATTTTCACGAATTGTTCCTCCTAGCTGACATTCAGAATCAATGATTTGAGCTCCGTCATTTCCTCCATTGCAAAACGAACCCCTTCGCGACCGAACCCACTGTCCTTGAGTCCGCCGTAGGGCATGTTGTCGGCGCGAAAAGTCGGCACGTTGTTGATGAGGACGCCGCCGACGTCGAGTTGTTCAAAGGCCTGCATGGCGCGACCGATATCGCGGCTAAACACGCCGGCCTGAAGGCCGAAATCCGAGTCGTTCACGAACTTCAGCGCGTCCTCAAAAGTCTTGTAGGAATGCAGCGTGACAATCGGCCCAAACGCTTCCTTTGCGCATACATCGAGGTCGCGAGCGGGCTTTTCGATCACGGTGGCGTCGAGGCATTTTCCTTTCACGTTGCCGCCGCAGAGAATCTTCGCGCCGGACTTGCGCGCGTTCTCGACCCAGCCGGCGATGCGCTCGAGCGCGCTGGCGTCGATCATCGGGCCCACGACCGTCTCCCTGTCGCGCGGGTCGCCGGTCTTGATGTGCTCGCGCACATAATCGACAAACTGCCGTTTGAAATCCTCGTAGATCGATTCCTGCACGACGATGCGCTGCACGCTGATGCACGACTGACCCGCATACGAAAACGCGCCCAGGGCGATCTTCGGCACCGCTGATTTCACATCAGCGTCATCGTGCACGATCACGCCGGCATTGCCGCCCAGCTCGAGCGTGATTTTTTTCTTTCCGCATTGCTCCTTGAGCCGCCACCCAACATTGGGACTGCCGGTAAACGACACCATCTTCAGCCGCGGATCGGTGATCAACGCGCCAGCCTCCTCGTGGTCGCAAGTGACGAAATTAACCTGGCCCGCCGGCATGCTGCATTCGACGAGCACTTCGGCAAGGAGGAGCGAGGTGAGCGGTGTTTTCAGGGCCGGTTTCACGACCAGCGTGTTACCCGCAGCCATGCCGGGCGCTACCTTGTGCGCGACGAGATTGAGCGGAAAATTAAACGGCGTGATCGCGCTGATGACTCCAAGCGGAAACCGGCGCACCAGCCCGAAATGCCCGCTGCCCGGTGCATAAGCGTCAATGTCGAGGAGTTCACCCTGCTGCCGCCGCGCCTCCTCTGCGGCCACGGTGAAAGTGATAATCGCTCTCGTGACTTCACCATCCGCAAACATGTAGGGCTTCCCCGCCTCGGTGATCATCGTCTCGACAAAATCCGTGCGCCTTTCTTCTATACGATGCGCAACTCGCGCCAGAAGGTCACCGCGAGCATGGGGCGCTTGTGCACGCGTGACTTCAAAGGCCGCGTGCGCGACTTCGATCGCCTCGTCTACCGTCCTTGCGTCTCCGAGCGGAACCTGCGCGAATTTTTCTCCGGAGTAGGGGTTAATCACCGGCGTGGTCCGCCCCGTCTCGCGCCATTCGGAACCGATGAGCAGCCGCGGAGTTTTTGCGCGGGACGTCATCTTCTACATCTGCTCGACTTCACGTTTTTCGACAAAGATTTTCAATCCTTCCTTCGAGAAATTTTCCATCAGCACGTCAGGCTGGAGCGCTTCGGGCATCATCACGCCCCGCTCCTTGATTTCTCCCGTCACGAGCAGACGGGCCGCAAGTGCGGGAGGCACGCCCGTCTGCACCACGGTGAGCGAGTAGCCGTGTTTCTCGTAAGTCTCACGGTGGCTATCCATCGTGTAGACAAAATATTCCACTCGTTTGCCGTCCTTCACGCCGCGCACCTCGGTCCCCACGCATGAGTAGCCGTCCACTGTCGCCCCGAGCTGCGCGGGCTTGGGCAGGTTCGCGCTGACGACCCGCACCGGCGCGACCTCCGCTCCATCGACCTTCACTTTTCTCCACGTGTCCATGTCGAGGAGCGCAAGTGATTTTGCGATATGATACACCTTGTCGGAAAGCGTGTATTTGAACACCGAGTAGCCGACGCCCTTCTCGACGAAAGGCGGATAGATACCGAGGCTAACGCCTTCCTCGTGTGCGACGGCGTAGGCCTTCATCAGGCCGATGGGATCGGGAAACCGCACCCACTCAATCTCGGTCTCAAGTGGCCTGCCGGAAGTGACTTTGCCGTCTTTGACGAAATACGGTGTCGCCCCGAGCTCCTCGAACAAAGTTTCCGGCGAAAACAAGACGGCGAAGCGGTAACCTTTGACCTCGGCGTTGTCGGCGTCGAGGACGCGAATGCTCGTCGCGGTGTCGAGCCGGTCCATCGCCCAGCGCGCGAAGACGTTCACTGCTCCGGGATCCATCCCCATGCAGAGAATGCCGGCGATGCCTTTATCGAGGAACGGCTGGTTGAACTTCTCGATCTCGGCCTCGAAGGAGTTTTTCGTCGGCCGCTTCAGACCGGGCGGCGAATAGATGTCGGCGGCCATGTCGAGATAATGCGACCCCGCCCGGTGGCACGCTTCGAGCACGGAGTGGTTCGCCTGCCATGGACATGCGTTGAGCGTCACGGCGATCCCGTGATCACGCATCAGCGTGATGAGCTTGGCAGTGTCCATCGCATTGACGGTGCAAACTTGGAAACGGCTGCTCTTGGTCTTCTCGCGCAGATGCTCGGCGAAAGTCGGATCCACGTCCGCAAGCAGGATGCGCTCGAAACAATCGTATTCGTGGAGTTTCTGCCCGATCACAGAACCAACTCCGCCCATGCCGATAACCATTGCGCTCGCCATAGGGTATTTTCTAACCTGCCGTTTCGTCCGTTGGGAGGAAAAAAGAGCAACGCCCCGCGTGACTCATGTCCAAGGATAATTTCACCACGGGCCGCGCGCGAGAGCGCTACCCCATCGGCACGTCGGTCTGTTTGCGGGTGGTCAGCCAGAACGCGACGGCAAACATGGCGAGTAGTGTGATTCCAAGCGCCGATCCGAACGGCCAGTCGCGCGCCTGACCGGTAAACTGGTCCTGGATCACATTGCCGATCATTTTCACCCGCGCGCCGCCCATCAAGTCGGTGATCGCGAACATGCCGATGGATGGAATAAAAACGAGCAGTGTGCCGGCAATAATGCCCGGATTCGTGAGTGGGATAATGACCTTGGAAAACGCCCGGATCGGGCCCGCGCCAAGATCGAACGCCGCTTCGATCAGCGCGTTGTCGAGTTTTTCCACGCTGCCATAGATGGGCAGAATCATGAAAGGCACATAGGCGTAGACGAGGCCGATGACGACCGCCAAGGGCGTGTAGAGAATTTCCAGCGGCGCGCTGATCACACCCACAAGCTGCAGCATTCCGTTGAGCAGCCCCTCGCTCTTGAGGATGGTGATCCATGCGTAGGTCCGGATGAGGAAGCTTGTCCAGAACGGCACCATGACCAGCATGAGGAGCCTGTTGCGGTTATCCTCGCGCGCCCTGCCGATGAAATAGGCTACCGGGTAGCCGATCACGATGCAGAGCACGGTGGTCAACGCGGCGTACCAGATAGAGCGCCAGAAAATGTAGAGATAGGTCGAATCGAAGACGCGCGCGTAGTTTTCGAGGCTAAAGCTAAAGACGAGTTCGCCCATCTCATCCCGCTGGCAGAAGCTGTAGACGAAAAGAATCACCGTCGGTGCGATGACGAACACCACTAACCAGGCGAACATTGGCGCTGCGAGCATCCAGCCCGCAGCGCCGGGACGGCGACCAGCAGGGGCCTCGGCATGTGGGATCGTGCGAACGTCCATTGTCGTGTGTCGCGACGAGGCGATCTCTACTTTGTTAGTGGCTCTTGAGGTCGGTCATCAACTTATCAACGCTGGTCGCGTTCTTGCCGATGTCCCGGAAGATCTCGAGCTTCGGATTGCCTGTCGGATAACTCGCAGGGTTGGCTAACTCCGCGGCGGACAGCAGTTCGCGCGCTGCGACGTTCGGGTTGGTATATGGGAACGCCTCAGAGATCAATTTGCTAACCTCTGGACGCAGGATGTAGTTGATGAACGCCATCGCGGCATCCGGGTGTGGTGCGCCCGCAGGGACGGCGATGCAGTCAATGAAACGGTGCGCGCCCTCCACTGGCAGGATGTATTTGAATTTCTTGTCCTGGTTATAAAGGATTGCCGCTTCTCCGCCCCAGACGATGCCAAGATCCACATCGCCGTTCAACAGCGCGGTTTTCGGGCTGTCAGAGTCGTAGACTTTCACCAGCGGCAGCCACTCCTTGAGGATCGGCTTGATCTTCTCGATCGTCGCCGGGGTCACGTCGTTGATGTCGATGCCGGCCATGGAGAGCGCCCAGGAGACAATTTCCCGGTTGTCGTTCAGCACCACAATGCGATTTTTAAATTTCGGCTGAAAGACGTCCTTGTAGCCCTTGATGTCGTCCTTAACCTTTTCGGTGTTGACCACGATTCCCACGGAACCGGTCATGTAGGGAACGCTGTATTTGTTCTCGGGGTCAAATGGGAATCCCTTAAACTCCGACCCGATGTTCTTGAAGTTGGGAATCTTGGACATGTCGAGGGGCTCGAGTTTGTTCCGCTTTATGAGCGCCTCGACGACATATTCAGAGGGAACGATGAGGTCGTACTTGCCCTTGCTCGGAAGCAGCTTGGCAAGCATTTCCTCGTTGGAACCGTAAGTCTCGTAGTTAACTTTGGTCCCCGTCTCCTTCGTAAACCCGTCAAGCACCGCTTGCGGGATGTATTCCGACCAGCAGAACAGGTTCAATGTCTTGCTTTGGGCGGCGAACGAATTCCCTCCCAACGTGATGAACACGGCGCAGACGAGCGCCGTGATGATATGCATTCTCTTCATTTTCTGTTTCTCCTTCTTGTTTGGTTTGGTGAGTCTGAAAAAGTCTAACGACTGGCTCTTCTGATCCACTCCGCGAACAGCACGAATGCGACGGTGGCAAGAATGAAAATCGTCGAGATTGCGTTGAGCATCGGGTTAAGACCAACCTTCGCCATGCCGAAGACCTTGATCGGCAGTGTCGCCGTCTCGGGGCTCATCGTGAAATAGGTCACGATCAATTCGTCGAGCGAGAGGGTGAAACTCATCAGCGTTCCAGAAACGATCGACGGCAGCATGTAAGGCACCATCACCTTCCAGAATGCCTGAATCGGTGTTGCCCCAAGGTCCATCGCCGCCTCCTCGAGGAACGGATCGACGCCGGAGAGTCGCGCCTGGACCGCGACCAGCACGAAGGGGAAACAAAAAGTTACGTGCGAGATGATGATCGTTGTGTAGCCAAACTCGAACGCGATCGCCGCGAAGAAAATCATCAGGCTAATGCCCATGATGATCTCGGGAATCACCATGGGGATGAAAATCAGCGTCTGAATCGCGCGCTTCGCCGGGAACCGATATCGATAAAGCAACCAGGCGCCCAACGTGCCGAGTGCGACGGAAAGTCCGCAGGTGAACACCGCCACAATGATGCTGTTCTTGAGTGCCTGGATCAGCGGTTGGTTCTGCCAGAGTTGCGAATACCACTTCAGCGTGAACCCTTCCCAGAGAATGTTCAGGCGCGAGCTATTGAAAGAGTATCCGACTAGAAGCACGATCGGTAGATAGAGGAAAATGAAGACCAGCACGCTCCACCCGCCGAAGAACATCTCCATCAGCCGTATTCCTGAGGGGAAATGAAAGGATCGCGCGGTGCGGTGCATGGGATGAGTTAAACGCTCGCGCGATTACAACTAAGGCGTTGTGACATGGCAACTAATTAATGAAATCACGCCGCATCACGGTGATGTCGTGGTCGTGAAACCGCGTCCGCTCCAACACGCGCCAGCCCAGTTGCAGATACATCGACTCGAGATTTTCCGTCCAGAGGTGAAGCGAGGATAATTTCAACCTCGAGGCCTCATCCACGGCGTGATGAATCAGCTGGCGGCCAAGACCGCGGCCGCGCTGGGCTTTTTCCACATAAAGACAGACCAACCACGGCGAGACATCCTCGTATCCTCGCAGGTCAAGGTCTTCCACGTCCAGCGTCACCGTGCCGCAAAGCCGCCCCTCCTCAACCGCGACGTAAGTGATTGGAATGCTATCAAGTCTCGTGTTCGCAGCAAAGTAGGCGCGCACATCTTCCACAGTTTTCCCGCCATAGAAGTCTTTCCACTCCTCGTGGCACCATGCCGCCAGCTGCGGAATGAAACCGGCATGCTCTTTCAGAGAGAGAATTTCCATCGAGCTCCGATCGACCTTCTGAATTGCAGACTGGCCAGACATCGCACCCGCGAGCTAAAATTGCCATCAATGCCTTCCGTCACCTTCGAAATCACGGTCCCGCCCGACGCGTCGAAACAGCACGTCGTCATCGTCGGCACCGACCGTCCCTTGGGCGACTGGAAGCCCGAGAACGGCCTCGTGTTGGAAAAGCGCAACGGCAAATTTGTCGGCTCTGCGGACATCCCACACGGCATCATCGAGTTCAAAATCACCCGCGGCTCATGGCTCACGGAGGCCACATCCAGGGACGGGTCGTGGTATCCCAACTCGCTCTACCTCGTGCAGCACGACATGACCATTTCACTCGAGGTCGAAAATTGGAACGACTCTCCACCCGCGGAATCCGAGCTCCTCAACGGCAAGACCTTCGAGTGCCAGCTCCACGCAAACCTCCTGAACGAACAGCGCCAGGTCTACGTTTGGCTGCCGCCCGGCTACATCCGCACCAGCGACACGCAATTTCCGGTGCTCTACCTGCTCAACGGGCAGCATGCCCTGCAAAGTCGCCCCCCGTCCGACAGTGAATCCCTCGCGACTGACGTTTGGGCGACAACCCTCGCCCGCGCTGGCTCGATGCGCGAGGTGATTCTGGTCGCAGTCTGCCACAACGAGGCGGCCGCTCAGCGGAGCATGGAGCTGTCTCCTCAGTGCGACGGACAGAAACTCGCGGACTTCCTCGTCCACGATCTCAAGCCGTTCATCGATTACACGTTCTGCCGCGACCGCACGCTTGCAGATCCCGCGAACACCGGGCTGCTCGGTTTCGCGCTCGGCGGGTTGCTCACGCTCCACATGGCGCAGCAGCATCACCACGTCTTTGGCAAATTCGCGTGCCTCTCCACATCGTTTCAAGACTTAAGCGAGGACACGCCGGATGAGTGCCTCATCATCGAGCAAATCCGCAAGGATCGGACTTTCAAGCCGGACCGGAAGCTCTATTTCGACTACGGCACCCTCGGTCTCGACGAACGAGTCGAGGCCTATCAGCAAAAACTCAACAAAGTCCTGCTCGCAAAAAACTTCGTCGAAGATTCCAACTTCAAAGTCTTCCGCGCCGAGGGCGCCGAGCCTTCGCTCGCCGCCTGGCGCGCGCGTCTAAGCCTGCCGCTGCAGTTTCTGTTCAACCCCGGTCGTTGAATCCATCCGCGGTCCTCTGCGCCGCAGTCTTCGCTCAACTCGAAAAACCAATACCCAAAATGTCGAGAAATCGCAGCAACAGGCCAGGTTTCTGACCAGCGTCCACCCGGCGTAGCGCGGCGGTCACGGCCTTGACGGCGTAGGAGCGGAGCGGCTCGGGCGGGTACGGAAACGGGGTACCTTGCACCATCGAGAGATTCAGCAGCTCGCTGTGTTTCGCCACTGCCATGTGCGCCAGAATCTTGCCGGAGAGGCGGGTGCTGCCGATCCCATGGCCGGTATAGCCCAGCGCATACAAGGTGTTGCCGGTCACGCCGAAGAACGGCGTGAGCCGCGTGGTTGAGGCAATCGGTCCCCCCCACGCATAATTCCATTTCAGTCCGGCCAGTTGCGGGAAATGACGGTCAAAACTTTCTCGCAACGACCGGTAGTGCCACTCGGAATGATCGCAGGACTCGTCCACGCTGTTGCGCGGATAATACTTCGCCTCGCTCGTGCCCCAGAGCACCCTGTTGTCGGCGGTGAGCCGGTAGTAATTGAAGAACGTGCGCCCGTCGATCACGCCTTGTCGGTTGCGCCAGCCGATGGCGACGTGTTGCTCGGCCGTGAGCGGTTCGCTGACGAGAACGTAGTCGTAAAGTGGAATGAAATACCGGAGCAATTTCGGGAAGAGATGATGCGAGTAGGCGTTGGTCGCCAATACGATCTTGCCGGCGCGCACCTCACCGGCCGACGTTCGCACGATGTTGCCGGCGACGGAGGTGACCGGTGAACGTTCGAAGAGCCGGATAGCGCGGCGCAACTTGTCCACCAGTTTAACCGGGTTGATAATCGCACCGTCGGCGACGAACGCTGCACCGAGATAGAGCGGCGAGTTTAACTCGGCGCGCGTTTCTTCTCGGTTCATGAACCGACCATGTGGCATCACCCGGCAGGCCTCGACCTGCGCCGGGGTGAGCGCAACATGGAGCTGGCCGGTCCGCTCAAAGTCACATTCATCGCCGGCGAACGCGGCCAGTTCCTCGAAATTTTGAAGTCCGAGTTTGGCCAGCCGGCCGGCTTCTTCCTGGCCGAAGTGCACCGCAGCGAGTTCGTGCGAGTGATCGAGGCAAGGGCTGACGATGCCGGCATTCCGGCCGCTGCCACCGTAGCCGGCGACGCCTTGTTCGAGGACGACAACGTCTAGTTCGGGATCGAGTTGACGGAGGAAGTGTGCCGTCCAAAGCCCGGTAAATCCCGCGCCGATGATGGCGACATCCGCTTCGATCTTGGCGGTGAGCGGTTCGACTGGCTGCGGAGGTCGGGCGTGCAGCCAGTACGACGCTTGTTCGATCGGGCGCATGCTCGAAATGAAATCACGCACGCGATCACAGTTTATGAGTTTTGTAAGCGGCTTGCAGTGATTCTTCCAGCGCCTTGTGAAAGCGATCGATGATTTCGTAACTGATAACCAGTGGCGGTTCGATGCGGAGAACGCGGGCGTTGATGTAGGTGCCAGAAATGAGGATTTGCCGGGCGAAGAGTTCCTTGGCGACTTCGTAGCCGAGGTCGTGGTCGGCGAATTCCATGCCAAGCATCAGACCCTTGCCGCGACAGAGTTTCAGAACTTTCGGATACTTGCCGGCGAGGGTGTTGATATGCTTGAGCATGTAATCCCCTTTTTCGGCGGCTTGCTGTGGGAGATTTTCCTCGAGGAGAACATTGATCGTAGCAATCGCAGCGGCGCAACAGACTGGATTGCCGCCGAAAGTCGTGGTGTGGAGGAAAGGGTTCTCAATGTATTTCTCCCATGTCTTCGCGGTCCCGACGGTGGCGCCGATGGGCATGACGCCGCCGCCGAAACCTTTGCCGAGCGCCATGAGGTCGGGGACGACGCCGTCATGTTCGCAGTAGAACATTTTGCCGGTGCGGCCCATACCGCATTGGATTTCGTCGAATACGAGCATCGCTCCATATTTGTCGCAGAGTTCGCGCGCAGAGGCGAGGTAGCCGGGAGGAGCGACGTTGATGCCACCTTCGCCTTGGATCGGTTCTATGACGACAGCGGCTACGCGGTCCCCGCTAAAGTCGCAACTGGCCATGATCATCTCGAGAGAATCAACGTCGCCGAACGGGATGTGGGTCCAGTTGAGCAACGGAAGGAACGGTTCGCGGAAGATGGCTTTGGAGGTGCCGCCGAGCGAGCCCATGCTCTTGCCGTGGAAGCCGCCAATACAGCCGATGAATTTGTGGCGGCCAGTCGTGGCGACGGCCATTTTGAGGCACCCTTCGACGGCCTCGGTGCCACTATTGGTAAGGAAGGCAAATTGCAGATCGCCGGGCGTGATGAGCGCGACCAGATGTGCAAGGTAAGGGCGCAGCGGGTCGATCAGTTCCTGTGAGTGGATGCCTTGCCGGTTAAGTTGGTCGAAAACAGCTTTGAGAACTTTCGGGTGCCGGTGGCCAGTGACGTAAATGCCGAAACCGCCGAGCATGTCGATGAATTCTTTCCCGTTGATGTCTTTGAAGCATGCGCCTTCGTCGGACCATTCGACGGCTGTGTAATCGGTCGAAACAGATTTTCGGTATTGAAGGAAACCAGCGTTGACGTGGTCGGCCCAATATTGGACGGACTCTTTGACCACGCGCTGGCGTTCAGCGGGAGACAATTCTTTCTTGCTGATTAGATCGAGGACGTAGGCTGATTCGCGTTTCGCAGCGGCAAGGTCTTGGCTCATGCCGGCATCATGCGGCACCGGTCGGCCAATGGCAAGGAGGGGCCAGCGCCCATCCCTGCGCAGCCGCGCGGCTATGGATTGATCGGAGCGCCGAACTCATGCCGCGCGAAGGCAAGGCTGCGTTGACACCCGCGAGCATGCTCGGCAACAAAGCGAATACTTTGACTCGCACGCAAGGCGTCATCGTCCGCGGCATCCGCGATCTCACCGCCTCACCCACGCCGAAATGGACCAACTCTTTGATGCGGTACGCAAAGACTAGACAAGCGTTGGGATTGACCGTGGATTCTGCCTCCACGCGGGCACAACTTTTTTCTAGTCAGCCCGAGTAAAGGCCTGTTAAAGATCGACCGAGGCAAGCAAATCCGACGAGTGCCGGGAAACAAACAACCTATGAAAACTAAACTGAAAACGATCGAATTAATCACACTTGTAGCGCTCTTCGCGGCAGTTGCGCTCGCCAGTCCTCGGGTCTGCAGAGCCGGTCAGGCCGCCGCCACGCCTTCACCTACACCCGAAGTCGAAGAAGAAAAGAAGGGCCCCTTCTCCGGCGAGGTGGGAACGGCCCTGACCAATGCATACATCTTCAATGGTCTGGTCCAGGACAAGGATACGTTCATCGCCCAGCCCTATCTTACGGTGAACCTAACGCTCTATGAAGGCGAAGGCTTCCTCAACGACGTGAGCTTCACCCTGCCTCTGTGGGCCTCGGTCCACGACATCAACCTGCCGGCCCCGACGGGTCAAAGCAACAAGGGCTGGTTTGAACAAGACATCAGTCCCGGTTTCAGCTTCACCTTCGCAAAGAACTGGAGCTTCACGATCAGCGACTATATCTACACCTCACCTGGGGATTACTTCCCCGTATCCCACAACCTCAGTCTGGCGTTCGAATATGATGACTCAGATCTCCTGAAAGCCTTCGCCCTGCATCCGCATTTCTACTTCCAACAGGAAATCCATAACCACGCGGGACTGGCGTTTAAGGATGGGGTTCCCTTCGCCTCAGACGCGCCCGAGGCCCAGTATTATGAGTTTGGGATTGGACCGGGCTACACATTTGGGGAGAAATCGACTTATCCGGTCAGCGTGACGATCCCGACGTCCGTGGGCTTGGGCAGCAGTGGCTTCTACGGACAGGGGTTCGGCTACTTTTCGACTGGCGCTGAGGTGAGTGTGCCGCTGGCGTTTATCCCGAGCAGCTACGGGTCTTGGACGACCTCCGTCAGTGGAAAATATTACCGCTTGGGCAGCACCTCCTCGTTTTATACCAACTTCAGTGACCCTGATCAGGGCGTGGTTGCCTGGACCATCGGGGCTGAGTTCTAAAGCGAACCCAAACCGCAGTTTTTTTGCGCAGAAAAAGCAACCGGCGTTATGTAGCCGGGTCATCGACCTGGAGGGGATGCGAATGAGCGAACACGAGGCGGATAATCGCCACGAGCCTATGTTGGCACCGCGGTACATGGGTATTCCCACCTTCATGCGGACTCCGCTGATCGATGATCCGGCGAAGTTCGATATCGCCCTGGTCGGGATTCCCTACGACGGAGCGGTCACGAATCGCCCGGGCGCACGACATGGACCTCGGGAGGTCCGCAACGCGTCGAGCATGATGCGCGCGATCCACCCTACGTCCCGTGTGAATCCTTATGAGTTGTGTCGAGTGGGCGACGGCGGTGACGTACCGTTCACGCGCCTTTACAAGCCTGAGTCCGCCCATGAGGACATCGAAAGATTCATCTCTAAACTCGCGACGGCTGGCGCCCGCACCGTGGCCGTAGGAGGTGATCACTCCGTCACTCTACCGGTGCTCCGAGGGTTGGTTTCCGACGGGCCGGTGGGCTTGATTCACGTCGATGCCCATACGGATACGTGGGACGAGTTCATGGGATCGCGTTATAGCCACGGTGCACCGTTTCGCAGAGCGGTTGAGGAGGGCCTCATCGACCCTCACCGAACGATACAGATCGGGATCCGCGGGGCCCAGAACTCGACTGAGGGATGGGACTACTCCGACGCAAGTGGGATGCGCGTGGTGTTCATGGATGAGGTGACGCGGGTGGGCGTAGAAGATGTGGCACAGGAGGCCATTCGGATCGCGGGCGGCCAACCCACATATCTGTCGTTCGACATCGATAGCATCGACCCGGCCTTCGCGCCTGGGACAGGAACGCCCGAGATAGGCGGTCTGACGTCGGTCGAGAGTCTCACACTCCTCCGTGCGCTTCGAGGTGTCCCATTGATTGGAGCGGATGTGGTCGAAGTGGCACCCCCGTTCGATCCAACGGGAGGGACCTCCCTCCTTGCAGCGACCGTCATGTACGAGTTGCTCTGCCTGCTAGCAGAGGCGGTCACCTAGGCCGGTCCGAAAACTCCTTAACTCTTAATTCAAACTCTTAATCTGCTTGATCCGACCAAAAAGCACAAAGGTTGTGACTCTCTTTATCTGCCTTCTAGGAGTCGGATGGGATCCTAATGGACCACGACGACGACTTCCTTGGAGCAATCGCCTGAAGGCGTTTCACAGACCTGGTAGGTGACTGTTCCCGTGGTGCTTCCGAGCTTGTCCTGGGTTGGTCCGTCGTCGGGGGTTGTCTGAACCACAACCCCATTTCCGCAGTACGTTGATGGTTCCGCCGTTAGCCGGGCTCCATTTCAGTTTCACAAGACGGTTGGTTCCCTAGGTCTGCGCCTTGGGATCGAGCCTGCCGGCTGCGGAACCCATGGCGAAACGCCATGGCCTATCGATCAGGGCAGATTGTGACCAATGTCGCCCTGTCCGACCTTGAACTCGGTATTGTCGAGGTACATCGACCGCAGTGCGGCGTCTTAAAGACAAAGCACCTAAAAAGGTGCTCGCCGCTTTCCCCAGAGGAGAAAGCGGCGCCTCAATCCGGCACGAGTCGGAACCGACCGCGACCGAGAGAGCAGCGCTTAGCGCGCTTGGACGTTCTTGCTAGCGCTCCCGCCCAGATTACTCGTGACCGTGACGTTTACCGGATTCGCAATCCCGGCCTTTTTCAGCTGATATTTGCCGTCGCCCCGGGTCTGCATCGTCCCGAGGACCTCACCCGAACTCGTCACCTTGACAGTCAAAACCGCGGCCGGGTTGGAGTCGGTCGCAGTCACTTTAAGCTGGCTGCCCGAGATGGTATACAAAGCCTTGCTAATCGTCACCGTATCGGCCATAACCGAGTCCACCGCGGCAAGGATATCGACCCGGCCCCATCCGAAGACACTGTTTGGCGGGCCCGCTGGGCCGCACTGGGTCGAAGAGATAAAATGAGCTGCGTCATTCAAAACTGTCTGACTCGCATCGATTTGGTTCTGCAACTCGGGATGGGCCGACCAGAGCAGGGCCACTGCCCCGGCGATATGCGGAGTCGCCATTGACGTGCCGCTGGCAAGGGTATAGGCGCTATCGGAAGAGTTGCTGGCCGAGCGAGTGTTTGTGCCTGGAGCGGCGATATCCGGTTTTATCCGGTTGCTTCCATCGACAGTAACAGGACCGCGGCTGCTAAAGCTAGCGGCGGTATCCGTTCCGGTATTCAGGGCTCCGACCGTATAAGAGGCATCGTAAAACGACGGAGGATCGATAGTTGTGGAACAGGCCGAACCCGCATTACCTGCCGCGACAACCATCATAATGCCAGCAGCGGCCTGAGCTTCAACGGCCGCTTGCAGCGTGTTGACCGAGCAACCTTCCGAAACCGGGCAACCCCAGGAGTTAATTGTAACGTCGGGCGCCTTGGTCGGGTCGCCCTGCCCTCCGCCCACCGGCGTAGGCGCCAGGAAAAATTCCATGCACTCGATGTATCTGGCTGGCGTGCCTACGCCCTGGTCCATGTTACGGCAGGCAATCCACTTTGCGCCAGGCGCCATCCCGATCTGGTTTGCACCGCCATCGGTGCCGATCGCAGTGCCCGTGGTGTGGCTGCCGTGGAAGAAATCATCGCAAGGCACAGGGGAGTTTGGCCCGCAAATGCCGCCTCCGGTGTGGATGCTGTCGTGCCAATTGAAGTTGTGATCGGCCGCGGAGCCGTTCCAGCCGCGATACTGCGGCTTGAGCGCGTTATGCGTCCAGCGAACACCTGTATCGGCGCTGCCAATGACGATATTCTGTCCAGTGAAGCCTTCCGCCCAAACGGC
>Ga0070665_100003705_pt1 | contig 16189 bp, 10 predicted proteins | sample KBSS13metaG_FD_65862 | JGI IMG/M metagenome (GOLD analysis project Ga0070665, IMG submission 65862) | Switchgrass rhizosphere microbial communities from Kellogg Biological Station, Michigan, USA - KBS S1-3 metaG | ecosystem: Host-associated > Plants > Roots > Rhizosphere > Soil ... | reverse complement strand
CCGACATTTTATGGCGACGAAATCTGCCACGTAAACGGATTGAAATACGCCTGGGACATTTGCCGCTCGACGATTAAGGGCCGCTTGTGCGGATTGCACCTATTTTACGATCGAAGGTTCGACGTCGATCGGGAACTGAACGCTCACAGTGAAAAGCTTCGTTTTCCATCATCCCAATCCTTCGCAGCTGAGTCCTGCCTACCCGGCAGAAATATTCTTCAACTCGGGATCGGCCACGCGAATGTGGCCAACGAACTGCAACGGCGCGGTTGTCGGGTCACGGCGATCGATTTTGCCGCGAACGAATTGTCGGAAAAATCCGGGGCCGTATTTTTGGCGCCGCGCCTTCAGTTGCCACCGGACCTCGTTGCCTATGATCAAATTCTTCTCATGGACTTGATCGAGCATTTGCATGATCCGGAAGGCTTCATGGATGACTTACGTCAGCGCACGGCCGGCAAGCGACCGGAAGTCATCGTCACGGCAGCCAACGTCGCCTTTTTCGTGACACGCACCATGCTCGCACTCGGTCAGTTCAACTACAGCCGAAAAGGGATTCTCGGCCTCGGCCATCGCCGGCTCTTTACTTTTCGTTCGTTGCGCGCGCTGCTCGAACAGGCCGGGTATGAGGTGTTGGAAGCGCGCGGTGTTCCCGCGCCTTATCCGCTCGTTCTTGACCAAAATTGGCGGAGCCGGGCTTTGCTCACCCTGAACCGATGGCTGATCAAATTTAGCAAAGGCCTCTTTGCTTACCAGATTTGCGTACGCGCGCGCGCGCTTCCGCATCCGCAACATCTCCTGAAGGAAACAATCTCTGCCAGTGCAGAGTTACGCACCGAAGTTTTGGCTCGAGTCGCCTGACAAAGTCGCCTTAGCGCGATTTCAGGATGTGCAACGCTCGCAGGAGACCTTCCGTGACCAGTTCGTAGAGCGGATATTGGACACAGAGGATGAGGTATTGCCTCAATTCAAAAGCGCAAATGGCAGCAACGCTGATCGTAATCAACAGCGTTCGATAACGCGCGAACGAACTGCACCAGGCGACGACCTGGCTGAACGCCAGCACCAGCAGGGGCATGTCCCACATGTTGGCGTAGCGCAGGTTCATTCCGTATTTGATATTGCACATGACCAAATAACTGGCGGCGATAAAGAGGCTCAGGAAGAGTTCCGGCTTTTGTCTTCGGTCGAGCCTAAAGGCTGCTCCGATAGCGAGCAGCAACACGATTGGGTTGACCAGCAGCAGATCGACAAGATAGCGGTGCCATGGGCCGTCGCCGGTCATGATCGCGTAGGTGAGCTGATAATTCTTGCTGACCGACAGCTGGTAGGTAATGCGCAATGTCTCCAGGCCCCCTGCGAGAAAAACGAGGATGACGAATCCGAGCAGCGGACCGATGAGGGTGCAGGCCAGCAGCTCGCGCGTTAGGGTGCCCCAATTGAGCCAGTGATTGGCTGCGATCAGGACGAGGATGGCGAAGTAAACGAAAGCTGCGTTCTCCTTCGTAATCACCATCAGACTGAGGCCGAAAAGGTAAGGGAAAAGCCAGCGCCAGTTGTGCGGTTCGCGCAAAGCTTCCCACAACATCCAGAGAGTAAAAAGCGCCCAGAAAGCAAAGAAGCCGTCCACGAGCGCGTGTTGCGACATGTGGAGCTGCGTCGGCGCAAAGGCCACCATCGCCGCGACAGCAAGTGCGCATGCGGGTCCCTTCAAACGCCAGGCAAATGCCGTGGCAAGAAGCAGGGAGAGAATGCTGAAGAACGACGCGACGTTGCGTAGGGCCGCAAGAGCCTCCGTGCCGAACACCTGATGCCATGCGTAGGCGAAGAAGATGTAGAGGAACCGCATCGGCGGCAGGATGGAGCCGGCGAGCCCCTTTTGAACCTCGATGTAGCGGTCGACGATATCGGGATAGTTCCAGAGCCCCTCTTTGATCACGCCATTGACGTAGGTACGATAGAGATTCTCATCGAACCCGACGCCGGTGAATCCCGGAGTGGGGTGCGCCCTAGCAAGAGCATGCAGCGGCGCGCCTGTACCGTCGAAAAGCGAGGCCGGCAACCGAAGAAAAATGCCGATTGCCAAAACGAGACCGAGCCCAACCAAAAAAAAGGGACGAGGACGCGGAAGCTCAGATGGCATGGGCAAGAGTCCAGCAATTCGCGTGCAACACAATCCAGCGGACCTCGGATTGGCTCAGCTCTTGCTTTTTAAGGGCGCGTGCCCACACCTCTGCCATTTTCTTCCGGTCTTCGCGAGGAGGCGCCGGGTGGGGACACACTCCACGTTCTGCCGCCGCCCCCAATTCCTACGCTGCTCGAGAAGCACCTCGATCAGCTTCGCTCTTTCTATCAATCGGCTCCGGCAGAGCCGACTAAAGGCGGCCGCTTTTACCGGAAACTGCTGGCGGAATACTATCGAGATTTGATCCCGACAGCCGCGAGTGTTCTGGAAATTGGCTGCGGCGGCGGACATCTACTCAAGCTCCTTCCGAATCGCGATGTCGTAGGCGTCGACATTGCCGAGAAGCAAATCGTCGCGGCTCGAGCACTCGTCCCAAGAGGAGAATTCCACGTCATGTCAGGCGAGGATTTGAAACTGGATCGCGTATTCGACGTCGTCGTTCTCTCCGAAACGCTGAACTTTGCCGCCGACGTGCAGCGAATCCTCGAGAAAGTGCATGCCGTTTCCCATTCTGGCACCCGGCTCATTTTGAACTTTCATAGCGGATTGTGGAGGCCATTTCTTGGTCTGGCTACTGCGCTCGGAATCCGGGCCGGGCATCCGCCATGCAATTGGCTGAGCTCAACTGACATGCGCAATATGCTTGGCCTTGCTGGATGGGAAGTCTTGAAGCAGCAGGGTCGTTTGCTCATGACTCTGCCTTGTTTCGGGCTGGAAAAGCTCATCAATCGATTCATCGCGCCGGTGTTATCGCAACTCGGGTTGACCGTTTTCCAAGTGGCACGACCGGTACGAAAACCGCTGGAGAAAAAAACCGTCACAGTCGTGATCCCGGCCCGTAACGAAGCGGGTAACATCGAAGACGCTGTCCGACGCACTCCTCCGCTCGGGGAACATACCGAGCTCATCTTCATCGAAGGAAATTCAACCGATCACACGTGGGCGGAAATCGAACGAGTGCGGCGCGCGTATCCGGATCTTAACATCAAGGCGATGCGGCAAAGCGGAAAAGGCAAAGGCAACGCAGTGCGTGAAGCATTCGAAGCCGCGAGCGGCGAGATCCTCATGATTCTGGACGCCGACCTCACGATGCCGCCCGAGGAATTGCCGAAGTTTTATGACGTTCTTGTCTCCGGCCGGGCAGATTTCGCAAATGGCGTTCGCCTGGTTTATCCGATGGAAGACAAGGCGATGCGCTTTTGCAACTTCTGTGCGAATAAGTTTTTCGGCATCGCCTTCAGCTGGGCGCTTGGTCAACCGGTGAAGGACACCCTCTGCGGGACCAAAGTGCTTTTCAAAAAAGACTATGAGCGCGTCGCGGCCAACCGTGCGCACTTCGGCGACTTCGACCCCTTCGGTGATTTTGATCTGCTCTTCGGCGCCAACCACCTCCATCTGAAAATTGCCGACATTCCAATCCGCTACCGTGACCGCACCTATGGCGAAACGAATATCCAACGTTGGAGCCATGGCGTCTTACTGCTGCGGATGCTGTTGCTCGCGATCACGAAAATCAAACTGATCTAGTGGCGATTCCGGTCAGGCAGCACAACACGGAGATCCAGGCCAACGCGCGGCATTGGCGCCGGAAACCGCTGCTCCAAAAAATCTACCGGGACTTTTACCGCGAAATCTCGAAGGAACTTCGGCGCGACCTGACCGGTCACACAGTGGAGATCGGATCGGGAATCGGAAATTTGAAGAGCGAGGTGCCAGAGGCTTTGGCGACGGACATATTTCCCAATCCCTGGCTCGACCGGGTCGAGAATGCGTATGCGCTAAGCTTTGAGGACAGCTCTGTCGCAAACCTCATTCTCTTTGATGTCTGGCATCACCTGGAATTTCCAGGCACGGCTATCGCCGAGTTTCATCGGGTGCTAAGCGCGAGCGGCCGTTTGATCATTTTCGATCCCGCAATGGGAATGTTGGGACGTCTCGTATACGGCCTCTTCCATCATGAACCGCTTGCCTTGGATGCTGAAATCCGATGGAACGCACCGGAGGGTTTCGTGCCGGATGAGATGAGCTACTACGCTGCGCAAGGCAACGCACAGCGCGTTTTCTTTTCCGAGTGGTTCCGCGACGAATTAGAGGATTGGTGCGTGATACGACAGTCTCGATTCGCCAGCATCTCTTACGTTGCGTCTGGAGGATTTAGCCGCCGTCAATTTTATCCGAGCGCTTTCTACCCCGCGATGCGAGCGATAGACCAAATGGCAAGCCACATGCCGGCGGCATTCGCAACGCGCCTCCTGGTGGTTCTGGAAAAAAGATGAGTTCCCGACTGCTTTACGGCTTGAATCACGCCCGTCTTTGGCAGCGAACCGTGCCCTTTTGGGATTGCCGCGTTCGTGCGGCCTCCCTCGATCGGCTCTTGTTCCTGGCACTCCACCGGGCGGGATGGATGGGAGCGGAGGAAGTGGCCGTGCTGCGGCGGCTGGTTCGCCCAGGAATGCAGGTTGTCGATGTGGGGGCTAACGTCGGTCTTTACTCGCTCTTGCTCAGTAGGCTGGTCGGTGAGCATGGGTGCGTCTACAGCTTTGAGCCCGAGCCGCACCTCTGCGCGACTCTACGCGAGAATTGCGGCTCGAACGGCATTACCAACGTGGTGCCGTTTGAGTATGCGGCTGGGCCATCCAACGCACGCCAGCGGTTCCAACGTGCCACCTTCAACTCCGGAAACAACAGTCTCGGCCGCGGCTCATCCGATGCGGGAACTCTCGAGGTTCTGGTCGTCAGAATTGACGACATTTTGCCGCTGGGAAAAATCGATTTCGTCAAGATCGATGTGCAGGGGCATGAGCTGGGAGCGCTCGCCGGTATGGAGCGCTTGCTTTCCTCAAATCCAGGCCTTCGGGTCTTCTTCGAATTCTGGCCCGTTGGCTTACAACGGGCGGGAAATTCTCCGGAGTCGTTGCTCGATTTTTTTCGCGAACGCGACTTCCTGCTTTACGAAAGGGCCGGCGCGGACCTGCGACCGGCGCGTGATCCCGCCCGACTGCTTGCCGCCATGTCGGGCGGCCGCTACACCAACCTGCTTGCGTCGCGAAGTGCCATCGATGTTTAGAAACTTACAAAGCAGGGTGGCCGCGCCGAGCCTCGCGCGAATCCTAGCCGTGATCGGAACGGTGGTTGCCATTTATTTGCACATCCTCTTCGCCATGAATGCCGGTGCGCTCTGGCGGGATGAGGTAAACAGCCTCGAAGTCGCCACAATGCGCACCTTCGCCGAGATGTGGGCTAGTCTCTCATTCGATTCTTTCCCGGCCCTGTTCTTTGTTATTCTCCGCCTTTTCGCGGGCGTTCCAGCTTCCGTAAGCGATGGTTCGTTGCGCGTCTTTGGCGCTGCGATCGGAGTCCTCATCCTAGTCGTGGTCTGGCTTAACGCGCGCTGGCTTCGCCTGGGCTTTCCGCTGATCACCCTCGCGCTGATCGGATTCAACCCCATGGTCATCCGATATGGAGACTCCATTCGAGCTTACGGTCTCGGAATCTTGCTCGCGCTGCTGACGATCGGCGCGATGTGGCGACTGATTGAATCCTTTACCTTACGTCGCACCCTAGTTGCGGTTGTGATCGCGGTCTTGAGCGTGCAAAGCTTGTACTACAATGCCGTTCTACTCTTCGCTCTCTGTCTTGCGGCGGCGACAGTCACGCTTCGTCGCCGGCAAATCATGCAGACTCTAGCCGTTTTTGCAATCGGCGCGGTCGCAGCGGCTTCGTTACTGCCTTATGTGCCGACGATGCAACGGGTCCGATCATGCAGCTTTATGTGGAAGGAAGCGTTCACTGTCTCCGGCGTGTGGGCAAAGGCGGCGGAGACTCTCGGATCGCCGCTTCCATTCGGCGGGTGGCTATGGTTGATTCTGCTAACTACGGCAGCACTTACGGGTCTCTGGGCAGTGTTGCGAAAGCCGGCAACGATCGAGAAAACCGCAAACGACGATCGTCTTCTTTTTGCCTTGGCCACACTTTTGTTCGGAGCCGTTTGTTATATCGGGTTTCTTAAGGTCCTTAGCTATGCAACCCAGCCCTGGTACTATATAGTGTTCGTCGCTTTTACCGCGACTTGCGTCGAGATGATTTTTTCTTCGGTGGGACGAATGGAGAAAGCTCTACTCGTCCGCTCCGCTTGCGCGCTTCTTCTTATGAGCGCTTCCTTTGTACCTGCTCTCAAATGGCTCGAAGGCCGTCAGACAAATATCGATTTCATCGCAGCGCAACTTGCGAAAAACGCCAGGCCGGATGATCTAATCGTGATCAATACTTGGTTTTATGGGATTACCTTTCGGCACTACTACCACGGAACGACGTCGTATGTAACGTTCCCTCCCATGGAAGACCTCCGCACCCATCGAGTGGACATTGCAAAGCGGCAGATGATGTCACCTCAGCCGATGACACCGGTGCTCCGTAAAATGGCAGAGGTGCTCCATGCCGGGCATACAGTCTGGCTCATTGGCGGATTGAATTATGTGACTCCAGGGCGGCCGCCTCTCTTCGTTGCACCCGGGTTCGACGGCCCTGATGGATGGGTGGGCAGCGGTTACTATACTGCCTGGTCGGAGCAGGCTTCTTTTCTCGTCCAAACATACGCGAGAGCCATAATGCCCATTCCGGTGCCATGCGATCAGCCGGTTGTTCGATATGAAGATGTGCCGCTCACTGCGATACGAGGTTGGCGTTCCGGGCCCGGCCGTCTCGAAGTGCTAAAGACGTCGGCTATTAATCGGTCGTTACCTTGACGTTTCCAATCGGCACAGGCCCTGAAAGGATTGCTCGCGGCGATCCGCTACCATCCTTCTTCCTGAACCATCTTTCATTGGGATAATCTGAAAATAAGGCCTCGGCTGAGTAGTTCCCGGTTGGGAGCCGATCCGGAGATGTAACGTGCCACGTCTCGTCGTAAAGACCCGCACCTGCCTCTGGGGCGCAGAGCCCTCGAGTGATCATCATCCGTTCGCCGGTCTGCTTAGAAACCAATGCTAACACTAACCAGGGAAAAACATCTCGCTGACCTTGAAAATCCCAAACCATCTTGATCTCCAAGGATCGCTCTTTGGATAAGGAATCCCCCGACTTGCCGATGCCGAGCAGGCGAGTCTGCCCGAAAGCGATGACGGGCTCGAGATCTTGCTGACGCGAAGCGACTTTGCGCTCGCCTTGTCTTAAGAGAGTTAACTCATTCGCTGATGTCACCATCCACGAGCGCTGTGCCAGTAAATCGTGAAGCAGTCGATCGCTCGAAGGAATGACTCGTTCGTCGATTGTTTTCATGGCCGGATGGTAGTAGCCGGCACTCGCATCAAACGTTGCCGTGTCGCCATAATCGATCAAAACGAAATCGGTCGGCGACGGAGGTTTGTAAGACGCGCGGCTGAGTGTTTTCAAACCTTTCAGAATGTAATGCAGCGAGTACAGTTTCTCGCGCATCGCCAGGTGCGAGAGATACGGAAGGGGCGCAATCACGCTGGCCGCTGGTGGAATTTCGGCAACGATCGCATTCTGCCGGGCTCGACGTTCCTTTTGCGTAAACCAATTCGCTGTCGTCGAAGCGAGGAGTGCGGTGGGCCCGAGCACAATTTGCGCGATGAGAGTCGCCACGACCAGCAGAAGAGGAACTGCAACTCGAATCGGGGGGGGGAGGAACCCCCTGCGCTCGAGATTGGCGAGACCCTCTACGGCGGCCATCCAGAAGAGCGCCAACAACGGTGCTCCGTAATGAAAATAGATCATCCACTCGGATGAACGCCACGAAAGAAGATGCTGAAGAAGAATCGGCGCAGCGATGAGCAGCCATCGAGGCCCAAGGAGTGGCAAACAGAGAAAGGGAAATAGCAGGGCCCAAACCAGGTTCCCCTGGCTCAACGATCGGAGAAGCGCTTGTGCGATCCTGTGTGGTTCTCTGATCGCGTTGATCAAAATATCGGATGCGGATGAACCTAGCTGGTCATAGAGGGCGATATAATCGACGTTTCCGGCATTGAGCACTGGTGTGATCAGGATGGTGCAAAGGGTGAGCCAGAGGAGTGCGAGGCCCATCGGCCACAGATACCATGCGCGGACTTCGGCCAGGCCGCGTTTGCGATCAGTTACCGCCTGCACCGCGCAAAAGGCGACAAGCAACGGAGCCATGTTTTCCTTGCAGGCGAGCACCGCAACAAACCAAACCCAATGCTGGGTCAGCGACCGGAGAAGCCGCGCCCGAAACAGCAACAAAAGTAATGGGGCGCTCAGTGCTTCCGGGTGGAATTCGTGCAGGGCGACATATCCCGCAGCGGGAGCGATCAACAACGCGGCGGCTAGAAAACACGATTCCTTTACCTCGAACCCAAGCCGCCTGGCAATGTCAAAACCAATCGGCCCCATCGTCGCCAAGGCGGCGTTCTGGACGACCACTAGAGTCATCGGATGACGAAAGATTGCAAAAAGAGGGGCGATCAGGAAAACGATCGGCTCGACGTGATTTCCCATCAGCGGAACATGTTCGACCGAAACCGCGAAGCGCCCATGAAGGAATTGCCAAAGGCCTTGGACGTAGAAAGCGAGATCAAAGGTCCGGTATTCATAGTTCGCCCATCGGGCATATGATCCGCACGTCCAAAGGGCGAAAAAGAAGGCCGCGAGGATCGTAATGCTGATCGCAGCGGTATCTCGCGCGACGGATCTACGCCTGGTCGCGATCATGCAGTCAGCCCGGTCTTGTTACGCATTGACAGAGCGCAAACTGAAAAGACGCAGGGAAGGATCGACGCGCTTCGCCTGGCGCCAGAGCACGATCAATCCGGTGATCAAAACCAGCCACGGCAGGAGTGACCACGGTGTCCAAATTCTATTGAGCGCATTAGTAGAAACCCCTTTATACCAAGGCAGTCCGTTTGAGATCGTGTTGTAAAAGGCAAACGCAAAAACGGAGCTGCTTGCGAGGAGCCAGGTGTAAAAAGTTGGCGACAGGAGAAGAATGAAAGGCGCGAGCCAGACGAGGTATTGCGTGCAAACTCCAGGAGAGAAAACGAAAAAGATGATCCATCCATAGGCCGTCGAATCCCAGATGCCGCGGCCTTCAACCTTTCGGCGCCGCCAGGCCAGCGTGAGGACGCCGACGATAATGAAGAGTTTGCAACCGGTTACAACAAAGGTTTGCCACGGTCCTAGGCCGAAAAAACTCACCCGGCTGAATTCGGGTCGGCCGGAGAGCCGGAGCAAGTAGCTAAGACCCCAAATCCCCCAGGTGCTGCCGTAGGATATAACATTCTTTGCGAAGATCAGAGGAAACTCTAAAAGCGGTTCGCTCCATAAAGCCGCGGACGCAACTGCAATCGGGACGACAAAGCGCAGAAACACACGGCGCTGCATCCAGAAGAAAAGAAGAATGGGGAAAAACAGCAGCGGAACAATTTTAACTTGCACGCTGAGTGCAAAGAAAAGGCCGGAAAGCACGGGCTGGTCCCGGCTACAAAAATAAACCGAAAAGAGAAGGAGCATGACCATGACTGGATCGGTGTTCCCGTGGTAGCCCGAGACCATGATCGACAGTGGGCTGAGCGCGAAGATCACGAGTACCCAAATGGGTAATCGAAGCCGTGGGTCATTTTCTCTGATTTGGAGCAAGACAAGGATGACGACGAAATCCGCGACGATCCCCGGCAACCGCAGAAGAAAGGGAAAAGTAATCCCGCTCGCTTCCAAGAAGGGAAGATGATGGAGAGAATAAATCGCGCGCAGAAAATAAGCGGTAAGTGGCGGATGATTGAAGAGAATTGTGCTTTGGTAGGTCCATTCCAGTCCGTGATTGGCCAGCGACTTGCCAAAAATATAAAAAGTCAGGACGTCGTTCGTACCGAAGGTATTCCACGCGATCAAGAGCTTTGCGATGAGCGCGATTCCCGCGGCAATAAGAACGGCCTGACGACCAAGGGCGCAACGATCGCGGTCCTTCTCCTGCGGAGGCACGACCGTCATTTCACCCGGAACGGAGAGCGTCGTGGACATGGTTGAAATCAGACGAGAAAACTGCGGAGAGGTTCGCTCTTACCTGCTTTAGCAGCTTTAATACCGGATTCGGCTCCAATCCCAAGAGGCGCTACGAACGCTTAGTGGGAAGGCTCTGCTAAATCCTGCTGCAGCGCCCGAAACTCCGGACGGCCCGGATCGAGCTCAACCGCTCGGGCAATCGAGCGCCGCGCACCCGTGCGCTTGCCAGCCTTCAGCTCGGCCTGAGCGAGCAGAAAATAAAGTTTGGCGTTGTTAGGCGCATGCTCCAAGGCATGTCGAAAAAAGCGGGCGGCCAGTTCCCAGCGGTTTTCTTGGAGCGCCAGCACACCGAGGTTATTATAGACCCCGACATGTTCGGGATCGAGCCGCAGCGCGGAAAAGTAATAGCTCTTTGCCGTGTCCGTTTCCCGCAGCGCCAGATGCAGGTTACCTTCGGCGAAATTGATCTCGGCATTGAGCGGCGAATAGGCATAGGCGAGATCCAGTCTCTGTTGGGCCAGCTCCATTTGCTGCGCGTCGAGGGCTTGCAGCCCGGAATTGTAGGTGTCGAGCGCCCAAAGCGTCGGATCATTTTGCGGCATCGAAACAAACGCGGTCCCAAAGAAAAGCAGAAGGAGGAAAAGACCGGCCAGCCGATAGCGTGCCCTTGCAATGTTCCGCCAAAGGTCCCAGAGGCCGAAAGCGGCAAAGAGCAAAAGGCCGGGCACGGCCGCGAGGCGATAACGCTCGGTCACAAAGACGGTCAACAGCGAGCCCATGTGCAAGAGGACGGCGGCGGCAATCCAGCGCGAAGTCGGAAGTTTCCAGCACGCGATAATCAGGCCGGGCAGGCCAAGGGCGGCAATGAGGCCGAAGCCTTCGCCCGGCAAAGTCACCGACTGATCACGCAGGGCCGTGACGACGCTGATATCGTCATAGCTAAAGGCGCTCCAGAAGTTTTTGAATTTCGTCCCGAGCAATTTTAGGAAATCCATCGGATGCCGCCGGATCCAGTCGTGCGCCTTCTGCGACCAATAGCTGGAAACTTCGGACCGCTTAAGCGGTCGTCCGGCCGCCTTTTCCGCGGATCCGATCGAATCCTTCAACATTGCTTCCTGTCCGGCGTGTAAACCGGGAGGAAACCTCGGGTAACCGGTGGCGACCGGGTTGTTCCCGATCCAGAAATTGACTCCGCTGTGCGCGGAGAGAAAGACAGAGTCGTGTGCGACAAAATAATTGTGAATCCAAGCCGGCGACGCGCCGAGGAAGACGCCGGCCAGGACCATGATCGCCCCGGTGGTTCGATAAGAGAGAGGAGCGACCCAGCGGAGGAAAAAGGCCGCGAGCAAGAGCGGGACAAGAAATAAGATCGTTGCGATTCCCATCGCAGTGAAGCCAATTAACCCGCCGAGGAGCAGCAGCTGCCATAGCGGCGGGGCCTGCCCTCGTTTGACGATTTGCCAGACAACAAACCAGAAGACGAAGACCAACCACGCCGTCGGCATGAGGATAACGGAATAGCCTTGCGCCGGTTGGAAAAGAGCCCACCCGGCCGCGGCCGCAATACCAATCATTTGACCACGATGGAGATCGGCTCCGCGCCCCTTCTCTACAGCTTGAATAGAATCTCCGGGGAAAGCGAGGACGCCTAACTTATACAAGAGAACCGCTGTACCGCCCTCGCACCCGGCCTGTAACAAGCCAGGAACAAACGGACTATAGCCGCAGATCTTGTAGATTCCCGCGAGCAAATAAGCGTAAAGCGGCAAACCATAGAAAGCGGTATGCTCGGTCCAGTTTCCTCGCAGGATCCGCAACGCCCAATCGTTGTAAAAAAACATGTCGCCGGAGCTCGGGAGCAGAAACTGAGATTTGGTCAGTCTGACCAAAACGAACAGTCGAATGACGAAGATGCCGAGAAAGATGTAAACGCCGAGCGGAATGGCTCGGAGCCATCTGGTTTGATCAAAAAGGCTACTCAGCCCAGGCCGTCCCGATGTCGATAGACGCTCGCCTTCGGTGCCCTCTTTGCTGTTTTCGATCAGTTCCAATTCAAAATCCCAGTAAGCAGCTATGACGCCAAAGGTGAGTTTACCGTACGAACGAGTTTCCTGGAGCTGCGCGTTGTAGTCGGGGAAGTTGTATCTGGTTAGCGTCGCCTGCAGGAGTTGCCCCGGAGGGGCGCGACGAAATAGCCCGGCGGTTCAGGGCCTGGATCGCTCGGATTGAGTTTTCCTCGTCGCAGAGCGACGGCTGAGGTGCAGGCGTGTGGCCTTCCACCGTCGCTCCACGACGCGGGATTTTTGGCTGGGACAGACCCGGCAGTGAAGTGCCGGGCTATCTTCCTGAGATCGCTACGCGACTCGTTCCGCCGTCTGCGCGAGCGACACTACGGACTCTAAACAGATATGGGGCGTCGACCCTGGCTGGTCTGGTGCGTGGCCCCGACCTCTCACCCCGTTCGAGGTCAACGCCCGCGGCTAAAACCCGCATCAGGTTCGAACGGTTTCCGCGACGCCAAACAGATACGCGGAGGAGTGCCTCCGAAAGTCCGCTCCCTTTTTCAAGGGATAGGCCGGCAGACCGGAGGGCGTGTGTCCAGTCTTTGCCACAGGGGTAACCGCAGTTTGGTTGATGCACTCGGCCCGATTCTGGAAATTCTATAAAACACCCGGTTTGGCATCAACGCTGCTCTAAAGGAGGGCAATCCGCGATGGAACGGCGGACGCAATCAAAACAAACAAACCAAATAGAAACCAATATGCTAAGTAAACTAAATAAACGCCGCGGGGGCTTCACCCTCGTGGAAATCATGATCGTGGTCGCGATCATTGCCTTGCTGGCGGCGATTGCGGTGCCCGGATTCCTCCGTGCCCGGAAACGCTCGCAAGCAACCAAGATCCTCAACGATCTGCGTATGATCGACGCTGCGGTCGATCAATACGCCATCGAAACAAACAGAGCGACTGGGAACACAGTTGCCGTCACGGACTGGACAGGTTACCTGAAATCCGGCACAATTCTGTACAACACAGGTGCTGACCTCTTCGGGGATGCTTACGGCGCCCAAGCGGTGGATTCACTGCCGTCAGTTCCCGCTAGTGCGTGGAACACCTTGTCGGACGTGGCTCCCGCGGAGTTCTGGTCTCCTTACGACCATCTGTAAACCGGCACTTAGCGGTTAAAAGCAAGGCGTCCTCTCGTTCTAACCGGCAGGACGCTTCTCTGTATTAAGAAACCGAGGCAGCTTCTCTTAGCCCTTTCGCCATGATCCGTGCTGAGCAGTTCAGTCGCCTCGTTCAGTTGCGGGAAAAACAATGGCCCCGCTTCATCATTCTCGCCCTGATCGGCTTCGTCGTGCATCTGCCGTCGCTGCAAGGCCAGCTGGTTTGGGACGATTCGTTTCTGGTTAGAGACAACCCGTTCATTAAAAGTCCGCTTTTCATCTTCGAAGCGTTTCGTCACTACCTCTTTCTCGATTTCTACTCCGCGCACTATCGGCCGGTACAGAATCTCTCCTTCATCGCCGATTATTTCGTCTGGAACGGCAACCTTTACGGGTTTCATCTGACCAATCTCCTCCTGCACATCGCGAGCGGTCTGCTTCTTTATTTGTTGCTGGGAAAGTTGTTCTCATCCTTACGGGGTGTGGAGGCGGACAACGGCAACAGTTCGGCCTGGTCGCTGGGCGCCTTTTTCGTCGCGCTCTTATGGATCGTGCACCCGGTGCACAGTGCAGCAGTCGATTATATCTCAGGGCGCGCGGACAGCCTCGCCTTTTTCTTTGCCTGCGCCGGTTGGCTTCTGTTTATCCGCGCGCGCAAATCGATTCTGCTTGCCGCCCGAACTGCGCTCTACTCTTTTGCCGCCTTGTCCGGTCTGCTTGCGCTCTGCTCACGCGAAATCGCGTTCGTCTGGATTCTACTCTTTCTTTTGCATCTCACCTTTTTCGAGAAGGGATTAAGCCGCCGCGCTTTCTTCATCACGGTCCTGTGCAACATCGGTCTGCTTGGGATCTACGCGGGTTTACGCACTCTGCCCGAAGTTCTGGTCAGCACCACGCCGTCACAAGGCTGGCCGGCGTCGATGAGAGCGGTCCTGATGCTGCGTTCGCTGGGGGACTACGCGCGGCTTATGGTTTTTCCCGTCAACCTCCATATGGAGCGCTCGGTGCTGGCGCCCGAGAATTATTTAAGCCATGACCAGTGGCGTCACTCAGCCGGCGTCGAATATCTATCCATTCTTGGCCTGGCATTTCTTGGAGCGCTGATTTACGGCGCATTCCGCGCCGGCCCAAGTCGCGGCCTGCGCATTTTCGGTGCCAGCTGGTTTTTGCTTGGCTATTTGCCCATTTCGAACCTAATCGAATTAAACGCTACCGTAGCCGAGCACTGGCTGTATCTGCCGAGCGTTGGCTTCCTCATTTTTGCCATCGGTTGCGTACTTGATCTTCCGGTGCGCTATCGCGGCGTCCTGGCGGGGTGTGCCTGCAGCGCGGTCGTCGCACTGGGCGTCAGCAGCACAATTCGGAGCAGTGATTGGTTGACGGATGAAATCTTTTATCGGCGAACACTTGCCGCCGGAGGCCGGAGCTCGCGCGTGCTGGCGAATCTCGGCCAGGCTTGTGCCAATCGCGGCGAATACGCAAAAGCCGAAGCCATATTGCGAAATGTTCTGCGCCTGAGCGCAGATTACCCAATCGCACGCAGGAATCTCGCCGAGGTGCTCCTGCGCGAAGGCCACAAGAAAGAAGCCGAAGAGCTTCTCACCTCCACGACCAAAGCCGCCGAAAGGACGCGCAAGGAATATCCGCTCACCTGGGTTGCAGTGCTCAGTCTCGCCCTGTCGCATCATCGCGAAAAAGACGACACGAAAGCATTAGCAATCGCAGAAAAAGCACGTCACGATTATCCTGGCGTCTGGGAAATTATCCGCTTCGAATCCGAAGTTCTTCGCCAAACGAGGGGGGCGAACGCTGCTATTCCACTGGTTGACGCTTTTGCGCACGACAACTGGTGGCATTACGGAGCGGCGATCGCCCTGGGTCGCCTTTATGCGGAAAAGGGCGACTTGCCACGCGCCGAGGCCGCACTTCGCCACGCCAGTTGGCTGGACGTGCATGATGCGGAAGCTCTCAGTCTGATTGCCGCGATCAGCCTGCGGCAGAATCGTTTTGAAGAGGCATATCGAGCCCAATGCCGCGCTGTAGCGCGACAACCCGATCAGCCGCGGCAATATGTCCTGCTTTCAAACATCCTCGAAAAAATGGGGCGAATAGGAGAGGCTCGCGATGCCCTCGCTGAAGTTGCGCGCCTCAAAGCCCTCGGCCGCGACGCCCCTGCCCTCGCGAATTAGCAACCTCTATACTCCGCTTCCAGGAGATTGACAGGCGAGACCGCGAGCCGTTATCATCGGCGGCGCGCGCCGCGGCCTATGTCTGCGAGAATTTTCACCGATAAAGACGTCGATCTCGGGCCGCTCCTCGACAAGACATGTGCGGTTGTCGGCTATGGCGCGCAAGGCCGCGCCCACGCGCTAAACTTGCGCGACAGCGGCATCCCGGTCGTCGTCGGTCTCCTTCCGAAAAGCCGGTCACGCGTCACGGCACGCCGGGACGGACTTCGTCTGGCTACGACGGGTGGGGCGGTGCGCCAGGCGGACGTCGTCTTTCTCGCACTGCCCGACACGAAGATGGCCGAGATCTACCAGATGGATATCGCGCCCAACCTTCGCCGCGGACAAACGCTTCTTTTTGCGCACGGCTTCGCCATTCATTATCGAACCATCAGGCCGCCTGATGACGTCGACGTAATTATGGTCGCGCCCAAAGGCTTGGGGCCGATGGTCCGGACCCAATTCGTCGAAGGCCGGGGCGTGCCGTGCGTCATAGCGATTGCACACGACGCAAGCGGACACGCGCGGCAACTGGCCCTCGCCTATGCTAAGGCGATCGGTGGAACGAGGGCCGGGGTCATCGAGACCACATTTCAAGAGGAAACGGAGGCCGATTTATTCGCCGAGCAAGCAGTC
>Ga0070665_100003702_pt1 | contig 16192 bp, 12 predicted proteins | sample KBSS13metaG_FD_65862 | JGI IMG/M metagenome (GOLD analysis project Ga0070665, IMG submission 65862) | Switchgrass rhizosphere microbial communities from Kellogg Biological Station, Michigan, USA - KBS S1-3 metaG | ecosystem: Host-associated > Plants > Roots > Rhizosphere > Soil ... | reverse complement strand
CGGGTTGACGGACTTGCTGCGGCGTTTTCCTGGGCTAGTCCGCCGCCACACCGCGCCAGGCATTCACGATGTCCAGGATCGGCTCGGACGGTTCAGCGCCAGGCTCCCAGTCGATGGGCGATCCCGCATCGAGCAGCAGCCGTCCAACCGTCGCGTGATCGCGATCGGTCCGCGAGGTGCGAGCGCCTTCCGCGGCCCAGATGAGCGGCTGCGCCTTGAACTCGCGATCGCGGACCGAGACCGACGCGCCGTGGGCGAGCAGCACGCGAACGGCCTCGGTCCAGCCTTCCATCGCCGCGACGTGCAGCGCCGTCTTCCCGATGGATTCATCCGGGCGGTCCATCTCGAACCCGGCGGCCAGCATCGCCTCGAGCGCGGCCGTGTCATTTCGCTCGGCGGCCCGGTACAACGCGCGGTAGTGTTCCGTGCTGATTTCGCCGCGCAGCCCTGGCTGCCGCTCGAGCATGGCCGCAGCCGACGCACGATCGCCGCGGCTGCATGCGGCGACGAGGCGATCGACGTCGGCCATTGCCTCGTCGGCGCCGTGAGCAGCGAGCCAGCCCGCGACTGCGCGGTTGCCGCTCAATTCGGCGACGGCGTACGGCGTCCGGCCGTCGGCGCGCCGGCGGTTGACGTCCGCGCCATGCGTCACGAGCAACTCCGCCAGGTCGGGTCCCCAACTCTCCGCGACGACATGCAGCGGCGTCTCGCCGTTGCCGGCGAAGGTGGCGTCTGCGGCGGCGCCGTGCTCGATCAACCAGCGCGCGCCGTCCGGCTTTCCGGCCCAATGAAGAATCTCGTACAGAGGCATGCCGCTGTCGGTGGCCCACGGATGATTGACGTTCGCGCCGTGCGCGCGCAGCAGTTCGAGCGCGGCGATGTCGCTCATCCCCGCCGCCAGCGTCAGCGTTACTCCATCGTCCGGGTTCGCGCCGGACTCGAGCAGCACCCGGGCGAGAGGAAGGGAACCAACGGCGCAGACGGCGCCCCAGAGGACGGGGCGCCGCACCCCGTGATGCTCCCACGGGAAACGTGTGTTCGGATCGGCGCCGAGCGCGATCAGGCGGCGCGCAATGGCGACAATACCGGCCTCGCGTGCTGCGGATGCACCACCGACCACCGAATGACAGATGTAGTGCAGCGGTTCCCAGCCGCGCGGTCCGCCCGGTGCGACGGCGAGCGATGGGTCCGCGGTCAATCGTTCCTCTACGGCTGCCGCGTCCCCGACAAGTAGCAATGTGTGGAAGCTGGCGCCGGCAATGCCGGGGTGCAGCTTGAGCAGCCGCTCCGCGCGATCGCGCCGCCGCCCTGTCGCCGCCTCCACGAACTGCTCGACGGCGGCCCCGAATTCGAAGCCCAGTTCTTCCACGCGCTCACGGAGCGCATTCCACGAGTCGAATCCGTACTCGCGAGCGACGACGGATTGTGCGTCGTGAAGCGCGAGCGGCACGCGTCCGAGGTCGTCGTTCGATCGATGCGCGAACGACGGCAGGATGCGGAATCGCGCTAGGGCCGCGTGGTCGCGGGCGCGTGCGGAATGGAGCAGATCTTTCGCCTGTCGTTTGAGTTGTTCGAGGTTGGGGCGTTCGGGCAGCTGCCTGGCCGTCATGTGACCTCCATGCTGAACACCAGCGGTCCGCAAGCTGGCCAGCACGGAAACGGCCGTGCAGTCACTGATTGAATGGGGTGGACTCAGTCCTTCGCGCGGACCCGCAGGCGCTCCCGTACGCCAGCCCTCATTCTGGGAGCCGATCGGAGGGAAGTCAACCCATCACTGCACCGCGTCAAAGCGGCGTCTGCAGATTGCGCACGAGGCGCAGGGCGGTCGCCTTCGGGATGAACTTCACAAGTGACGCCATGACGCGGTTGCGCGTGCCCGTGACGATGACGCGCCGGTTCTCCTGCCACGCGTCATACCCCATGCGAGCAACCGGCATCGACGGCATCGGCGTGCCGGCTTTGCTCAGACGCACCTTGCCGGTCCCGGCTCGCTCGCGGAATTTGCTGACGGTCGGTCCGGGGCAGAGGCAGCTGACGTGCACGCCGGTGCCGCGCGCTTCTTCCCAGAGCGCCTCCGAGAACGACAGCACGAACGCTTTCGACGCGTAGTACACGGCCATCAGCGGACCGGGCTGGAACGCCGCGGTGGACGCGACGTTCAGCACGCCGCCGCGCCCGTTCTTCAGCATGCGCGGCCAGTAGATGTGCGTCAGCTCGACGAGCGTGCGGTCGTTGAGGTCGATCATCCCGAGTTGCGCCGCCGCCTCGGATTGATCGAAGGCCCCGGCGACACCGTATCCGGCGTTGTTGACCACGACATCGACCGACAGGCCGCGACGAGCGATCTCTTCAGCGAGGCGCGTGCCGCCGCCGACTGACTGGAGATCCGCAACGATCGGCGTTGCCGTCACGTGGTACGCCGCCGCCAGGCGATCCGCGACGTGGCGCAAGGCGCTCTCGGTGCGCGCGGCGAGCACGAGGTCGTAGCCGTCGCTGGCGAAGCACTCCGCGAGATCCACTCCGATGCCGGCGGACGCCCCGGTGACCAGCGCCGTCTGGCCGCTGCCTTTGCGTGTCTCGGTCATGGCCCGGATTATACGAGCGCGGGTGCTCCTCGAGGCTCTCTCTGCGATGCCGGATGCCGATCCTGCCGATTGTGCATAGCAAGGCGCGCTCGCCTCGCGCAGAGTGCACGCGCATGAGCGACTTCATCGCGCTCTCACGATTTCTCGGAGGCATTTCCGCAACAGACGTGGCAGCGATCCTCGCTCAGGCGACGCCGCGACGATTCCGGCCGGAATCGGTCATCACCCGCCAGGGCGATCCAGCAAACGAGTTGTTTTTGATCACAAAAGGGCGCGCCCGGCATTTCGTCACGGCGCCCGATGGGCAGAAGGTGCTTCTGCTCTGGTTGCCTGTGGGAGAAATCTTCGGCGGCGCCGCGCTCCTGGCGGAACGGTCCACGTACAGGGTGAGCACGGAGGCCGTCAAGGACACCACGGCGCTGGTCTGGAGTCGTTTAACGATTCTGGCGCTTGCCGAGCGGTATCCGCGAATCAGAGACAACGCGCTGTGGATCGCGTCGGACTATCTCGATTGGTACCTGGCCGCTCATATCGCACTCAGCTGCCACACCGCCAGCCGGCGGCTCGCGGGAGTCCTGGTGTCGATGGCGCCGCTGCTCGGACGCTCCGTTCCTGGCGGACTCGAAATTGACGTCACGAACGAGGAACTGGCGAGCGCCGCCCATATCACGTCGTTCACCGCGAGCCGGCTCTTGAGTGAGTGGCATCGCCGGCGCGCGGTGATCAAGCGTCGTGGCCGGGTCGTGCTGGTCGCGCCCGATCAGTTGATCAGGATGACCGCCTGACGCCGTGCTAACGATCGAACGACAGGGTTCCGCGCGGCGACGAGAGTTGGAGCGTCGTGCCGGAGACGCTTGCGGTCGTCACTCCACCGAGTAGCGTCAGAAATTCCGAATCGAGCGACGCCGTGCCGCAGTATGCCTTTGTCGAGGCCAGCGGTCCGATCGAGACCGTGTTCCCGCCGATGGTGTAGCCGCCAGACGCGCGATTGCAGTCCACCCGCGCGGCAACCTTGCCATCGTCGGTCAACATCAGCGTGAACAAACTCGAATCGTCGATCACGTGGATTGCGCCATCGGCAGTGGCGATCGATCGCAAATGCCAGACGGCATTGGTCTCGATCGCGAGCGAAGCCGCGGGCGCGGCCGGCGCGACCGACGGTCCGGTGACTGTCCCGCCGCATGCAGCCAGAGCGAGTGCGGAGAAGAAAGCGGTCGTGAGAGAAACGAGGCTCGGCGCGGATGGCATCGACTTGCTCCAGTATAAAAGAGGTGCCGCAATACGCACGGCTCCGGCGTGATTGGAGCAAGCCTGACGCCACGACTCGGCGATTTTCATGGGGAAAGTTCCGTCATCCGCTGGCGACATCGCGTCGCGGTGTCACCTGCACGGGTCGGATCATTGCGCCAGCGCAATGTTCAAGAATCGCGCAATGACCTGGCCGCATCCCACAACCGCGCCGTCCCGCAGGATGCCGAGCGTCAGGAGAACGGATGCCGCGCGACGTCGAGCAGCAGTTTCTGAAGCTCGATGAGCCCGATGCGTAGCCCCCAGCGAGTTTCGAACCAGTGATCGGGCTCGAAGTTGGCGTAGCGAGTGGTTCGGACGGACACGTGTGCCGTGCATTGACCCATGGAGCGGCGCAGCACCCGGCGCAGGCGGCGCGAATGATCCGGGGGGCTGATGATCAGCATTTCGCGGACGGGGTTCGCCTGGCACCAGTCAGCGAGCTCCTTGCCTTCCGACTCCGTACCGGCCGCCGGCGTCGCCAGGCGCTCCGGCTTCATCACGCCGAGGGACACCATCTGCTGCATCAGGTGCGCCGCTTCATCGTCGTACCGAATGCCGCGCCGGCGGAACTCCCGCTCTTCCGGCATGACTGGAGAGGCGAGCACGGCGACCCTAGCAACCATTCCCGCTTGAATCAGGTCCGCGACCTCCAGCGCACCGGCGGCCCCCGTCCACTCGGGAACGATGGCGATGTCCGCGCGAACGAGCGGATCGACGCGAATCAGGGCGTGCCCGGCCCATCGAAGTGGCACGGCCCGCAGGGGAGTCATGGCCACGATGCCGGACAGGCACACCGCTATCAGAAGCGCTGATTTCCAACGACGCGCGAATCCCATCGGCTGTGATCGGCGGAAAGATCTTTCCGCATCCTAGCGCATGTGGGATCGGTTGTCGTTCACCACGAAAATCTGAACACGCTGGCCGTCGATCGGCGCGGATCCGGCTTGTCTGAATTGCTGACCTTGTAGTTCTCCGGAACGCTCGCCCAATCGGCGTAGATGTTGCCGCCGACATAAAAGCCAGGTTGCGACGAGGTGTCGGACGAGGACGAAGGAGAGAAGAGCGTGTAGGCGTGGATCGGCTCGGACGATCCTGTCTGATCGGTTCGCGGCACGAGTTCGGGCACACCGTCGCCGTCCACATCCGCCAGTATCCAATCCACGCGGAGCAACCGGTGATACGTGTGGTCCGCGATCATCCCGCGGAGCTGCGCGTTGAACTGGTCGATGATTGACTGCGCGTCCGCGCGCGTGCGCTCGAGCGCGAAGTGCAGCGTCTTCGTGAGCAGCGGCGTCGATCCGATCACGAGCTTCGCGTCAGATTCCTTCGGGTAGTTGCTGATGATGTAGTGGACGACGAGCTCGTCCATCAGCGTGTAGTCCACGCTGCCTTTCAGCAGCTGGCTGAGGCTGTCCTCCTCGCTGCGCGAGCGGATCCACACTGGTCCCGTGGCGTCGATCGTCTGGCCGTACGAGTAGCCGTCGACGATGGCGACGCGCTTGCCTTTGAGATCGGTCAGCGCTTTTGCCGACACGTCACTGCCGTGCCGGCCGATCAACACGAGGCGATTCTCGAGGTACGGCTGCGAGAACAGGAGATCGCGCTCGCGGTCCGGATCCTTCCACGCAGCCGCGCTGCCGTCGAACAAACTGGAAAGCAGCGACGCGGTATATTGCGGGGCGCTCACGATCACGGTCTTCGAGGTAATACCGATGCGGCCAAGCGCCGCTTCGACCAGGTCGAGTGCGAATCGCGGTTGCTTCGGCGCGTTGGTAAACGGCGGCCACGCCGTCGAGACGAGCCTGAGCGGCGCCTTTTGAGCAGAGACGATGCCCTGCGGGGCGATGAACCCGAGCACAACGATCGCCGCGGCCGCCAAACGTGCGTGGCGACGTGCACCATCGCGGAAACGCATGGTCGATCCTCCGATGCCAAGCGTAGCCGAATTTCCGCGCTGTTTCGCGCGGCGCTTCAACTGCTGCGAGAGTCTCTCAACGCACTGGATCTTTTGACAGTGCTGGCCGCTTTGCTGTCATCTCCGTCATCGCGGAGAAGCCCCGAAAACACGCTCGCTTCACGACCACGACGAGTGATCCGACCCGCGAAAGCCCCGCCAAAATAAGGCCGCCGCGCGAAAAGATTCGCCGCCCCCACGGCACAGGCTTTGCCGGGACACTCCCTTCGCGTCCCCTCGTTGCGATCGACAACTTCGGAAACCGGCATCTCGAGTTGGGAGGGAGGCATCCGCGATGAATCGCGCAATATCCAGGCGACTCGTCCAGTTCGTTGTGCTGGCGTACGCGACGCATGCCTACGCGCAATCCGCGGCGCCCGCGTTTCCGAATCCCGGCAAGACGTCCATGTCGAGAGAGAATCAGCGCGCGCTCGGGATGGAGGTCGCCAAGCAGGTCTATCAACAGATGCCCGTCCTGCCGGACAGCAGCCCGGAATCGCAATACGTCCGGCAACTGGGCCAGAAACTCGTGGCGACGATTCCGCAGGACGTGTCCTGGCCGTTCGAGTTTCATGTCGTGCCGCAAAAAGAGATCAACGCGTTTGCCCTGCCTGGCGGACAGATGTTCGTCAACGTCGGCACCATCACCGCCGCCAAGAACGAAGCGGAGTTGGCCGGTGTGATGGGACACGAGATGGCGCACGTTTACATGCAGCATTCGGCGAAGCAGGCCGGCAAGGCGCAGACGACGAGCATGCTCGCGGGCATCGCCGCGGCGGTGCTCGGCGGAACGGTCGGCGACAAGGCCGGCGGCCTCGTCGGGCAACTCGGGCAGATGGGCATTCAGATGGGCGCCGAAAGCCTGATGATGAAGTACTCGCGGAACGATGAATCACAGGCCGACGAAGTCGGCACGGTCATCCTGTACAAGGCCGGCTACAACCCGCAAAGCATGGCGGACTTCTTCCAGACGATGGGATCGCAGGGCGGCGAGGCTCCGCCGGAGTTTTTCAGTTCTCACCCGAATCCAAAGAATCGCCAGCAGGCAATTCAAAAGCAGATCACGAACTGGCCGGCCGCGAGCTACTCGGGCGACAGCGCCGATTTCTCCAACGTTCGACAACACGCGACGCAGGTGCGAGCGTACAGCGCCGCGGAAATCGCGCAGGGCGCGAAGTCAGGCCAGTGGGCCGCGCTCAATCAGCAGAACGGCGCGGGCCTGAATACCCGGGGCGCGAGCTCGTTTCCGACGCGGGCTGAGGCGGAGGCGCTCGCCACACCGGCGGCCGTCGCGCTCAAGGACGTCACGCCCGCCCAGAAAATGGTGACCCACGATCTGGGCCCGATAAGAATCAATCGCCCCGACAACTGGCCGGTGACGCTTCCCGAACAACAGGGGCAATTCGTCATGATCGCTCCGAAGGCAGGGGTGACCAAGAATGGCGTGGGTTACGGCGTGATGCTCAACGGTGCCCCGGCGCCAAGCGAGCGCATGAGCGTGGACGACATGACGAACGCGCTGATCGCCGCCATCCAGCAGAACAATCAGCTGGAGCAGATCAACAAGCCGCAGCCGATCACGGTCGGCGGCCTGGAGGGCCGATCGACGTTCTTGCGATCGCATTCGCCGTTTCCTGACGGCGACGGCCAACCGCTGGTGGAGCGGGACTGGCTCGTGACGGTGCCCCGAAATGATGGCTCGATGATCTTCATGATCTTCATCGCGCCGGAAGCGGACTTCGCCCGTCTCCAGCCGGCGTACGACGCGATGGTCAAGAGCGTGCAGTTCAAGTAGCGCCTGTGCGGCTGACGTGACACCGGAAGCGCTCTACGCAAACTTTTTGGCGAGACCCAGGAACTGCTGAATCTCTTCGCGCGTGTTGAATAAGGCCGGCGACACGCGCACCAGCGATCCTCCTTCTCGGAAGCTGACCTGCACGCCGGCGCCGTCCAGCACCTCGCGCGCCCGCGACTGGTTTCTGTCGAGATGCACGGTGACGATCGACGACTGGTTGCCGGCGGGCGTGAACAACCGGAAGCCCAGTTGCACGAGACCCTCACGGAGTTCGGCGGCGAGCGCCACAGTGTGCCGCTCGATCCGATCGACGCCAACCTTGTCGAGATAGGTCAGCGCGGCGCCGAGCTGATAGATTTCGGCGAAGGGCAGCGTCGCATACTCGAACTTCTTCGCCGTCCGGTAAATCTGGAACCGATGATCGTCGAGTTGCTTCTCGACGTGCAGCGCGCCCATCCGATCCGTGCGAATCCGTTCGAGGAGCTCGCGCCGGACAAAGAAGGGCGCAACCCCGAACCCGCCCAGCAGCCACTTGTAAGTGCCGCTGGTCAGGCAATCCACGCCCGCGGCTCGTACGTCGACGGGAAACATGCCGAGCGCCTGCACGGCATCGGCATAGAACAAGGCGCCGTGCGCGTGCGCCACGTCGGCAATCGGCCGCATGTCGTGGCGCAACCCGTTCTGGTGTGAGACCCATGCGACCGAGACGAGCCGGGTTCGACCGTCGACCGCACTGGCGAAGTCGTCGGCCGCAACGCGACCGTCATGATGGGGCACGATCCTCAGAGCGATCCCGCGCGACTCCTCGAGGTGGCGGTACAGGACGAAGCTGGTTTCGTAGTGGAGCTCGTCGATGACGACGTTGTCGCTGGGTTTCAAGTCGAGGGCCGACGCCACGATGTTCTCGCCTTCGCTGGTGGCGTACAGGAACCCGATCTCTTCCGCCTCTGCGCCGATGAGACGCGCGAATTGCGCTCGAACCTGATCGGTCGTCTTCACCATTTCGTCGAGGCGGAACGGCCTGGTGGCTTTGCGCTCGGCAAAGGTACGGGCGGCCTCAGCGACGGGCAGGGGGATCGGCGCGATGTACGCCGAGTTCAGGTACAGGCCTTCGCGCGCGGCGGGGAAATCGTGGCGGACGCCAAGCGGGTCCCGCACGTCGCCTGCCGTCGGTCCCGTATTCGTCTGCAGCAGCGCCGCCGCGCCAGACGCCAGTTCGACGAACTGTCTGCGGTTGAGCTCCACGTCACCCTCCCGCGCCGATCCTACACGCGGAATGGTGTCGTCGTGCAGGTCACTGCACGCGGGATGGTGTCGTAGTGCAGGCCTTCAGGCCTGCAACCCATGAGCGAGATCTAGTTGCAGGACGGTCCGACGACGCGCACCGCGCTGACTTTCAGATCATGGCTGTTCAGCGTGCCGGTCGCGGCAACGCGCCGCCCGACGGCCTTGCGCAGCGTCGTCCGATCGGACGGTTGGATGAGCGACACCGGAGCGGCCCGCCGCTTCAGGAAGCCCGTTTTCCAACTCCGCGACTTCGGCGCGTCGATGCCCTCGGTGTCGGTGAGACGGTATTCGTCCTGCGACACGCTGACTTCGAGGCAGCCGGTGATCGTCACCGGGGCGACGCCAATCGTGCCGCTCGAGGCCGTGGCCATCGGCGGGGGAGGGAGTGCTTCCGATCCGGGCAGCTTCGCCGCGACGTCCTCGGTGAGCGACACAGTGGCGACCGACGTGACGGGTGCGATCGGCGCCACGGACCTGGAAGATTTCGCGGTCCGAGCGGTCTCCGGCTTCGGCGTGATGCTCTTCTTCGATGGCGCGATCGACGGGCGTGGCGCGGCAGCCGCTGTCGTCGGAGCCGGTGCCGCGAGATCGGCAGCCGGTAAGGGGACCTCTGGTTTCGAGGCCGTCGCGCCCTCTTCCGTCGCGGGGGTCGACGGCGGACGCGGGAACGCGAGCAGCGCGATCACGATGAATGCCGTGGCGGCCAGTGCGATCGAGCGCATCGGCGTCGTTCGCGCTGGCGCCGCTGGGCGGCGCGCTGATTGAGCGGCCGCTGCCGGAACGACAGGTTCGGTGCGAACCTCCGCCACTGACGCGATGGGTTCGGTGCGGACTTCCATTGCCTGAGTGACGGTCTCTTGCGGCGCAGACGCGGCGGCGGGCTCCGCGGGTGCCGGCGTCGTCGGTTCAACAGAGTCGTCGTGAAACGCCGTCATGGCAGCAGCAGTCCTTTCCAGGCTGAGTGGCGGCGCCGCGTCTTGCGCGAGCTCGGGCGACGCCAGTGGTTTGCGATGGACTCTCGACGCTCGCGCCTTCTTCGTGCTCGTTTTCGTCCGACGGCGGTGCTTCGGCGTCTTTCCTGCTCGATTGCCGCCCTCCGTGCCGACGTCAGCCGACACCTCGAACGTCAGGTGAACGCGACGGCCCGTCTTGATTGGCGGAACCTTGATGACGCGCCTTGGCACAACGGGTCCACCGCGGCAATTCACGTGCCGCGGGGTTTGCCTCGGAATTGCATTCAGAGGCGGTCGCGCGGTTACGGGACGGTTACTCGACTTTCAACTCTGGGCGTAGGATCAACCTTCTCGGGGAGGCGACCGTCGAATCGCGAATGAGCATCATGAGATGGCTGCGGGATTCACTGCGCGACGGCCGCCACGCGCTCCGGCTGTTTCGTGCGGCGCCCGGTTTTGCCGCCGCCGCCGTCGCGACACTGGCGCTTGGCATCGGCGCGACCTCTGCCATCTTCAGCGTCGTGCGCACGGTGCTGATCGAACCGCTCCCGTACCGCGATCCCGATCGGATCGTCACGGTGTGGGAGACGGTCCGCGGAGGCACGAGCCGGAACGTGATCGCGTCGGCCAACTTCGTCGCCTGGCGCGAGCGCACGCACACGCTCGAGCATCTCGGGATGGTCGGCCCGACCACGCTGACCCTGGTCGTCAACGGACAGGCTGAGCGGGACGCAGGGCTCTTCTGTTCCTCCGACGTGCTGCAGACGCTCGGAGCCCAGCCTGCTCTAGGCCGGGCCTACACGGTCGAGGAAGACACCAGTCGCGCCGTCATCGTCGTCAGCCACGAATTCTGGCAAGCGAGACTGGGCGGACGCCACGATGTGATCGATCTGAACCTGACGACCGACGAAGGTCCGCGGACGATCGTCGGCGTCATGCCTCCGGCGTTTACTGTTGCTGGTCAGAAGGTCGACTTTCTGATTCCGTACGGCCAATCAACCGAGCAGCTGCGCGCGGAGCGCGGCCGCGGCAGTTCGTACGCGCTCGCGCGCCTGCGCGAGGGCGTGTCGTTCGAGCAGGCGTTTGCCGAGATGCGCGGCATCTTCGCCCAGCTCGAACGGGAAGAGCCGCAGCTCAACGCGCGGCGAACGGTGATGATGTTTCACGTGCAGGAGCAGATGGTGGGGGACGTCCGGCCCGCACTGCTCGCGTTGACCGGTGCGGTGCTGCTCGTGCTGCTGGTGGCGTGCGTGAACGTCGCGAACCTGCTGCTGGCGCGAAGCGCCGCGCGCGCCCGCGAGTTCGGGCTTCGGTCCGCGCTCGGCGCCCAACGCAGCCGGCTGATGCGGCAGATGCTGATCGAAAGCCTGCTGCTCGCGGCGGCCGGAGGCGCCGCGGGACTGGTTGTCGCGGCGCTCTGCCATCGGGGCCTGCTCGCGCTCGTCGGCGACCGCATTCCGGTGCCCCGCCTCGAACAACTGTCGTTCGATTGGCGGGTGGTGATGTTCACCATGCTGGTCGCGCTCGGGACCGGCATCGTGTTTGGCGTTGTTCCAGCCTGGGTGTCGACCAGCCGATTGAACGACGTGATCCGCGAGGACGGTCGTCACGGCGGCAGCCGGCGCCTGCACTTTGCGCTCCGCGCGCTCGTCGTGGCCGAAGTCGCGCTGTCGCTCGTCCTGCTGGCCGGCGCAGGCCTGCTGATGCGCAGCTTCGTCAAGCTGCAGCAGGTCGATCCCGGTTTCCGGAGCGACGGCGTGCTCACGCTCGGCGTCCAGCTGCCGGTGAACCGGTACGATCACTCACAGTCGATCGCCTTCTACCGCGAGTCGCTCTCACGCCTGGCCACGCTGCCGGGAGTCCAGCAGGCAGCCGGTGCGACCTGTTTGCCGGTGCCGTTTGCCTGCATCGGTACCAGCTTCTGGCGCGTCGACCGGCCAAGACCGACGGACGGCCAGCTCCCCTCCGGTGAGGTCCGGCCGATCACGCCAGACCTGTTCAAGACGATCGGCATCCCGCAGATCGCGGGACGCGACTTCTCCGAGTCGGACACGGTGACGTCGGTGCCCGTCGCGATCGTCAGCGAGTCGCTCGCGCGGCAGCAGTTCGCGGACGAGAATCCGCTGGGCCGCCGCCTTCGCGTCAACGTCGATCACGCGAACGGCCGCGAAGATGTGGAGTGGACGATCGTTGGCGTGGTCGGCAACACGCGCTCGACGCTCGACGGACCCGTGAAGCAAACGATCTACATTCCGAGGACGCAGCGTCCCAGCAACAGCGTCAGGTTCTTCATCCGCAGCGCGCAGGACCCGGCGATGCTTGCGCCGGCCGCGACGCGACTGATTCGCTCGATGGAAGCTGACGCGCCGGTTCAGTCGCTCACGCTCGAGGACGCCGTGGGGAGCACGATTGCGCGACCGCGCGCGCTGTCGTGGCTCGTGGGAGTCTTCGCGCTCGCCGCACTCGCGCTTGCGGCGGTCGGGGTCTACGGAGTGACGGCGTACTCCGTAAGGCAGCGCACGCAGGAGATAGGCGTGCGCATCGCCCTGGGTGCGACGGCGCCATCCGTCCTGCGCCTTGTTCTCGGTCAGGCGGTGCAGCTCGTGGCGATCGGCGTGGCGACAGGTCTCGCCGCCGCGGCCGCATTGACGAGGCTCCTCGCGCGGTTGTTGTTCGAAGTCGGACCGTTCGATCCATGGACGTTCAGCGCGACCGCGCTGCTCCTGGTGCTCGTCGGGACGGTCGCGTCGTATGTTCCGGCTCGGCGTTGCATCGGCCTGGCCCCACTCGACGCGCTGCGGACGAATTGAGCGTGAAAAGAATTAAGATGCCGTGTGAATTCGAGACAGGACCGGCAGGCTTTCCTCTTCGAACTCAATGAGGCGATCAGGGAGATCGCGGACCCTGCGCGGATTCTCCGGGAAACTTGTCGCTTGCTCGGGACCCACCTGCACGTCAACCGCGTCGCTTACGCAGAGGTGGACGGCGACGATTGCGCCGTCCTCGACGATTACGTGGACGGCGTTTCCTCGATCGCCGGCCGTTTCCGCTGGACGGATCTGGGCGCGAGCCGCAAAGTCGAAACCGTGAAAAGCGGCACGTTGATCTCGAATGACGTTTCATCCGGGCCGCACACGCCGGCCGAGCGCGACAGCCTGCGGGCCGCGGGCATCGGGGCGTACGTGTGTCCGCTGCTCGTCAAAGACGGGCGCTTCGTCGCGTTCTTCGGCGTGCACAGCCGCGAGCCGCGCGTGTGGACGCCAGAGCAGGTCGCGCTGGTGGAGGATGTGGCCGATCGGACCTGGGCAACGTTGGAATATCGCCGCGCCGAGGCACGCCTGCGCGCCAACGAAGAGCGGCTCGCGTTCCTGCTTCAGCTCAACGACGCGCTCCGGCCGCTGAGCGATCCGGGCGACGTCCAGGAGACGGCCGCGCGGCTTCTTGGAGAACATCTCGGTGCCAGTCGCGTCGGCTACGCGGAAATGAGCGGCGGCGAGTACCAGATTTACCGCGAGTACACGCACGGCGTCCCGCGACTGGTTGGACGGTCGACAAGCATTTCGATCGGCGACGAGCTGCGCGAGAGATCCCGCCGCGGCGAAACGATCGCCATCAACGATACCCAGACCGATCCGCGGTTGAGCGACGCTGACCGGGCCACGTTCGAGGCGCCCCAAATCCGGGCGTTGATCGGGACGACGTTATTCAAAGACGGACGCATGGTCGCCGCCTTTGGCGCCAACAACGTGACCCCGCGCATCTGGACCGAATCGGAGATCACCCTCGTTCGCGACGTCGCCGAACGAACCTGGGACGCCGTCGAGCGCACCCGTGCCGATGCGGCGCTCCGCGAACAGGAACAACGGCTCCGCATGGCGCTCGAAGCGTCGGCCGGCGGCTCGTGGACCTGGAGCGCCGCCACGAATCGGGTCGACTGGGATGAGCGATTCCGGTCGCTCTATGGTTTCGGTCTCGACGAGCCCGCGACGTCCGAGGCCTGGATGTCGGGTGTGCACGAGGACGATCGGCCGCGGTTGAACGCGCTGCTCAATGAAGTGCTCACCTCGAAAGAGAAGGATTCCTGGCAGAGCACCTTCCGTTTCGTGCGGCCCGACGGCGTCACGATCTGGGTTCAGAGCCGCGGGCGCGCGGATCGCGACGGCGAGGGGCGCGTCACGCGGCTCACCGGTCTCGATCTGGACTTCAACGAGCAGCGCCGGACGGAGGAGGCGCGCCAGGCGCGCCGGGAAGAGGAGCACGATCGCGCCCTGTGGACGCTCCTGCAGACCGCGACCGAAGGAATCGTGTCGGTGGATCCGCAGGGGGTGATTGTCACCGCGAATCACGCGCTCGAAACGATGTTCGGTTGGGCGTCCAGCGAGCTGATCGGCCAGCGGATCGAGGTGCTGATGCCGTCGGCGTTTCGCGACGGCTACACACGTCGCGGCGGGCTGCACCTTGTCGGTATTCGCAGGGACGGCTCGAAGTTTCCGATTGAAGTCAGCGTGAACCACGTGTCGACGCCCCGCGGCGAACGCGCGTTCGCGTTCGTGACCGACATCACCGATCGCCAGCGCGCCGCCTCCGTGCTGCAGGAGCGCACCGCCGAACTCGAGAAGCGGACGACGCAACTGAGCCGCATGGCGTCGGACCTGACGCTCGCCGAGCAGCGCGCACGCGAGCAGATCGCCAGGACGCTCCATGACGGGCTTCAGCAGCTGCTGGTCATTGCGGCATTGAACCTCGAGCAGCAGGTGAAACGCGACGGCGAGGCTGGCTCGACGCCGAGCGAGCTGATCGCGGAGGCCAAGCAGCAGATCGACGAGGCGATCACCGCCGCACGCTCTCTGAACTTCGAGCTGTTTCCGCCGGTGCTGCAGCAGGCCGGCCTGCCTGCGGCGCTCGCGTGGCTCGCACACTGGACGCGGGACAAGTACAAGGTGGACGTTCAGCTGATTGCCGACCCGCGAGCGGATTCCGGTCGAAAGGACGTCCGGACACTGCTGTTCGAGTCGGTGCGGGAACTGTTGTTCAACGTCGTGAAGCACGCGCAAGCGGATCGGGTCCTGCTCGAGTTGACGCTCGACGCCGACGACCACCTGTGCATCAGCGTGTCGGACGAGGGCATCGGGTTCGAGCCAGCGGGTCTCCAGGATCGGTCGATGGCCGGTCAGGTCGGGTGGGGACTGTTCAGCATCCGCGAACGGCTGACGCTCCTCAATGGCCGCTTCGAGATCGAGAGCTCGCCTGGCATCGGGACGCGCGTACGGCTCGTGGCGCCGCGACATGCGCAGGTTGTCGCCGACAGTCCGCCGGTGCCCGTCTATGCTTCGAGAGGCGTGCCATCAACAGCCGGCGGCAGGCGTTCGCCTACCGGCACCCTCCGGATCCTCGTCGTCGACGATCACGCCGGCGTCCGGAGCGCGATTGGCCATCTTCTGAACGAACGGCCGCAGTTATCGGTGGTCGGCGCCGCAGCGGACGGCATCGAGGCGATCGCGCAAGCGCATGCGCTGAGACCGGATGTCATCCTCATGGACATCGCGATGCCTCAGATGGACGGCATCGAAGCCACGCGGCGCATTCGCGCCGAGCTCCCCGACATCCGGATTCTCGGTTTGTCGATGCAGCCTCGAAGTGTGGCCGCTCACGCGATCGAGGAGGCGGGGGCGCACGGATTCTTCGTCAAGGGCACGGACACGCAGAGGTTGATCGAGCACCTGCTGGCCGTCCAGGCGTCGGGCGGCGCCGGCGATCCGGCGAAGCCCTGATGCCGATACGGCCCCGCGTCCTGATCGCGGATGATCATCCCGGCCTGGTGAAGGCGTTGAGCCGCGTGCTGTCGATCGACTGCGACATCGTCGGAGTCGTCGCCGACGGCAACGATGTCGTCGAGGCCGCGGCGCGGCTTCAGCCGGTCGTGACCGTGGTCGACTTGAACCTGCCCCACGTCGACGGCCTGGAACTGTGCCGCCGGATCCTGCAGACGAATCCTGGCGCGAAGGTGATCCTCATGACGGCCATGCTCGATCGCGGAATGGCGGACGAAGCAGTGGCGGCGGGGGCCTATGGCTTCTTCGGCAAGGTTCAGGCGGGGCATGAAATGATCGACGCCATCCGCGCGGCCTGGGCTGAGTGCTCAGAACGCGGATGACGCCGATCGGTACTTAGCGCGCGGTTTTGAATCAGGTCGTCGCCGCACCCTGAACGCCGCGGATGGCGCGTTTCACGAGATTCCGCATCAGCGGCACCTTGTAGGCGTTGTGCCGCAGCGTCTGCGCGCCTTCGACCGCCATCTTGCCGGCCATGTCGGCGGTCTCTTCATTGC
>Ga0070665_100003701_pt1 | contig 16193 bp, 12 predicted proteins | sample KBSS13metaG_FD_65862 | JGI IMG/M metagenome (GOLD analysis project Ga0070665, IMG submission 65862) | Switchgrass rhizosphere microbial communities from Kellogg Biological Station, Michigan, USA - KBS S1-3 metaG | ecosystem: Host-associated > Plants > Roots > Rhizosphere > Soil ... | reverse complement strand
CCGGTCCCGCGGGTCGGGAACAGGCAGCCCGACGTCCGGACCCCCGGCTCGCGGGCCGTCAGCTCCCGACTCGCGGGCCTCGGGATCGCGGGCGCCGGGCACCAGGCGGCGGGCCTCGGCGAGGGCGCCGGTCCCCACCAGCGTCGGGACGGCGACGGCGCCGCCGGCGCCGAGCTCGCCGAGCCAGCGGTAGAGGTCGGCGGAGCGGGCCAGCAGGCCGCGGTGGGCCAGCACGGCCGCGGCGACGGTGCCCGCCCGGATGGCCTCGTCGAGGTCGACCCGGTCGGCCGCGGAGAGGACCTCGTCGGCATGGGTGAGGGCGTCGTCGAGCCTGCCGGCGCGCAGGGCAGCCTCGGCCCGACGAGCGGCGACGTCGAGTGCGGGGGTACCCGCGGCCACCGCGGCGGCCAGGAGCGGGCCCGCGTCCCCGCCGGTGCGGGCCAGCTCGGTCGCGGCGGCCGCGAAGACCTCCGCCACCCGTCCGCCGGTCGCGCCGGTGTCCAGCAACCCGCGCGCGACGGTCAGCACGGAGCCGCCGCGGTCCAGCTCGATCTCGGCGAGCGCGCGGCGCACCTCGAGCCGCCGGGCCTCGGGGACGTGGCGCAGCACCGCGGCCGTGACGAGGGGCGGCGGGCCGCCGTGCGGGGTGAGCACACCGGCGGACCGCGCCTCGGCCACCAGCTCGTCGACCTCGTCGACCCCGGAGCCCGCCGCGTCGAGCAGGCCCAGGAGCGGGACGAGGACCTCGGCGTCGAGCGGGGCGCCGAGGGCGAGGGCGACGGTGAGGTCGCGGACCCGGGCGTCGAGCGCCCAGAGCCGGTGGGCGAGCTGGTCGAGCAGGCCGGTGGGGACGGGGACCCGCGGCGGGGCGTCCGCGGTGAGCCGCGCGGTCCCCACCCGCTCGACGAGCTCGGCGACCATCCGGTCCACCAGCAGCGGCGTCCCCGCGGTGCGGTCGTGCACGTGCTCGGCGAGCGCGGGGGCGGGGCGGGCACCGAGCAGAGTGGACAGTCGAGCGGCGACGCCTGCGAGGTCGAGCGGGCCGAGCAGCACCGGCGGCCGGGTCTCGGTGAGCGCGGCGCCGAGCGCCGCCCGCACGTCGTCGCGCGGCCAGGGACGGCGCGTGACGACGATCCGCGCATCCGGTTCCGCGGCGCGCTCCCGGAGGCGGTCGAGGGCGGCGTCGGGGAGGAGGTGGGCGTCGTCGACCAGCAGGGGGAAGGGGGCCTCGGGGTCCGCGGACGCGGTCGGCCAGAGCGCCGCGACCGCGCGGGCGACGGTGGACTTGCCGGTTCCCGCGGGGCCCACGACATCGGCCAACAGCGGCCCGGACGGGTCCGCCGCCAGCACGGCGAGCAGCCCCCGGGCCGCGGGCAGACCGTCCTGTGTGGACCCGCGCATGCGTACACCCCCTCCGCGGCCCCCGACCGCGGAGATCGAGAGTAGGGCCCACGGGGTGGGCGGCGGTCGTCTGCGACAACCGTCCAACGCCTTGGCCCGGAAAGAGTGACGCGGCCGCCACTGGGGGCTCGCGCTCATGGAGGCTGTGCTCGCAGCGCTCCATGATCGGGAGTTGCGTGCTCTCAGCGCGGTGCGGGCAGCGCTGAGAGCACACGATCGCCGATCTCACCGCCCTGACAGCACGAAACGTGCAACCAGCGGGGTCAGCGAGGCGGGCCCTCGGGGTCCACGCTCGTGTCCGAGGGAGCGCCCCCCGTCCCGAGGAGCCGTTGCCAGGCCGACGCGTCCACCGTGTCCGGGACCGCCTCCGTGTTCCCCTTCGCGAGGCTGTCCACGGCACGCTCGGCGTCGGTGCCCTCGCCGCGCCGCACGGTGCGGGCCAGGACCGGCCAGGACTCGCCGCCCAGGATGCCGTTGGGCTCCTCGGCACCGGTCGCGACCTGGAACTCGGTGAGCGCGGCGGCGGTCGCAGGGGTGAAGCGGCCGTCGGCCTTCACCGCGACACCGGCGTCCCGCAGCAGGTACTGCGCGGCGAGCACCTGCTCGCCGGAGTCGCCCTGGCGCAGCAACGGCCAGCTCGCTTTCGCGGCCGATCCCTCGATCCGCTGGTTCAGCACGTCGGCGACCTCCTGCCGCAGCCGCGGGAGCATGCCGTAGAGCCGGTCACCGGGGCAGATCGTGTTCTTGAAGTCGCGGTGCCCGTACAGCTCGGTCGGCGCGATCCCGTACTGCGCGCAGATGTACGCGCAGGTGGCGCGCAGCGAGTCCCACAGCGCGCCGGGCGGGTCCTGGTCGATGTAGGTGCCCTCGTTCTCGATGCCCACGGCCACGACGTTCTGCCCCGTGCAGTGCGCGCCCTCGACCTGTTGACGCCCCGCGCGCAGCACCTCCAGCGACCGGTGCCTGCCCTCCAGCACGAACCCGCCGCGGGAGATGGTGAAGTGCTGCCCGGTGTCCAGCCAGCCGCGCGCGTCCATGTGGAAGTTCTGGATCGACCGGGCGACGCGGTCGGCGGCGCCCCGGTCGGTCTCGGGCACGTTCCCCGACGCCGTGTGGTGCACCAGGATCTTCACCGGCCGCTGGTTCCACACCGGGACGACCGCGCTGTTCGGGCGGGCCCCCCAGCCCGCACAGTCCACGATGTCCGGTCCACCTTCGGCCGCCGTCGTCGCGCGGGTGGTCCGCCGACCGGCGTGGACCGCCGCGTCCGCGCCCGGCTGGGCGAGCGCGAGCCCCGGCGACGCCAGCAGCGAACCCGCAGCCAGACCGCCGATCACGAATCCCCGCCGCGTCACGTCCAGTCGACGCATGGTGGCCCCCCACTCGCTCGGATCACCCGTGCGGATTCACACGAGTCACTTCCGACCCGAGCAACCCTCTCGTCCCACACGCTCCGTAGGCAACACCTGAACCCGATCGTATGAGGCGGTTGCCGAAGTTACCGACGAGTAATATGGTGGTCCTACCGGTGAGTAGCGGAAGGAGAACCCCCATGGGCCACTACAAGAGCAACGTCCGTGACCTCGAGTTCAACCTGTTCGAGGTGTTCTCCGTCCAGGACCGGACGGGCGTCGACCAGGACACCGCCCGAGACATCCTGGCCGAGCTGAACACCCTCGCCACGGGTCCGCTCGCGGAGTCCTTCGTCGACTCCGACCGCAACCCGCCGGTGTTCGACCCCGCGACCCACTCCGCCACGCTGCCGCAGGCCTTCAAGGACTCGTACAAGGCGCTGTGGGACGGCGAGTGGTACCGGCTTTCCCTGCCCGCCGAGCTGGGCGGCTTCGGCGTGCCCCCGTCGGTGCAGTGGGCCGCGGCCGAGCTCGTCCTCGGCGCGAACCCGGCGCTGTTCATGTACATGACCGGCCCGAACATGGGCGTCGTCGTGCACAACAACGGCACCACCGAGCAGCAGCGCTGGGCCCAGATCATGATCGAGCGGGGCTGGGGCGCCACCATGGTGCTCACCGAGCCGGACGCCGGGTCCGACGTCGGCGCAGGCCGCACCAAGGCCGTGCTCCAGGAGGACGGCTCCTGGCACCTCGACGGCGTGAAGCGCTTCATCACCTCCGGCGACCAGGACATGACCGAGAACATCATGCACCTGGTGCTCGCCCGCCCCGAGGCCCCCGGCGTGGAGCCGAAGCCCGGCACCAAGGGCCTCTCGCTGTTCCTGGTCCCGAAGTTCCACTTCGACTCCGAGACCGGTGAGCTGGGCGAGCGCAACGGCGCCTTCGTCACGAACGTCGAGCACAAGATGGGGCTCAAGGTCTCCACGACCTGCGAGCTGACCTTCGGCGCACACGGCGTGCCTGCCAAGGGTTGGCTGCTCGGCGAGGTGCACGACGGCATCGCGCAGATGTTCCAGGTCATCGAGTACGCCCGGATGATGGTCGGCACCAAGGCCATCGCGACGTTGTCCACCGGCTACCTGAACGCCCTCGAGTACGCCAAGGAGCGCGTGCAGGGTGCGGACCTGACCCGGCAGACGGACAAGACCGCGCCGCGCGTCACGATCACCCACCACCCGGACGTCCGCCGCTCGCTGATGCTGCAGAAGGCCTACGCCGAGGGCTTGCGCGCGCTGTACCTCTACACCGGCACCGTGCAGGACACCATCCGCGCGGGCGGCGACGTGAGCGAGGCCGAGGCGATCAACGACCTGCTGTTGCCGCTGGTCAAGGGCGTGGGCTCGGAGCGGGCCTCGGAGCAGCTGATCCAGTCGCTGCAGACGCTCGGCGGCTCCGGCTTCCTGCAGGACTACCCGATCGAGCAGTACATCCGGGACTCCAAGATCGACTCGCTGTACGAGGGCACCACCGCGATCCAGTCGCTGGACTTCCTGTTCCGCAAGATCGTCCGGAACAACGGCGCCGCGCTGATGTCCGTCGCAGGCGAGATCCAGCGGTTCCTGGAGAACGAGACCGGGAACGGGCGCCTCAAGGAGGAGCGCGGGTCCCTCGCGACGGCGCTCGCCGCGGTCCAGGGCATGCTCGGCTCGCTCACCGGCTACCTGTTCGCGGCACAGCAGGACCCGAAGGAGCTCTACAAGGTCGGACAGCACAGCGTCCGGTTCCTGATGGCCGTCGGTGACCTGCTGATCGGGTGGCTGCTACTGCGTCAGGCGGACGTCGCGCAGACCGCCCTGGCGGCCGAGGTCAGCACCAAGGACAAGGCGTTCTACGAGGGCAAGGTCGGCGTCGCCCGCTTCTTCGCCCGTGAGGTCCTGCCCCGGCTGACCGCCGACAAGGCGATCGTCGAGGCCGCGGACAACGCGCTCATGGAGCTGGACGAAGCCTCCTTCTGACGTTCCCGCCCCGCAGCGCCCCGCCCACCTTCGTGGGCGGGGCGCTTTCATCTGTGTCACACCGACGCGCGGTTCGTCCGGTGTGCCTGTATGGTTGTCATCAACAACCATTGCATATAGCAACTGATCGAGGGGCACTCTTGTCCGTCACCCTGTCCCGCACGACGACGCTCCCCAAGGCGCCCGACCGGCGTACCGGCCGCGCCCTCGTCACCGTCCTGGCCACCGCGGGCATCGTCGTGTCGACCCAGCAGACACTGGTCATCCCGCTCGTCCCGCAGCTCCCGGGCCTGCTCGGGGTCTCCGCGGCCGACGCCTCGTGGGCGGTCACCGCCACGCTGCTCGCCGGTGCGATCGCCACGCCCACGGTGGGCAGGCTCGCCGACATGTTCGGCAAGCGCCGGATGCTCATGCTCTGCCTGGCCCTGCTGACCATCGGGTCCGCCGTCGCCGCGCTGAGCTCCACACTGACCGGCCTGGTCGCGGGGCGGGCGCTGCAGGGTCTCGGCGTCGGCGTCATCCCGCTCGGGATCAGCCTGATGCGCGACCACCTGCCGCTGTCCCGCCTCCCCGGGGCCACGGCCACGATGAGCGCCTCGCTGGGCGTCGGCGGCGCCTTCGGCCTGCCGCTCGCGGCGCTGATCATCGAGCACGTGTCGTGGCACGCGGTGTTCTGGGTGTCCGCGGGGCTCGCCGTCGTCGTCGCCGGGCTGGTGCTCCGGTTCGTGCCCGAGTCGCCCGCGCCGGGCGGCCGGTTCGACCTGGTCGGCGCCCTGGTGCTCGCGGTCGCGCTGCTGGCCCTGCTGCTCGGTCTCACCAAGGCAGGCAGCTGGGGCTGGACGGACCCGCTCACCCTCGGCCTGTTCGGGACGGCCGCGGTCCTGCTGCCTGCCTGGGCGGCCTGGGAGCTGCGCAGCGCCCATCCGCTGGTCGACCTGCGGATCTCCCGACGCCGCCAGGTCCTGCTGACCAACACCGCGTCGCTGGTGTTCGGGTTCGGCATGCTGACCAGCTCGCTGGTCTTCCCGCAGCTCATGCAGCTGCCGGCCGCCAGCGGCTACGGCCTGGGCAAGTCGATGCTGGTCGCGGGCCTGCTGCAGGCCCCCGGTGGCCTGGCGATGATGGCGATGTCGCCGGTGTCGGCTCGGATCACCGCCCACTGGGGCCCGCGCATCACCCTGATGCTGGGCGCGACGACGGTGGCCCTCGGTTACGTCTTCAGCGCGCTGTTCCACGGCGAGATCTGGCACATCCTGGTGGCCGTGATCGTGGTGACCTCGGGCATCGGGCTCGCCTACGGCGCGATCCCCTCGCTGATCATGGGCGCGGTCCCGCTGGGCCAGACCGCCGCCGCGAACAGCTTCAACAACCTCTCCCGCGCGATCGGCACGTCGACGGCGAGTGCGGCGGTCGGCGTGATCCTGGCGCAGCTCACCACGACCGTCGGCGGGCACACCTACCCGGCCGAGGCGGCGTTCACGATCGCCCTGGCGCTCGGGGCGGTGGGCGCGGCGGGTGCCCTGGTCATCGCGTTCTTCCTGCCGCGCCACCGCCCGGCCTGAGCGGCCGCCCGAGGAGCTACTGCGTGATGTAGCTCTCGAGCTGCTCGCGTTCCTTCTCGAGCGTGTCGATGCGGGCCTTGACCAGGTCGCCGATGCTCACGATCCCGGCGAGCTCGCCCGCGACCAGCACCGGCAGGTGCCGGACGCGGCGGGTCGTCATGACCTTCGCGAGGTCGGCCGCGCTGTCGTCCGGCGTACAGGTGGCGAGGTCGGTGGTCATGATGTCCTCGACGGTCGCGGACAGCAGCGCGGCGCCCCGCTCGTGCAACCGCCGCACGACGTCCCGCTCGGACACCATCCCGATCAGCATCCCGGCCCGCACCACCGGGAGCGCGCCGTAGTTGCCCTGGGCCAACCGGCCCAGCAGATCGGCCACAGTGGCCTCCGGTTCGACCGTCGCCACAGCGTTGCCCTTGCCACGCAGCACGTCCGCGATCCGCATACCGATTCCCCGATCGTCGACTCCGGTGTCGCCATCGAGGGTAAGCAGCGTGACCCCGATCACGCCATACCCGGCCTTTACTGACAGACCACGATCGGGGACGGGTTGTAGCGGACGGTGCGGGTCTTGCGGGTGACCTCACCGGTCTCGACGTTGCGCATCACGCGGGTGTCGGTGGCGGTGAAGCCCGGCGCCCCCTTGCTCGCGGCACAGCCCGGGCCCGCGGGCAGGTTGATGGTCTGCGGGTCCGTCGGGTTGGTGCGCGGCCCGGTCTCCGAGGTGACCTCGTAGCGCTTCGTGCCGAACATCTTCACCGTGAGGTTCGACGGCGACCAGAACGTCTGGATGAGCACACCGGTGGGGCCGTCGTTGCGGAACTTGAGGTCGATGATGTCGTCGAAGACCGTGGCCTCGCGGGCGACCGGGTAGCGGCTGATGTAGAAGCTGTGCTCCTTGTGCTCCACGTCGACCATGCCCGCGAAGTACGCGGCGTTGTAGAGCGTGGTCGCGACCTGCGAGACGCCGCCGCCGACGCCGCGCGCCGAGTGGCCGTTCTCGATGATCCCGGCCTCGACGTAGCCGTTCGCGGCGTTGCGCGGGTTGGTGAGCGCGTTCAGGCTGAACGTCTCGCCCGGCCCGACGATCGTGCCGTTCACCTGCTCGGCCGCCCGCCGGATGTTCTGCCCGGAGTCCGCGGCGAACCCGCCGGTGGTGAAGCTGCTGATCTCGCCGGTGATGCCCAGCGCGCCCAGCTGCTCGGTGGTCAGCTTCGCGGGCTGGTCGGCGTACACCGCGGTCAGCGTGCGCGGGCCCTGGGCGGTCAGCACCGGGACCAGGCCCTGGAAGGTCTTGTCGTAGTCGACGCCGCGGCCGTCCTGCGAGGGGACGACGACGGGGGCGCCGGAGGAGAAGTCCAGCGACGCGTCCCGGCCGGGCTTCTCGGTGGAGGCCAGCTGCGGGGTCGCGACCTCCTTGAGCGCCTCGTTGTTGATCTCCGGGACCAGCTTCGGGGTGGCCGCCGCGTCCGCGCGGAAGGTCAGCGCCCCCGCGACGTCCGCGGGCTGCAGGGTCGCGACGGCGCCCTCGCCCTGGATCGTGACCGGGGCCGACACCGCAGGCGTGGCGATCGACTGCAGCGCCTCCTGCACGTCGTCGTCCGTGGTGATCGTGGGCTGGGGGATGAGCGGCAGCGCGACGGGAGCGCCCGCGGCCCAGTCCCGCTCGAGCACGCCGACGGCCGCCTGCAGGTCCAGCTGCTGGCCGGGGACGGGCGGGACGGCGACCGGCGTGGTGCCGTCGAACCGCACGGTGCCCTCGACCGGTGCCTTGTCCACGACCGGCTTGACCTGCTCCAACGCGGTCAGCACCGAGCGCTCGTCCGCCGTGTTGACCACGCCGACCTCGCGCTCGGTGAAGAACGAGGTGATCCGGGTGATCGGGTTCAGCGGCTGCTCGCCCGCCTGGTCGACGGTCGCCTGGTAGTCGACGACGAGCCCGGCGGTCCGCGGGTCGATCTGGCTCCGCACCTCGCCCGCCGTGACCTGCACGGGCTGGGTCGCCCGGGGCTCGATCTCGGTCCGGAGCCGCTCGCTCGCCTCGGCCTTCGACAGGCCGCCGAGCTGCAGCCCGGCGACGGTCACCCCGCGCGGCACGTTGCCGGTGGAGAGCACCAGGTCGGCGACGTAGAGCACCGCGAGCAGCGCGACGACGCCTGCCACGATCAGCAGCGGCCGCTTCCGCTTCTTCCGGCCGCCGCCGGCCGAGGGCGCCTGCGGCTGCGGGGGGACGGGTGGGACCCCGCCGCGGGTCACGGGGATCTGCTCCGTGGGCGGGTCGGCGGGGCCGCCGAGCCGAGCGGTGGGCTGGTCCGCGGCGGTGCTCGCGGCGGCACGGGGAATCACGTGGGTGTCCTCGGCGGACCAGGCCGCGGGCTGCACGGCGGTGGCCTGGTCGTCGGTGCCTGCGGAACCGGCCGGGGCCGCGGCGGGCGTGCCCGCGGGGGGTGTGGTGGAGCGGGCCGGGGTGGTCCCGAGGCCCGAGGCCGCGCTGGCCCCGGCTGTGTCGGAGGCGGGGCCGCCCGTGGCGGGGCTGCCGGCGGCCGGGCCACCAGAGGCCGGGCCACCAGAGGCCGGGCCACCGGAAGCCGGGCCGCCAGAGGCCGGGGCGCTGGAGGTTGGGCTACCGGACGCCGCGGTCGGTGCTCCGGCGCTGCTCGAGGCGGCGGCTGAGGTGGCTGAGGCGGTCGAGGCGGCGGACCGGCTGTCGGCGGCCGAGTCCCCCTCCGTCGGGGTGGGAGCGGGCGGGGTGGGAGCGGGCGGCGCGCTCGACGGGGACGCCGCGGCACCCGACAGCGGAGCCGGGTTGCCAGGGGCCGGGGTCACGCCCCGCGTGCCAGGGGAGGGGGCGGTGGCGGGGGTGGCCGGGGTGGCCACCGTGGGGCCGTCCGTGGCGGTGCCGCCCGGCGGAGTGCCGGTCGGGTCCGCGTCGGCGGCGGGCGGGGTCGCAGCGCCTGCCGTGGGCTCGGGCCCCGTCGACGCGGTGGTGTCACCCGAGGTCACGGGGGTGCCCTCGGCCTGGGTCGCGGCCGCAGGCGGGGCGGTCGGCGGGGTGGTGCCCGTCGGGCCCTCCGCCGCGACCGACTCGGTGGCGGTCTCGGTGCGCGGGGAGGGGGAGGGCTTGACCGGCGCGCCCGAGGCCGGGATCGCGGTGGTCGCCTCCGCCCCCTGCGCAGCGGTGTCCGCCTCCGGGGTGGCCTGCTCGGCCGGGGACCCGCCCTGCCGGGACTCCGGAACCCCGCCGGTCGTCTCCGCCGACGCGGGCTCGACCGCGGGCGCGAAGAGCGCGTCCCCGCGGGGGCTGTCGGTGCGTCGGGCCGAGCCGTCGGTCACCGTGGCGCCCGAACCCTCCGGGCGCCGCTCGTCGACCTCACCGGGCGTGTGCTGCCGCTCGGGCATGTAGCCGTGTTCCTTCCCCACCGAGTCCGCCGTCCCCCCAGGACGACTAGAGGTACAAACCGGTTCCGTGCTCCGGCCCCGTCGTGGCGACCGCGTGCAGGTCCCGTTCGCGCATCACGAGGTAGGTCGCACCCTGGACCTCGACCTCGTACTGGTCGTCCCGGGCGAACAGCACCCGGTCACCGGGCTTGACGCTGCGGACGTGCTGGCCGGTCCCGTAGACCTCACCCCACACGAGCCGCTTCGCGACCTGGGCCGTCGCCGGGATGACGATCCCCGACGAGCTCCGCCGCTCGCCGCCGTCCTCGACGATCTTGATCATGACGCGGTCGTGCAGCATCTGGATCTCGAACTTCGGGTCCGGCACCCGGAGGATGCTACGGGCAGCGCGCCCGCGGTCACCCGGCGGTGTCGGGCGGGCGGGTGCGGTCCGGGCCCGGACACGAGGAGGCCCCGCGGAGCTGCCAGGTCGGGGGTCCGACAGCGCCGCGGGGCTACACCAGGATTCGCCCGACCCCCACCCCGTGTTACAGCTCGCCCGGCGAATCCCTCGGTTCACCCCGATGGAGCATCAGGTGGAGGTCAACAGGTACCTGCCGAAGTGGGGCACGGTGAACGCGATCTGGCCGCGCTGCGCCGAGTAGACCAGGCCCTTCTTCAGCAGGCTGTCCCGCGCCGGGGACATCGAGGAGGGCTTCCGGCCCAGGTGCTGGGCCAGCGCCGAGGTGACGACGGGCTCGTCGCCACCCTCCGCGACCTCGGCCATCGCCCGCAGGTACTCCCGCTCGGCCGGGGTGGCCCGCTCGAACCGCGACCCGAAGAACCCGACGGCGAGCTCGGCCTCGGCCTCCGGCGCCGCCAACGCGACGTCCTCGCCGCGGATCGGGTTCGTCGGCGCGGCGTCCCAGGAGGCCTTCCCGTAGGCCTGGACGAAGTACGGATAGCCGCCGGAGCGCTCGTAGAGCTCCTCGAGGGCGTCGGAGTCGAACTCGGCGTCCTCCCGCTCGGCCGGGGCGAGGAGGGCGAAGTCCGCGTCCTTGCGGTCCAGCTTGTCGATCCGCGAGTACTTGAACAGTCGCTCGGAGTAGGACTTCGAGGCCGACAGCACCGCAGGCAGGTGCGGCAGCCCCGCACCGACCACGACCAGCGGCATCCGCGACTGCGAGAGCTCGTGGCAGGCCGCGCAGAGGGCGGAGACGTCGTCCGGGCGCAGGTCCTGCATCTCGTCGATCAGGATGGCGATGCCGGTCGCGACCTCACTGGCCAGCTCGGCGACCTCGGTAAACAGCTCCACCAGGTCGATCTCGATGTCCCCCGAGTCCGCGCGCCCGCTCTTGACCGGCACGTCGATGCCGGGCTGCCAGCGGTCCCGCATCCGGGCGTCGGAGGGCGAGGCACGCAGGGCGAAGGCCTTCAGCACGCCGAGCACCTCGTCGACGCGTTCCTGTCGCGGGTGCTGCACGGCGAGGTCGCGGATCGCGCGGTGCAGGGCGGCGGCGAGGGGGCGGCGCAGGTCGGCGTCGGGCCGGGCCTCGATCTTGCCGGACCCCCACCCCGCCCGGACCGCCATCGACCGCAGCTCGCCGAGCATCACCGTCTTCCCCACGCCGCGCAGCCCGGTCAGCACCAGGCTCCGCTCCGGACGCCCGCGGGCCACCCGCTCGAGCACGATCTCGAACGCGTCGATCTCGCGGTCCCGCCCCGCCAGCTCGGGTGGCCGCTGACCTGCGCCGGGGGCGAACGGATTGCGCACCGGATCCATACCTCGCACGGTATCGGCGAGTCTCGCCGCAACCGTAGACATCGCTATCGAGACCTAGCGCGTGTCGCGCCCCGCCGGGACGTGCCGTCGCTCACGCCCGACGCAGGGCCGCGTCCGCCACGCAGTACAGCCCGAAGGCGCCGAAGCCCAGCGCCACGACGACCAGCAGCGACATCCCCAACGGGGTCTCACCCAGGGCCCGGAGGGCGGCGTCGAGACCACCCGCACGTTCGGCGTCGGAGGCGACCGCCGCCGTCACCACCAGCACCCCGACGACCGCCAGCGCGAGCGCCCGCGCCAGGTGTCCCACCGCCCCAACCAGCTCGATCCCCCGACGGACAGACACGGGTACCCGACGCAGGTCGAGATCGCCCATGAAGGTCCGCCGCACGCCGGTGTAGGTCATCATGACCGCGACGACGCCGATCGCGATCCCGCCGAGGAGCACGAGCAGCCTGCCCGCCGGCAGGACCAGCACGTCGGCGACCAGGTCGCGGGCCCCGCGGTCGCCGGAGCCGCCGCCGGTGCGCAGGAACACCACGGTGACCGCGGCCAGGCCGAGCATCGCGACCGCCTTCGAGACCGCACCCACCCGCTTGCGCAACCGCTCGCCGCCGGAGACCCAGCGGAAGCCCAGCCACGCGGCCGTCAGCTGCCAGACGGCGAACGCCACCAGTCCGATCGCGACCACACCCAGCCCGACGGCACCCGCCCCGGACGCCGCGATCTCGGCGACGGCACCCTGGGCGTCGGCCTGACCTGCCGGGAGACCGGTCGCGATCCGCACCGCGAGCCAGGCGACCACGAAGTGCACCAGCCCGTAGGACAGCAGGCCGATCCGGCCGAGGGCGTCGACGGTGGGGCCCGGCGCGTCCGATCGACCCTCACGGACGGACCGGCGCAGGCGCCGCAGGGGAGTGGGCACCGCCGTACGGTAACGATAGGGGCGTCTATCGCCGTCTTGGTGAGAACCGATACTCCCGGATACGCCCCGATCTGGAACTCTCGTGGACGTGAGCGAGCGTCAGCGAGTGAACCATCGACACAGCAGCTCCGCGAAGCGCCGCCTGAGCGCCAGGGAGGGCGAGCGGTGAGCGAGATCGTGACCGAAGGCAGCGGCTGGGTCGAGCAGACGGCCGACCGCGCGGACCTGACCGTGGTGTTCGAGGCGCGCGGCCGACGGCGGGCCGCCGCGGTGGAGGCGTTGGGCGCCCAGGTCGCGCGCGGCGAGAAGGGCCTGGGGCTCGCGGGCGTCGAGGTGCTGTCCCGACGGGTGTCGGTCCACACCGAGTACCGCTCCGGCAAGCCGCAGGGCTGCCGGGCCGCCGAGTTCGTCCAGGTGCGGGTGACCGATCTCGGGGTCCTCGAGGAGGCGATGTCCCTGCTGCTCGGGGCCGAGCCCGCGTCCTTCCAGGGACCGAGCTGGTCACTGGCCGAGCCCGAGGCGATCGCGGCCCGGGCCCAGGAGAAGGCCGTCGCGGACGCCCGGCGCCGCGCCGAGGGATACGCGGCCGCGCTCGGCGGCAGGCTCGGCGCCCTGGTCCGGCTGAGTGAGGCGGACGAGCGTGGCGGGGCCGTGCCGATGATGGCGATGCGGGCGCGGGGGATGGCCGAGGGCGGCCCGGACGTCAGCGACCTGGGCCTGGACCCGGAGCCCGTGCGCGTCACGGCCCGGTGCACAACGACGTGGACGTTGATATCGGACTGATATCGACTGTTCGGCGCTGCAATTGTTGCCCTGAAGAGTGAATTGGCTGCTCCGACTGGCGCAATTCACCGTTGTCCCCCGACACTCGTTCGGAGTAGTCACTGACTGACTGCGAACAGGAGGACACCGTGAGTTCTCGAACGGGTAGGCATCGCCTGACGCGTCGGAGCCGTCAGGAACTGCGGATGCGCCCCGGTGCGCGACGACGCGACGGGTTCAGGGCGACCGCCCGGGCCCTGCTCGCCGGGGCCACCGGGCTGCTGCTCACCGGCGGCGCCGCCGCGATCCTGCACAACACCGACGGCTCCCCCGTCACGGTCGCGTTCATCAGCGAGGACTGAGACCTACCGCTCGTCGACGACGGTCCCCTCGATCACCATCGGGGCGGCCGTCCGGCGGGGCGTGGGCTCGGGCTCGACCACCTCGGCGTCGACGATCGGGCCCTCGCCGCGGATCCGCGCGGTCCGCAGGACCGGGTTCTGCTCCTCGGCCGATCGCACCATCCGCCTCCGGACGAGCGCGCGCGTGGGCGGCAGGAGCAGGAGCAGCCCGAGCACGTCCGTGACCAGGCCCGGGACGAACAGCAGCACGCCGCCCGCCGCGACCAGCATCCCGTCGGTCACCTCGGAGGTGGCCACCCGACGGCTGCGCACGGCCTCCGCGATCGCCTGCGCGGCCCGGATCCCCTCCCGTCTGGCCAGCATGAGGCCCAGCACGGAGCCCGCGAGCAGGATCAGCAGGGTCCAGGCGAACCCGATCCAGGAGCCCAGCGCGACGACCGCGACGACCTCGACCACCAGGTACACGAGCACGAACGGCATACTCGTTCAACGGACGAGCCCCCGGTTTTGCTCCCGAACGGCCCTTTCGAGAAATGGCGTTTCCCGAAGTGCCGTTCCGGAAGTGGCTACCAGAGCATCGCGGTGGCGGGATCCTCCAGGAGCGCACCGATGTCGGCCAGGAATCGCGAGCCCTGCTCGCCGTCGACCAGCCGGTGGTCGAAGGACAGGGCCAGCTGACACACCGTGCGGACGGCGAGCTCCCCGTCGACCACCCACGGCGCCTGTTTGATCGACCCGACGGCCAGGATCGCCGCCTCGCCCGGGTTCAGGATCGGCGTGCCGGTGTCGACGCCGAAGACGCCGACGTTGGTGATCGTGATGGTGCCGCCCGCGAGGTCGGCGGGCGTGGTCCTGCCTGCCCGCGCGGTCTCGGCGAGCGTGCCCAGGGCGGCGGCCAGGCCGCGCAGGTCGAGGGTGTCCGCGTCCCGGATCTTCGGCACCACCAGCCCGCGCGGGGTGGCCGCGGCGATGCCGAGCTGCACCCGGTCGTAGTAGACGATCTCGCCTGCGGCCTCGTCCCAGCTCGCGTTCACGGCCGGGGTCCGGCGGGCGGCCAGGCACACCGCCTTGGCGACGAAGGCCAGCGGCGTCAGCTTGACGTCCGCGAACGCCCGGGCCCCGCGCAGCCGGTCCCGCAGCGCCATCGTCTCGGTGACGTCCACGGTGAGGAACTCGGTCACGTGGGGCGCGGTGAAGGCGGACTGCACCATCGCCGCGGCGGTGGCCTTGCGGACGCCGCGGATGGGCTCGCGCCGCACCCCGGCGGTGCTGGGCGGGGTGGCGGGTCCGGCGTCGGGTGCGGCGTCGGGCGCGGCCTCGACCCCGGCGGCGACGAGCCCTCCGGCCGCGGCGGTCGCGGCGCTCTGCACGTCCTCCCGGGTGATGACTCCGCCGAGCCCCGTCCCGGTGAGCGCCCGCAGGTCCACCCCGAGGTCCTTGGCCAGCTTCCGCACCGGCGGCTTCGCCAGCGGCACCAGCGAGCCGCCGACCGACGGGTCCGGGCGCTGCTCCGGAGCGGGATCCACCTGGGCACTCGCCTGCACCGCGGCCTGCGCGGCCTGCGCGGCCTGCGCGGCGGCGGGCTCGGCGGTGGTGGGGGCGGCGGCGGGCTCGGCGGCGGGTCGGGCGGTGGCGGGCGCGGCGGCGACGCCCGCAGCATGCCGAGCAGCGGCGGGCTGGGCCGGCGCAGGCCGGGCGGGCGCAGGCTGGGCAGGCGCGGGCCGTCCGGGCGAACCGCCGCCACGGCCGTGCCGGGGGCGGCGGGTGGCCGAGCCGGGGGCGGCGAGGTAGCCGACGAGGGTGGCGATCCGCCCGTCCGCGCCGGCTTCCCCGATCTTCGCCCCGCCCTCGGACTCCGCCGGGGCGGCAGGGGTGGCAGCGGGGGTGGCGGCGGGCGCACCCGTCTCGATCGAGATGATCGGGGTGCCCACGGCGACCGTCTCCCCTGCGGAGACGAGCAGCTCACCGACCGTCCCCGCGTAGGGCGACGGCAGCTCCACCACCGCCTTCGCCGTCTCGATCTCGACCAGGATCTGGTTCACCGTGACCGGGTCGCCGGGCGCGACCTGCCACGCCACGATCTCGGCCTCGGTGAGTCCCTCCCCGACGTCGGGGAGGGTGAACAGCTCGGCCATGTCAGTACTCCAACGCGCGGTCGACGCCGTCGAGCACGCGGTCGAGGTCCGGTAGGAAGTCCTCTTCGAGCCGCGACGGCGGGTAGGGGGTGTCGAACCCGGTCACCCGCAGCACCGGGGCCTCCAGCGAGTGGAAGCACTCCTCCTGCACCCGCGCGGCGACCTCGGAGGTCACCGACGACTCGGGCGGGGCCTCGGACGCCACCACCAGCCGCCCGGTGCGCCGCACCGAGTCGAAGACCGGGCCCAGGTCCAGTGGGGACAGCGACCGCAGGTCGATCACCTCGAGCGACCGCCCCTCCGACGACGCCGCCTCGGCGGCATCCAGACAGGTCTTGACCAGCGGGCCGTAGCAGGCGACCGTCACGTCCGTCCCGGACCGCAGCACCCGCGAGGAGCCGAGCGGCACGGGCGCCGACTCGGACACCTCGCCCTTCTCCCAGTACCGCCGCTTCGGCTCGAAGAAGATCACCGGATCGTCCGAGGCGACGGCCTGGCGGATCATCCAGTGGGCGTCGTCC
>Ga0070665_100003700_pt1 | contig 16196 bp, 15 predicted proteins | sample KBSS13metaG_FD_65862 | JGI IMG/M metagenome (GOLD analysis project Ga0070665, IMG submission 65862) | Switchgrass rhizosphere microbial communities from Kellogg Biological Station, Michigan, USA - KBS S1-3 metaG | ecosystem: Host-associated > Plants > Roots > Rhizosphere > Soil ... | reverse complement strand
CGCCCGAAGCGTTAACGCTTCGGCGCGAACCAGTGCGATGCCGGTGCCCGGAACAGCAGCACCATCGCCGACACATCGATGACCGTATCGATGACGCCGATGAGGTGAATGATCATCGGCGTCTCGTCATCGCCGGCGCCCGCGAGCAGACTGAACACGCCGAGTCCCGTCAGCACCAGCATGAGAATGCGCGCCCAGTTGCGCCCATCCTTCACGCTCTGGATGAGCCACAGATAGACCAACCCGGTCAGCGCCAGCACGATGAAGAAAAACACCATCGATGCCGAGCGCGCGTCAGCGGGCACGTCGCCAAGCGCGGCAGTGAGATCCTCCACGAGGAACAGCGACGCATACCCGATCACAAGAGACGTACGCAGCAGCCAGACCGCCCAGGTCACCTGCTGCGGCGGCTCGCCGCGTGGACGGCGACCGGGTTCGGAAACCGGTGAGCCGGGCGGTTCGTAAGGATTTCGTGCCAAGCGGTTGTCGTCCTCAGGTACGCGAGCGGTTGAACCACTGCGTGCCGGGCTCCCGGAAGAGGAGCGTCAGCGCAGCGATGTCGAGCAGCACTTCCAGCAGGTTCAGCACGAACGGAAGGGGTTGCTGCCTGGGCCGCGAAAACACGGATTCGATGATGCCAATCGCGACGAGAACGAACACTGTCATGCGGGCCCAGTTGCGCCCCTTCCGGACGTGATGCACGAGCCACAGATACGCCGTTCCGATGAGCGCGATCGAAGCGAACACGCCGAACACCGTCATGTGAGTGCCCGGCGAGGGCTCGGATGCTTCCTGGAATGGATTCATCGACAGCGCCAGCTCCACCAGCCCGATCGCGAGCGACACCCACAGTAACCATACGGCCTGCACGACCGCGCGAGGAGGCGTGTTCAAGCAATGCCGCCCAAGGTCCCAGCAAGCCTCGCCAAGCTATCGTCCGGCCGGTCTCGATCCTTGCGCGGGTGTCACGAGCGCGATGACCCCGAACGCCGGGTGATCGTAGTAGTTGCGTTCGTAGAATTTGATGCGACGGGACTCGCTGATGCTGAACGTCGTGCCGGGGCCGGCGCCCATGCCGGCGGGTGGGCTGCCGGGCGCATAGGACAGCGACACGCCGAGATGCAGGAACTGCCCGCGTTCGAGGAACACGGTGCCGCTGAGGCCCGGCACCTCGAGGCCGAGTCGTTCCACCGAGAAACCGGCGCGCGTGCCCCAGTCACTCGCGGTCTGGGCCCACGCCACGTGTGCGACGGGAACGTAGAGTCCGCTCGAGCGCATCTTGTTTTCGATCGGTGTGAGCTGCCAGGACGTTTGCGGGAGCAGGCCCACGAAGCGACCTACGCCCTTCGTGCTCGTCGCGGCTTCGCCGTCGGTGTTGTATTGACGCGCAGAAGACTGAGCGCTCCAGTTCTCCGCGCCGCCGAGTGCCTGGTTAGTCCGGAACACCACGATCTCGATGTTGTAGACGTTCGCCGCGGGAGCGGCGGGTGCTGGTGCCGCGGCCGGTGCCGCCGCGGGAGCCGCAGCAGGAGCGGGCGTCTGGGAGGAAGCGGGCAGGGCAACCAGGAGAACCGCGAAGGGCAGGACCAAAGCGGTCGCGAATGCTCGAAATCTCATGCGCCGGATTCTAGCAGCGCATGCCCGCATTCAGCGCCGCTTTCCGCCACTGGACGCTTCCGATTTCGCCGGCTTGGCCGCAGGCGCGGACGGTTTCGGCTGCGGCGCCGGGGTCGGTGTGCCCTTCGTCCCGGACGCACTCGTCGGTGTCGCGACCTCCAGACGCTTCAGCAGGTCGGTGGCGAAATCGAAGCGGACCTCTTCCTTTTCCATGGGCCGCGAGATGCGCAATTTGAGAGGTCCGTCGAGGCGGTATTCGCGCGGTGCCTTCTGCAGCATGCGAATGACAGCCGCCGGATCGATGGAGTTCTTCTCCTCGAAAATGACGTACCCACCCTGGGGCCCGAGGTCGAGCCGCCGAATACCGAGGGCGCGTGCGGCGAGCTTGAGCCGGGCGATGCGCAACAGGTTCTGCCCCTGCGGCGGGGGCATGCTGAAGCGGTCGATCATTTCCGCGTTCAGCTCGTCGATCTCCGTGACACTTTCCGAAGCCGCAATGCGCTTGTACAGCGCCAGGCGAACATGCACGTCCCCGATGTACGACTCCGGCAGGAACGCCGGCAGTCGCAGCTCGACTTCTGTCTCGGCGGCAAGCGGCTTGTCGAGCGCGGGCTCGCGGCCGTCCTTCAGCGCGTTGACGGCTTCTTCCAGCAGGTCGAGATACAGGGCCATGCCGATCTCGGTCATCTGGCCGCTCTGGCGTTCGCCGAGCAGCTCGCCGGCGCCCCGGATCTCGAGGTCGTGCGTCGCGAGCACGAAGCCCGCGCCCAGCTCTTCCATCGATTCGATGGCTTCGAGGCGTTTCGCGGCATCCTGGCTCAGCGCCGCGCGCGGCGGCGCCAGCAGATACGCATACGCGCGGTGATGCGAACGCCCGACGCGCCCGCGCAGCTGATGCAGCTGCGCCAGGCCCATGCGTTCCGCGCGATTGATCATGATCGTGTTGGCGCTCGGCACGTCGATGCCGCTCTCGATGATCGTCGTGCAGACGAGGCAGTTGAAGCGCCGGTGATAGAAATCGACCATGAGCTGCTCGAGATCGCGCTCGCGCATCTGGCCGTGGGCGAAGCGCACGCTCGCCTCGGGCAGCAGTGCCTGCACGTCGTTCGTGATCTTCTCGATGGTCTTCACTTCGTTGTGCACGAAGTAGATCTGCCCACCACGGCGCAGCTCGCGCAGTCCGGCCTCACGAATCGTCGGGCCGTGCCACTCCGTCACGAACGTTTTGATCGCCAGGCGTTCGGCCGGGGGAGTGGTGATGAGCGACAGGTCGCGCAACCCGCCCAGCGCCATGTTCAGCGTGCGCGGGATGGGCGTGGCAGTCAGCGTCAGCACGTGCACTTCGGCACGCAGCGCCTGCAGCCGCTCCTTGTCCCGCACGCCGAAGCGGTGCTCTTCGTCGACGATGATCAGCCCGAGATCCTTGAACCGCACGTGCGCGTGCAGCAGCTTCTGCGTCGCGACGACGATATCCACCGAGCCTTTCTCGATGCCTTCGAGTGTCGCGGTGGTTTCTTTGCTCGTGCCGAAGCGCGAGAGCGCTTCGATGCGCACCGGCCAGTCCGCAAATCGATCGCGGAAGTTGGCGGTGTGCTGTTGAGCAAGCAGCGTAGTCGGCACGAGCACCGCGACCTGCTTGCCAGCCTGAACGGCGACGAAGGCCGCGCGCATCGCGACTTCCGTTTTGCCGAAGCCGACGTCGCCGCACACGATGCGATCCATCGGCCGGTCGCTCTCGAGATCCTTGAGCACGCTGCCGATGGCTTCGGCCTGATCCTCGGTCTCTTCGAACGGGAAGGCATTCGCGAAGCCTTGATACTCGGTCTGCGCGAGCGGCAGCTTCAGGCCCTTCTGCGCTTTGCGCCGTGCGTAGAGATCGAGCAGCTCGGCCGCGACGTCGCGGATCTGTTCGGCGGCTCGCTTGCGCGCCCTGGCCCACTGATCCGTGCCGAGCTTGTGAAGGGGCGCGCTCTCCGGCGCAGCACCGGTGTAGCGCGTGACGAGATGCAGCGAGTGAACCGGAACGTAGACGCGGTCGCCGTCCTGATATTCCAGCACGAGGAACTCGCCGCTCTGCCCGGCGACTTCCATCGGCTGCAGGCCGACGTAGCGGCCGACGCCGTATTCCTCGTGAACGACGGGCGCACCTGGCGTGAGGTTCTGCAGGTCGCGCAGGATCGCTTCGGGATCGACCTGTGCGCGCTTGCGGCGGCGTTCCTGCCGGGCGCGGGCGCCGAAGAGCTGCGCTTCGGAGATCACCGCGACAGGCGGTGATGTGAGTGTGAGTCCCTGAACGTCCGGCGCGATGGTCAGCGCGAGCGGCGCGGTGCTCTGGGCGAACGCATCCCAGGTCGGGAACGTTTCGGCTTTGAGTCCGTCGGCGCGGAGCATCTCCTGCAGCACTTCGCGGCGGCCTGGAGAGTCGGCGCCGATGAGCACGCGCCCGCCGAACGTGTCGAGGTAGGTGCTGAGCGGCGCGAAGGGTTTCTCGGCGCGCGCATCGGCGCGCAGCTCGCGCGGGGCGGCGGTCGGGAAGTTGTGGCGGTCCTCGGCGTCATCGCCGGTTTCGAGATCCGCCTTGAAAGCCTGCAGCGTGATGGCCTGGAATGCGCCGATGTTCGCTTCCAGCTCTTCCGGCCGCAGGAACAATTCATCGGGCGAGAGAATCGGCCGCTCGAGATCGTGGCGCCGGTCTTCATAGCGCTGCTCGATGTCGAGCCAGTCTTTCACGAGTGCGCCGGCGAGCGCGACGTCGCGTACCAGCACCGCATCCTTCGGCAGATAGTCGAAGAGCGTCGCCGTCTCTTCGAAGAAGAGCGGCTGATAAAACTCGATGCCCGGCGGCGCGAGGCCTTCGCTCACCCCGCGATATAGACTCGACTGTGTCGGATCGCCTTCGAAGCGATTGCGCCAGCGGCGGCGAAAGCCTTTCACGCCTTCGGCGTCGAGCGGGACTTCGCGCGCGGGCAGCAGGCGCACGCTGTCGAGCGAATCCAGCGAGCGCTGGGTTTCGGGGTCGAAGCGGCGGATCGCCTCGATGTCCTCATCGAACAGGTCGATGCGCAGCGGATCCTTCGAGCCGGTCGGGAACACGTCGAGCAGCGAGCCGCGCATCGCGAACTCGCCGGGGCTCGTCACCTGGCTGACACTGGCGTAGCCGGCTTCGACGAGCCGATCCCGGAACGCTTCGAGCCCTAGCTTCTGGCCCACCTTCAGCTCGAACGCTCGCGCCTGCACGTACGCTTTCGGCGGCAGGCGCTGCATGAGCGTGTCCGCCGTGACGACGAGGCAGCCACGCTTCGTCCGCGGCAGCTCGAACAGGGAACGCAGCCGCTCGGAGGTGATGTCCGGGTGCGGGGAGAAAAGGTCGTAAGGCAGCACCTCCCAGTCGGGGAAGGTGAGGAGATTCAGCTGCTCGCCGGCATAAAAGCGCAGCTCCGAGCTGAGCTGTTCGAGCTCGCGGGCGCCATCGGCCACGATGACGTACAGGCGCGAATCCGCCTGCATCGCTTCGGCAAGGGCGAGCGCCGCGGCACTACCGTAAAGCTGGTGCCAGCGCAGGGTCGGGCGGTTGGCCGACGGGACAGGGGGACGGAGCAGTGAGGACATCCGGTAAGCGTGGGGGCGCCAAGACTGAAGGCGCGGGAGCTTACCGAAATGGGGACGACTGCGGGGGTCCCCAAGGGGGGACCCCACTAGTCAGATGAGGTGGGTCAGCCGCCGGTCACTACCGTATGGACCACTCGGTCCTTCTCGAAGAACACCGAAAAGTGCGGGTAATCCCATCGGGTGATCGGGGGCTGGGCACCGCTGGCACCGCCAACGGCCGCATGGCGCTCCGCGGGCGTACCAAACTGCTTCTCGACCGACATCATCGTGGCACCCCGGTGCGGGCGCTGCACGTCGGTCTCGCGGACCTGCACCTGGTCGTTCATCACCAGTGTTTCGGCAAGCGCCGCGCCGGCCGGGGCCAGCAGGCAGGCGAGCAGGACGAGACTGCGTTTCATGGCGACTCCTTGAATCAAGCGCCGGGAACTATAGCACCGCGAGGAATCTGTCAAAGCTGACGCCCCGCGCCGACGCCCCGATCTGTGACGAAGTTCGAGGAATCGGGGCGTGACATGTCACATGTGGTTAAATCGCGCCCCGGATGTTTCACCCGTTGTCACTGTTCGTGGGCCTGCGTTACGTACGGGCGCGCTCCCACACGTTCTTCGTGTCCTTCATTACCTGGGCGGCGCTCACGGGCGTCATGCTCGGCGTGATCGCGCTCATCGTGATCCTGTCGGTGATGAACGGGCTCGAAAACGAGCTGCGGGACCGGCTGCTCGCGCTCAGCGCGCATGCCCGGGTGGTCGCGGCGAGCACGCTGCCGGAAGGGCAGGCCCCGTCACCGGCCGACTGGGACAAAGCCGCCGACCTGGTCCGCGCGGTCCCCCAGGTGAAGAGCGTCGCGCCGTACGCCGAGATTCAGGCCCTCGCGGTCCACACGCCGGAAATGAGACCCATCCTTCTGCGCGGCATCGATCCGGCGCGCGAAGTGCACGTCACCGACATTGCCCGCGCCACCTATCAGGGCTCGATCACGTCGCTCGTGCCGGGCACGGACCGCGTGCTCGTCGGCGAATACATCGCGCAGGATCTCGCGCTCAGCATTGGCGACTCCATTTCCATTCTCGTGCCGACGATCGCGCCCAACGGCACGCCGACCCCGCAGCTGCGCGAGTTCCAGGTGGCCGGCGTTTTCTCCGCCGGCACGCCGGACTACGACTCGATGCTCGTGATGTCCGATCTCGCGTCGATCCGTCCCATCGCGGCCGGCAACGAAGGGCTGCGCGTCCTGTTCGACGACGCGCTGGCCGCCCCGGAGCTCAGCGCGCGCGTGCGCAAGGCGCTGCCGTCGACCTTCGAAGTCATCGACTGGACGCAGGATCACGCCAGCTACTTCCGCGCGATCCGCATCGAGAAACGGATGATGGGCATCATGTTGATGCTGGTCGTCGCCGTGGCCGCATTCAGCATCGTGGCGATGCTGGTGATGGTCGTGACGGACAAGCGAACCGACATCGCCATCCTGCGCACGTTCGGCGCCTCGCCGCGACGGATCATCGGGGTGTTCATGTCGCAGGGGCTGGTGATCGGTGGGGTGGGCGTGACGCTCGGTGTCCTTTTCGGCGTCATCCTGGCCTACAACGCGGACCCCGTCATGAGATTCCTGGAAAGCGCCTTCGGCTTCCAGGTGTGGGATTCGAACGTCTACTACGTGACGTCGCTGCCTTCCGAAGTGCGCTGGCCGATGGTGGCCCAGATCGCAATCGGTGCATTCCTCCTCACCGCCCTGGCCACGATTTATCCGGCGGTGCGGGCGTCCAAGGTCGAGCCGGCCGAAGCGCTGAGGTACGACTAGCGTGGCCGCATATGAGCTGCTCATCGGCACGCGGCACCTGCGCTCGACGCATCGACGCGGCTTCGTCTCGTTCGTCGCGTTGATCTCGATCATGGGGCTCGTGCTTGCGGTGGCGACGCTCGTCGTCGTGCTGTCGGTGATGAATGGCTTCGAGCGCGAGTTGCGCACACGCATTCTCAGCGTGACGTCGCACGCGATGCTCATGGGCATCCACGGCACGATCGACGATTGGCGTGAGGTTCAGCAGGTCGTCGAGCGGGAGCCGGGCGTCATCGCGGCCGCGCCGTATATCGAAGCGCAGGCGCTCATCGCGAACAAGAAGAGCGTGAAAGGCGTGATGGTGCGGGGCGTGCTTCCAGTGGAAGAAACGCGGACCACCACCATCGGTCAGCATCTGGTTGGCGGCTCGCTCGCGCAACTGAAGGACGGCGCCTACAACGTGATTCTCGGCGCCAATCTCGCGAAGGAACTGCGAGTCGCGGTCGGGGACGACGTCGTCATCATTGCGCCGGAGGGGACGCCCACGCCCAGCGGCGTCGTGCCGCGCATGCGCCGATTCCACCTGATCGGCACGCTGCAATCCGGCATGTACGAGTACGACAACACGATGGCGATCGTGCACATGCAGGATGCGGCTCGGCTTTACAAGCTCGGCGACGCCGTCACCGGTGTGCGCATGACGTTGCAGGATCCGAATAAATCCACCTCCACGCTCATTGGCCTGATGCGGCAGCTGGGTCCCGACAAGTTCAACGGGACTGACTGGACCCGCACGCACAGCAACTTCTTCAGCGCGATCCGCACGACGAAGTCAATGATGTTCATCATCCTGCTGATGATCGTCGCGGTCGCGGCCTTCAACATTGTCTCGACGCTCGTGATGATCGTGAAGGACAAGCAGAGCGACATCGCCATCCTGCGCACCATCGGCGTGGGACCGAAGAACGTGCTCGCGGTGTTCTTCGTGCAGGGCGTGCTCATTGGCCTTGTGGGAACAGCGCTTGGTGCCGGGCTGGGCATTCTGCTTTCGCACAACATCCAATCCATCATTTCAGGCATCGAGCACACGTTCGGCGTGCAGTTCATGGATGCCAGTGTGTATTACATGAACGAGCTGCCCGCGTACGTCGAGTGGCCGGACGTGGTACGCATCTGCGTCGTGGCGTTCCTGCTCTGTGCGCTCGCTACCATCTACCCCGCTTGGCGCGCGTCACGAACCGCGCCGGCCGAGGCTTTGCGACATGACTGATTCCGTTCTCGAGGCACGCGACGTTGGCAGGCAGTTCCAGCAAGGCCCCGTCACGCTGGAAGTGCTCAGGGCCGTGAACGTTGCGATCCTCGCGGGCGAGCGGCTTTCGATTGTGGGCGCTTCGGGTTCAGGCAAGACGACGCTGCTGCAGGTTCTTGGGGGTCTCGACAAGCCGTCGAGCGGGCAGGTGTTCGTCGAGGGCAAGGACATCCATGCGTTGGGTGAGAAGGAGCGGGGCGACCTGCGCAATCACTCCATGGGGTTCGTCTATCAGTTCCATCACCTGCTGCCCGAGTTCTCTGCACTGGAGAACGTGGCGATGCCGCTGCTCGTGCGGAGGATGAACACGGGCGAAGCGAAGGATCGCGCGAGCGAGATTCTCAAGCGCGTGGGGCTTGGCGAGAGGCTCACGCATCGTCCCCACCAGCTTTCGGGTGGTGAGCGCCAGCGCGCCTCCGTTGCACGCGCGCTCGTCACGCAGCCAAAGCTTGTCCTTGCGGACGAGCCGACCGGCAACTTGGACACCCGGAACGCGGAAGGCGTGTTCGAGCTGATGCTGGAATTGAATCGCGAGCGCCGCACCAGCCTCGTGGTCGTCACGCACGACGCGCGCATTGCCGCGCGCATGGACCGCGTCCTCGAAATCGAGAACGGCTCTCTGCGCGAAGTCGACGCCTTACGGCGTTGACGGCTCGCGGCGGTTCCGGTACCTCCGTCTCCGGACATTCCACCGCCAGAACACTTCCAGGGCGACCCAGCCCACCAGCCCGGCGACGACCGAGCAGATCAGGCATCCCAGCAGGAACGGCTTCCATAGCGGCCCGAGACCGTTCTCGAGCCACTGGAAGCTGAGCTGGAAGTTAAAGTTCTGCACCGGCACGCGTAGCGCCGCGGCGCCGACGCGGTAGGCCGAGTAGAACACCGGCACCACGGTGAATGGGTTCACCAGGCATACGGTGCCGACGATCATCGCCACGTTGATCTGCCGCACGATTGCGATGAGCACGGCCAGCGGCAGGTGCACGGGCAATGGGATGAAGCAGATCGCCAGCCCGATCCCGAACGCGCTCGTGACGGAGCGGCGCTGCAGCGACCACAGGCGCGGGTTGGTGACACGGTGCCCGAACAGGCGCAGGAACCAGTGATCCTGCAGCTTCGCCGGGTGGGGCGTGATTTTCTTTAGAAGATGGCGAGGCATGCGGGGCGGGCACTCTAGCAGAACCCTTCGCAGCGCTGCGTGACGGTCAGGGATGACTTCGTGATGTATTCATTTTCGTTCTTTGCGGGTGTGGCCACGCTGCTGCTTCTTCCGGGATTGCCCTCCGGAGGGGGCGTTATTGCGGTTGGATTACTTGCGTTGGCGGGCGGTGTGTGTTGGAGGCGCTGGCGGGTCGCGGGGGCGGTGTGCGGGGCGTGTTGTGGCTTTCTGTTTGCGGGGTACTGCGCGCGCGACTCGCTCGCGCATCGGTGGCCGGAGCGGCTCGAGGACGAGCGGGTCATCGGGTGGGTGGTCGTCGATTCGATTCCGGCGCCGGTGGAGGCGGGGTGGGTGTTCGATGGGATCGTGCGGATCGAGCGGCCGGCGCGGCCGCCGGCGCGAGTCGCGGACGCGGCGGTGACGGACACCTGGGGTGAGGCATTCAGGGTGCGGCTCGTTTCGCGTGAGGTGGACGTGCGACCTCATGCCGGCGAGCAGTGGAGGCTGCTGCTGTCGTTGAGGGCGCCGGCGGGGCGGGCGAATCCGGGTGCTCAGGATTTCGAGCGGAGCTTGTTTCGGGATGGGGTGCATGCGCTGGGGTCGGTGGTGGGGTCCCGCCTCAATCGGCGCATCGACGCGGGGCATCGGCCGCTGACGCGTCTGCGTGAGAGGATTTCGGAGTACATCGATTCCCAAGTGACGGATCGGGATGCGAGTGCGTTGATCGCCGCGCTGGCCGTCGGCGACACCGGCCGTGTGTCGCGCGAACAATGGCGCGTGTTCAACGCCACCGGTACGACGCACCTCGTCGCGATTTCCGGCATGCACGTGACGTTGTTCGCCGTGGTCATGTTTGCGCTGGCGCGGCGGGCGTGGAATGGATTGGTGATGCTGAGCGCAAGTGGGGGCGGGGCGCGGCCGTCGGGCGGGCCCGCTCTGCCGGCGCTTGCGAAAGTGCAATTGGCGTCCGCAATCCGGCGGTTCGGTTGCGCGGTGGCTTCGGTGCCCCGCGAAACGTTTGCGGCGGTCTTCGGGTTCGCAGCGGCTGCCGGGTATGCGGTGCTCGCGGGGCTGTCGGTGCCCACCGAGCGCACGCTCATCATGCTGGGTGTGTGGCTTTTCGCGCGTTCCGTGGCGCGGGCGTCGCATCCGTTTCAGCCGTTCGCGCTGGCGTTGCTGCTCGTGTTGCTCGTCGATCCTTTCGCGCCGCTGTCGGCGGGGTTCTGGCTTTCGTTTGCGGCGATGGCGGCGATCATTCTTTCGGCCCAGGGTCGGTTCACGCGGCAGCCGCTGTGGCGCGAGGCGCTGTCGGTGCAACTCGTCGTGTCGATCGCGCTGCTGCCGTTCACCTTCGCGCTCTTTGGCTCGGTGTCGCTCATCAGCCTGGCCGTGAACTTCCTGGCGATCCCGGCGATGAGCTGGGTGCTCGTGCCCACTGTGCTGCTGGCCCTGGCGCTGCTCCCAATCTCATCCCACGCATCGAACACGGTGCTCGGCCTAGCCGAGTGGCTGCACAACGTCGGCTACCCCTGGCTCGCCGCAGCGAGCGATGTGCCTTGGGCGCTGATCCATGCGAGCCCGCCATGGTGGTGGTACGCACTCGCGGTCGTCGCGCTTGCGATGGCTGCGTTGCCTTGGCCGCTGCTGATGCGGCTCGCGCCTTTGGTCTGTGTCGCTCCTTTGGGCGCTTCAATAGAGAACCCGCTGGAGCCGGGCTCAGCCGAGATCACGGTGCTCGATGTCGGTGAAGGCTCCGCGGTGGTGGTGCGAACGGCCGCGCACGCTCTCGTGTACGGCACCGGCGACTCGTATGGGACCAACGGCCGCGTCGCCGAGAGCGTGGTCGTGCCATTCCTGCGCCGCTCGGGTGTGCATACGGTCGATCGTCTGGTGATCCCGCGTGCGTCGCCAGCGTCCGGCGCTGGGGTCGTGGCGCTGTCCGCCGAGATGCCGATTCGCCAGATCCTCGTCGGCGATCCCGTCGATGCATCGGATGGCGCCAGTGTCGTTTGCGCCTCCGTGCCGAGCCCCTGGGACTGGGACGGCGTGACATTCGTGCTTGGGCCGGCGGGCGCCGGCCACGCTTGCGCGCTCACGATCAAGGCCAGCGGGCCCGGCGAAGTGCGCCTGCTCGGCGAGGTCGACGCGACCATCGTCGGGGCTGGCGTCACCCCTCGCTGGCTTGTCGTCTCCAGCCGACGAGCGCAACGCGCCGCCGAGAAATACGCTCGATTCCACCCCGAACTGCAGCCCGCCGCAGTGCTCGTCGCCGCCGAGCAGGGCGCCATACGCGTTCCGCTCGACCGCGCAAGGGGTCCCGGCACCCCCGATGCATATCGCGCGCACCGGCGCACATTGTGGTCGGCCTCGCCTTGAGCGCACGGCACGCTCCGGTATGATGCCGCCACCCTTGAAGTCGCCGTGGAATCAAAAGAATGTGGGAAATCGTGCGGGCAGGTGGCCCGCTGATGTGGCCGATCATTCTGTGCTCCATCGCGGCCGCGGCGATCGTGCTGGAACGGCTCTGGACGCTGCAGGACCGCCGCGTATTGCCTCGTGAGCTCACCTCGAAGGTGTGGCAGCTCATCGAGCAGAATCAGATCAACGACAAGGTGATCCAGGCGCTGGAGCAGAACTCGCCGCTGGGTCGCGTGCTGGCGGCGGGCCTCGCCAACCGGCACCGGCCGCGTGAAGTCATGATGGAGCGGCTCGAAGACGCCGGCCGCCACGTGATCCACGAGCTGGAACGATTCCTCGGCGCGCTCGGCACCATCGCCGCGGTCTCGCCGCTGCTCGGGCTGCTCGGCACCGTCGTCGGCATCATCCACGCCTTCAACGCCATCCAGCAGGGTGGCATGGGCGATCCGCGCGCGCTGTCCGGCGGTATCGGCGAATCGCTGGTCGCCACGGCGGCCGGCCTCATCGTCGCCATTCCGGCGCTGCTCGCGCACCGCGCGCTGCGCGCCAAGGTCGACAACATCGTGATCGCGATCGAGAAGGATGCGATCCGGCTCGCGGATGCGCTCGAAGCGGCCCAGGGTGCGCCCGGTGGCACCCAGAGTGTAGGCCAGGCTCGTCACCAGGCCTGACGGCGCACCCCCATGAACCTCAAGCCCCGGCGCACCGAAGACGTCGACATCACGTTGATCTCGTTCATCGACGTGGTGCTCGTGCTCGTCGTGTTCCTCATGCTGTCCAGCCATTTCACCGACGAAGGTCGCGTGAAGATCCAGCTGCCCTCGGCGGCCGGCGCGCCGCCCGCGGGCCAGAAGACCGACGCCATCGTCGTCGCGGTCACGCAGTCCGGCAGCTACAGCGTCAATGAGAAAGAGCTGATCAACTCCAGCCCCGAGACGCTGCGCGCCGCGCTCATCAAGGTGGCCGGGGAAGATCGCACGGCGCGTGTCACGCTGCGCGCCGACGGTCGCGCGACACACCAGTCAGTGATCACCGCCATGGACGTGCTCGGCCGACTGGGCTTCACGGAGATCAACGTCGCAACCGTCAAGGAAGACTCGGCAGCGGGGCAGCCTTGAACGACGGCCGGCCCGTCGTCGCCCCGGTGGCAGTGGTCGATGCCCGCGCGGTCTACCGGCGGCTGTTCCAGTACGCGAAGCCCCACTGGAAGATGTTCGCGATAGGCGCGCTGGGTGCCGCGCTCTTTGCCGCCACCAATGGCGGCATGCTCTGGTTCATCAAGGAGTTCCTCAACCAGTCCTTCGTCGAGAAAAACCCGGGAGTGCTGCTGTTCGCTCCGGTCGCGATCGTGGTGCTGTTCGTGGTCAGAAGCGGGGGCGACTATATCTCCAGCTATTTCCCCGGCTATGTCGGGCGCCAGGTGGTGAAGCAGCTTCGCGCCGAGCTCTTCGCGAAGTACATGCACCTGCCCGTCGGTTATTACGACCGCACTTCCACCGGCGAGATGATGTCCCGCCTCACGTACAACATCGAGATGCTGGCCGACGCGGCGACGACTTCGCTCGTCAACCTCGCGAAGGATTCGCTCTCGTTCGTGATTTCGGTGGGCGCGCTCTTCTGGCTCAACTGGCGGCTCGCTTCCATCATCATCCTGCTCGCGCCGCCGCTCAGCTGGCTGCTCCGCCGGATCAACCAGCTGTTTCGCCGTTACAGCGCGCGCATCCAGGCCTCGATGGGCGATATCACGCGCGTCACCAAGGAAGGGCTCGACGGCCAGCGCGTGATCAAGGCCTTCAACGCGCAGGGCTACGAGATCCGCGCGTTCGAGGAGGTGAACGAGCGCAACCGCCGTTCGTTCATGCGTCTCATCGGAACCAAGTCCGCCGGCAATCCGGTCGTGCAGGTGGTGGCCTCGCTGGGCCTTGCGGTGGTGCTGTATTTCGCCGTGCGCCAGGTGATCCAGGGCGACGTGCTCATCGGCGATTTCGTCACGTTCCTGCTGGCGATCATCACGGCCTCGCAGTCGCTGCGCTCGGTCACCAACGGACTCGGTCCGGTGCAACAGGGGATCGCCGCGGGTGCCGGCATCTTCGACATCCTCGATATGCCCAACGAGCCCCAGGGCGGCGGCCGCCGGCTGCAGCACTCGCACGGCGAGGTCGAGTTCCGCGACGTGCATTTCGAATACGCGGCCGACAAAGGCGTGGTGCTTCACGGGATCAATGTGAAGGTGCAACCGCGCACGACGCTCGCGATCGTCGGTAAATCCGGCAGCGGCAAGTCGACGCTCGTGAGCCTGCTGCCGCGGTTTTACGATCCGCAGCAGGGCTCGGTGCTGCTCGACGGAGTCGATTTGCGCGAGTACGCGCTGGCGGACCTGCGCAATCAGGTGAGCATCGTCAGCCAGGACGTCGTGCTCTTCAATGACACGATCCGCAACAACATCATCTTCGGCATGCCGAACGTGACCGAGGAGGCCGTGCTCGAGGCGGCCCGGGCCGCGTACGTGCTCGAGTTCACGCAGGACCTGCCGGACGGGCTCGACACGAATGTCGGTGATCGCGGCACGAATCTGTCGGGCGGACAGAAACAGCGCGTCGCCATCGCGCGTGCGTTGCTGAAGAACGCGCCGATTCTCGTGCTGGACGAAGCGACCTCGGCACTGGACACCGAATCCGAGCGCCGCGTGCAGGAAGCATTGGAGATCCTGAAGCGCGATCGCACCACGCTCGTGATCGCCCACCGTCTTTCGACGGTCGAGCACGCCGATCGCATCATCGTCATGCACGAAGGGCAGATCGTCGAAAGCGGCACGCATGCGGAACTGCTCGCCGGCAACGGCCAGTACGCGGCGCTCCACCAGCTTTCATTCGCCACGTAGATGGAACGCGCGCTCAACCGCATCTGGTACGGGGGCGCGCCCACCTCGATCCTGCTTCTGCCCCTGTCCTGGCTGTATCGCGGCGTGATGGCCGCGCGGCGGGCATGCTATGAGCAGGGGTGGTTGGCGTCTTATCGCATCAACCGGCCGGTCATCGTCGTGGGCAATCTCACGGTCGGTGGCACGGGCAAGACGCCGTTCGTGGCGTGGCTTGCGGAGAAGCTCACCGAGCGCGGGCTGCGTGTTGGCATTCTTTCGCGCGGTTATGGCAGCAGCGAGGCGACTGCGCCTCGCGTTGTCGAGCCGGGCTCGGCCTGGCAGCAAGTGGGCGATGAACCGCTGTTGCTTCGGCAGCGCACGGGCTGCGACGTCGTGGTTTCTGTAGATCGCGCGACGGGTGCGGAACTGCTGGCTCGGCGCGGCGCGGACGTGATCGTGTGCGACGATGGGCTGCAGCATCTGCGGCTCGTGCGGGACCTCGAGATCGTGGTCATCGATGGGGCGCGCGGCTTCGGGAACGGGCGATTGCTTCCGGCCGGGCCGTTGCGCGAGCCGTCATCGCGGGCGGCGTCGGCGAATCTGGTGATCATCAATGGCCGGCCCGAGCATGCGTCGATCACACGACTCCCGACCTCTCGTGATTTGCCGCCGGTGCAGATGTCGCTCTCGCCCGGGCGGGTGCTACCGGTTGCAGGGGTTCGGGCGGACCGCGCCCTGGAGAGCTTTCGGGGGCAGCGCGTGCATGCGGTCGCCGGCATCGGCAATCCGTGGCGCTTTTTTGCGGACCTGCGGGGGCGGGGGCTCGATATCGTCGAGCACCCGTTCCCGGACCATCATCCCTTCACGGCCGCCGACCTCGATTTCGGCGACGCGCAGCCCGTGCTCATGACAGAGAAAGATGCCGTAAAATGCCGCGCGTTCGCGGACGCGCGGGCGTGGTACGTGCCGGTCACCGCGCGGTTCAGCGATGCGCATGGGGCCGAGCTGCTCGAGAAGATCGCCGGCAAGCTCGGGCGCCGCGTCGATGCCGTGGTCCGCTGAAGAATCGAGGTAACGCTGTTCCATGGATTCACGACTGCTAGAGATTCTCGCGTGTCCCATTTGCAAGGGGCCGCTCAAGTACCAGCGCGAGGCGCAGGTGCTCGTGTGCCGCATGGATCGGCTCGCCTATCCGGTGCGGGACGATGTGCCCGTGATGCTCGAGGAAGAAGCGCGCCAGCTCGGCGCGGACGATCCACTGCTGGAGCGCTGAGTGTTCCGCGTCGTCATCCCGGCGCGGTATGCGTCGACGCGCCTGCCTGGCAAGGCGCTGCTGCCGATGGCCGGCAAGCCGATGATCCAGTGGGTGTGGGAGCGGGCAGGGAAGTCACGCGCGGCTGACGTGCTCGTGGCCACCGATGACTCGCGCATCGCCGAGGCCGCGCAG
>Ga0070665_100003699_pt1 | contig 16197 bp, 18 predicted proteins | sample KBSS13metaG_FD_65862 | JGI IMG/M metagenome (GOLD analysis project Ga0070665, IMG submission 65862) | Switchgrass rhizosphere microbial communities from Kellogg Biological Station, Michigan, USA - KBS S1-3 metaG | ecosystem: Host-associated > Plants > Roots > Rhizosphere > Soil ... | reverse complement strand
TGCCCTATCTGCGCGGCCTGCTGCTGCACTTGAAAATGTATGCCGCGGACTGGACGGATTTCGAGGCCCAGCGCACCGCGCTTGCCGAGGGCATCGGTGCCGGGCGGCCGGTGGCGCGGCCCTTCATGTTCCAGGCGGTGTCGCAGCGCCCGCAAGAGCTGCAGGCCTGCGCCCGCCTCTATGCCCGCGATCTTTATCCGCCGGCGCCTGGCGCGCCGCGCCACGACCCTGCCACACGCGCGCGCGGCGCGAAGATCCGCCTGGGCTATCTCTCCGGCGAATTCCGCGACCAAGCCACCGCGATCCTGATGGCGGGCCTTTACGAACGCCATGACCGCAGTCGTTTCGAGGTCATCGCGCTGGACAATGGCAGCACCGACGCCAGCTCCATGTCGGCGCGCCTGAAGCAGGCCTTCGATCAATGGATCGATATCGGTGCGCTGCGCGATGTCGAGGCGGCCGACAAAATCCGCGCCGCCGGGATCGACATACTGGTCAATCTCAACGGCTATTTCGGCAAGCTGCGCATGGATGTGTTCGCCCAACGCCCCGCGCCGCTGCAGGTCAACTATCTGGGATTTCCCGGCACATTGGGGGCGCCCTATATCGACTATCTCATCGCCGATGAAACGGTGATCCCGCCGGAGGAACAGCGTTTCTATGACGAAAAGATCGTCACCCTGCCCGGCTGTTATCAGGTCAATGACGACAAAGGCCGCCCCATGGCGCCCGCGCCCAGCCGCGCCGAGGCCGGATTGCCCGGCACCGCTTTCGTCTTCTGCAATTTCAACCAGAGCTACAAGCTGACGCCGGAGATTTTCGCGAGCTGGATGCGCATTCTCGCCAAGGCCGAAGGCAGCGTGCTGTGGCTGCTGGAAGGGCCCGCGCCCCATGCCGACAATATCGCCCGCCATGCCAAGGCCCATGGCATCGCGCCGCAGCGCATCCTGTTCGCGCCAGACCGGCCGACGGACCAGCATCTGGCGCGGCTGGGGCTGGCCGACCTGTTCCTGGACGGGCTGCCCTATAATGCGCACACCACCGGCAGCGACGCCTTGTGGGCCGGCGTGCCGCTGCTGACAAGGCGCGGCACGACCTTTCCCGGCCGCGTTGCCGCAAGCCTGTTACAGGCGGCGGGCCTGCCGGAGCTGGTGACGGAAACGGCGCAAGACTATGAAGCGCTGGCGGTGAAACTGGCCAATGACCCGCTGGCGATGAAAGCGTTGAAAAGCCGCCTGACCAGAAACTGCCCCTTGTTCGACACCGATCTGTTCCGCCGCAATATCGAGGCGGCCTATATCCGGATGTGGGACAACTGGCTTGCCGGCCAACCGCCGCGCGCTTTCGCGGTCTAGCCATCAGTTTGCGAACAGTCCGTGCGGTCCGGTGAGGTCGCTGATCAGCATCAGCTTCACGGCGAACTTGTCGCTGGCCGACGTCAGCCCGAAGCCCATGCCGGCCTCGATGGAAATGGGATCGCCGCTATAGTCCACCACGCCCCAAAGCTGGTGGGATTGCTGGTCGGCGGGCAGGAAACCGCGCAGCTCGCCGAAATCGTCATATTCCTCCGCGGCCACGGTCCAGCGCTCGTCGATGCGATAGTCCAACCGGGTCGCGGGCACGAATTCCAGCCGCGAGAAGCCTTTGTAGTTGTTATCGATGATTGGATTAATGGTGAAACTCCAGCGGCGGTCATCACCGAAGCGCCAGCCGATGATGGGACGGATCTCGCCGGTATTGACTTGGGCGTCCCAGCTTTTCTCGTTCCAGCTGAATTCGAAATTCACCCCGTAATAGAAATCCTTTTCCCCATTGTCGGGCTGAACGAACAAGGCGCGCAGTTTGAACCCATTGTACGTCCAACCCTGGTTGCCGGAATGGCTGTAGAGCGGCAGATAGAGTCCCGCCTCGAACCAGGGCGTCACGCCCAATGCCCATTCGGTCACGCTGCTATAGGTGTGGTTGTCCACCAACCCGCCGGAGAAATCCGGCGTTTTGAGGCCGTCGAAAGCGTAGTTGTTGTGCCAGGTCAAACCGATCTCACCCACCGGCATGACCTCGCCGGTATAGACCTGGATCTCGTCGCTCACGGCAAAGGCCGGCTGCGCCATCAGCAGGCACAGCAAGGAAACAGAACAAACGTGACGGGGCAGCATGACATCTCCGTTGCAGCGGCAGTGCCTGATTTGCTGCAAATACCATCATCGGGAAAGTGTGTGTGATTTCGCGAGGCACTCTCAGTTTCTTGCAAACGCCAGCGTGCCTCGCGGTCCCGTCGTCAGGTCCCCAATTGGGTCCGGGCATGCGCCACGCCCCACCCCAATCCAAGCGGTTTCAGGGACCATTCGGGCCCGCTTGCTCTTGCCCGGCCCGCTTGCTAAACCCCCCATCCTACCGGGATTTTTCCCAGGACTGTGCGGTCGTGGCGGAACGGTAGACGCACTACCTTGAGGTGGTAGCGGGGCAACCCGTGGAAGTTCGAGTCTTCTCGACCGCACCATTCGTTATCGCGCGCCGGGGCGCGCGATAACGAATGCCAAGCCGGCCCGCCGCGACAGCGGAGACCGGCGCGGCAGAAAAATCCACCAGCGCCATCCGAATAGAACTCCGCGCAAATCCGGCGACAGGACCCCATTCCCGTTTTGTTCTCGTCATGCCATCCAATTTCCATGGCCCATTATGCGCGCATTATCGTTCCTGGCGCTCCGCATGCATTTCGAGATGCACTTTACTCTTGTCCTCGTCGATGTTCAGTGGCGACAAGAGCTTCAGAACCGTCTGCCTCAGCCAGCGGTGTGCCGGATAGTCGGTATTGCGCTTGTGCCAAATCATGCAGATGAGCGCCGGATTGATCGGCATTGGAGGAACATAGATCGCCAGCCCCAGTCGCGGCGCCATCTTGCGCGCGAGTTGCTCGGGCAGGAGCGCGACCAGATCGCTGCTGGCCACCACGTTACAAATTCCGGCAAAAAACGGCATAGTCATCGCCACGCGCCGCTCACGCCCGATCCGTGCCAAGGCCGCGTCCCCCATTGCCTTGAGACTGCCCTCAGGCGAGAAGACGACATGGCCGAGATCACAGAATAGATCGATCGGGACGACGTCGGCCGGTCTCACCTTCGCGCGTTTGAGCCTCGGATGCTCCGTACGCGCGATCATGACAAATTTGGATCGAAGGGCTGGGGCATAATCGATCCAACCTGGAAAGTCGCTCTTGGGTACAAGCGCGAGATCGACGCCGGGTTTTTCGAGCGCTTCGATGTAGTTGTTGGGTACGAGGTCAACGAGTTGGACACGTATTTTTGGCGCCTGACGAGAAAGCATGCCGGCCAAAAGTGGCATGAGCATTTCCGCGAAGAAATCCGAGCCTGAAATCTTGAAACTTTGCTCAGCTTCGGCGGGATCGAAGCTCCGGCCACCGGAAAGCAGTTCTTCCAGTTCGTCGAGCAGGCGACGTAGTGGAATCTCAAGATCCTTGGCATAGGGCGTCGGTACAATGCGCTGCCCCTCCCGCACAAATAACGGATCGTTCAAGGCATGCCGGAGTCTGCGAAGTGCTGACGAGACAGCCGGTTGCGACAGGCCGACATGTTCTCCCGCCTTTATCGTGGATTGTTCACGCAGCAGGGCGTCGAGCACGCGCAGAAGATTGAGGTCGAATACCGATAAATTCATGGCGTGGATATATTATATATAAGCTATTAATTTAAATTATGAATTTGTTTCTGGCAAGCTACGGCCACTTGACGTTGGAACTAACATCATCAGATGAGGCCCCCGTGCATTTTGATACATTCCCAGGCCTCCTTCGCAGGCTTGCGCCAGGCGTTTGCCTGCTCGCCATTCTCCCCTTTGCAGATGAAGCCAATGCCGCCGCCTTTATCGGCGGCACGATCAGTTCCTATGCCGGTACCGGCGCCTGCAGCGACCCCAAATTTGTCTCCAACGGCACCGCACAGGATACGTTTGTATTGAATAGCGCCGCGGCCTGCGGCGGCGGCTCCGCGTCCGGAGCCATTCGCGGCGATGCGGCATCGGCCAGCGTTGGTTTGTTTGCCACCTCCTCCGGCAACGGTTTTGGCAGCAGCGGCGTCGCCGGCCAGGTGGCCTTCACGGACAAATGGCTGCTGACCGTGCCGGTCGGAACCTCCGTTGGATATTTCAACGTCCCGGTCTCTCTCAAACTGGATGGCAGCGTTTCACCGGGCGCCGTGGACGACGCTTCCTTCGGCCGCTTCCTCGACTACAATCTCACCATCAGCGACCTTTATAATCCGCTCGCGCCGGGCAACAGCTTTTCGGCTTTGGGCAAAATCACGACCCCTGGTAATTTCGCGCTGACCTTCGATGGCAGTGTCAATCTCTACTATTGGGGCCCGGGTTCACTGCCGACCACGGCGCTTGTCGAGATGAGCCTGTTTCTTCCCGCACTGTTCGAAGGGACCGTCGATTTCTACAACACGGCATCGATCACATTGGATTTGCCGGCCGGATATTCCGCCACCACATCCTCTGGCCTGCCTCTGAACTTTGCGTCGGTACCGGTAGATCCGCCATCGGGTGTACCCGAGCCGGTCACCTTAACCTTGTTCAGTGCAGGCCTTGCCGGCGCGGTGGCGATGCGCCGCCGCCGAGCCAGGAAAGCCTGAGACTGCATAGGAAGATTCGGGTCAGTACGCGCCGGCCCCAATCTTCTCGCGCCTGTCGCCACTTCGGCGCCTTGGATACAGGCCTAAGGCTTGCCTCTGGCACAGGCGGCATGGCGCGGCAGCCTGCCCGCTTTTCCATCATGCACGGACAGGGGGAGCACAGGCAGGGCGCCTTGGCTTAGCCTGGGCGCGCCATGTCGTTCCAGACTTTCACAGCCGCCGTGATCTTTGCCTTGGCCATGGGACTGACCCCAGGACCCAACAATGTGATGCTGGCCGCGTCCGGCTCGCGGTTCGGGATCCGTCGCACCCTGCCCCATCTGGCCGGGGTGACAGTCGGTTTTCCGGTCATGCTATTTCTGGTGGGACTTGGCCTGGCCTCGGTGCTGGTCGGTTCGCCTTCGCTGCAGCTGGGCATGAAGATCGTGAGCTGCGCCTATCTTCTGTGGCTGGCGTTCCAGATCGCCCGCTCCACGTCCGCGGGCGGCGGTGCGGAACGCGGCAAGCCGCTGTCCTTTTTGCAGGCCGCCGCTTTTCAATGGGTCAATCCCAAGGCCTGGTTGATGGCGGTGGGCGCTATTTCCGCTTACACGGCGGGGCGCGGCAGCCAGCTCTATGTCCAGGTGGCGATCATCACTTCGATCACCCTCGCCGTGACCCTGCTTTCCACATTGGTCTGGACCGCCTTCGGCGCCGCAATCCGGCGCTGGCTGCGCAGCCCCGGTGCCTTGCGCCTGTTCAATGTTGGAATGGCGCTGCTGCTGCTGCTCTCCACCGCGCCCATTCTGGTGGAAATCTGGGAAAGCTTCCCGCAGGTCTGACGAGGCTATTTTGGCCGTCCGGGCAGGAGCAACGAGCGATGTGGGCACTTGAGCCCATGAGCGGTTCGTAGCGACAGCGTGCGAACCGACGAACCCGGCGGACAAAAGAGCCCGTCAGATGCCGCCGCCATCGGTGAGATGGATCCCGCATTCATCCTTATCGAGCCCAGACCAACGGCCGGCGCGATAATCCTCACCCGCCTGGACGCGCCGCGTGCAGGGCATGCAGCCAATCGAGGGATAACCGTCTTCCACCAGCGGATGAGCCGGCAGGTTGTTGCGTTCGGCAAAGGCTTCCAGCTGCTGCAGGTCCCATTGCCACAGCGGATTGAAACGATAGCGGCCGTCGAAATATTCCACCGGCAGCATGTCTGCGCGTTCGCGGGTCTGGAACCGCTTGCGCCCCGTCACCTGCGCCTTGAACGGCGCCAACGCCTTGGCCAGCGGAATGGTCTTGCGGAAATCGCAGCAGGCATCGGTATCGCGCGACCATAAAGTGCCGTCCGGATCGTTTTTCTGGCGGGCGTCCAGGCTGGGCGCCAGGGAGCGCACATCGCCCAGTCCCAGCATGTCCTGCAACCGGTCGCGATAGCGCAAGGTTTCGCCGAACAGCTTGCCGGTGTTGAGGAACAGGATGGGCGTGTTGGGATCGATATCGGCCACCAGCTTGAGCAACACTGCCGACTCCGCGCCGAAGGACGACACCACCGCCGTCTTGCCGGCGAATTCGCCGGTCAGCGCCATTTCCAGGATGCCGTGCGCGTCGCGCCCCGCAGCCTTGTCCTGCAAGTCCTTGAGATGCGCCGCCACGGCCGCGTCGGGCAGGCCGGGACGCGGAGCGATGCCGCGCTTGGTGTCGATGACGGTGACGTTGCCGGTTGACGTGGGGCTCATAGCCAGCCCATCCGCGCGATCAGCTCGCGCACATTGTGGGAAACTTCGCGGGGCGACAGGCCTTCGGAGCGCCATTTGGCGCGCGCCAGCCCCAGTTCCTTCAGCCGCCCTGTCCATTCGGGACCGAACTGGCCGGCCAGGGCCTCGCGCAGGGCACGCGCCAGGCCGGGCACCTGCCCACCGGTGGAGGCGGTCAGCAACAGATCTCCCCGGCGGACCGTGGCCGGGACGTGGAAATCGCAAAGCGGCAGCACATCCTCGACATTCACCAGTACGCCCTGGGCCCGGGCGCGGGTTGCCAGGTCGCGGGACTCGCCTTCCGGCAGGCCGGCAACGAACAGCACCTGCAGGGAGGCCAAAACCTCGTCCGTGACGGCTTCCGGCAGCAACCGGGCCTCGACGCCCGCCTCGGCCAGCAGGGCCGCCCGGCGGTCACGCTCCGCCCCACGGCCAGCCAGGCCGGCGCGAAGCATGACGGGGTTCAGGACAAGGGGAAGCATCGGACCCTCTCAGGAGTGGAGAGGTATGCCCGCAGGGTCTAAAATGCAAGAATTAGGTGGGGAATAAATTATAATACAGCAATACGGATGTATTAATCGTAGCCCTTCAACAGGTCCACCACGGAAACGGCGATCTTTTCGCCCTGGATCTGGATTTCGCCCCTCGCCACCGGCTTGTCGTTGGCCAGGATAGTGACGGGGTCGTCCTGATGGCTGTCCAGCTCGATCACCGCGCCGCGGCCCATGCGCAGCAACTGATGCATGGGGATGACAGAGCGGCCCAGCACCACCGAGATCTCGACTTTGACATTATCGACATTGGAAGCCATGGAGCTGCGCCTTACATTTGGGGTGATCCGGCAAGGGTGCCGGAACATGGTTTCGGAAAGCTTAATTTGGACGCCCCCGCTTCATCCCTGAAAGCCGAAAACCGGGCGCCGGTGGAGTGGAAAATCAGCGACCGGCCGGTTTCTTATCCCGAGGCCCTGGCCCAGATGGACGCCCGCGCCGCGGCCATCGCCGGCAAGGAGGCCGGGGAATTGGTCTGGCTGCTGGAGCATCCGCCCATCTATACCGCCGGCACCAGCGCCCAGGATTCCGATCTGATCGAAGCGCGTTTTCCCGTCTACCGGACGGGCCGCGGCGGCCAGTTCACCTATCACGGGCCGGGCCAGCGCGTCGGCTATGCCATGCTGGACCTCAAGACCCGCACGCCGGATGTGCGCGCCTATGTCCGCGACCTGGAGCAATGGCTGATCGAGACCCTGGCCCAGTTCAATGTCAAAGGCGAAAGGCGCGAGGGGCGGGTCGGCATTTGGGTGCAACGCGGCATGCGCGAGGACAAGATCGCCGCGCTGGGCGTCCGCATCAAACGCTGGGTCACCTTGCACGGCGTGGCCCTGAATGTGGAGCCCGACCTGACGCATTTTTCCGGCATTGTCCCTTGCGGGGTGACGGCCCATGGCGTTACCAGTTTGGCCGATCTGGGGATTGCCGTGTCCATGGCCGATGTGGACGTGGCGCTGAAACAGAGCTTCAAAAAGGTTTTTGGCTAAGGGGAGGAATCTATATGCCGCGCGTATCTGCCGCTTTTTTCGCTCTGGGAGTCGTCTGTCTGCTGACCGGAATGTTCATGGGCATGCACATGGGCGAATCCGAAGACTTCACCTTGATGCCCGTGCATGCCCATCTCAATCTGCTGGGCTGGGTGACCATGGCGATCTATGGAATTTTCTACGCCCTCACCCATGCCAGCCTGAAGCCGAAACTGGCCTGGACCAATTTCCTGCTCGCCGCCATCGGCGTGGTGGTCATGATTCCGTCCCTGGCGCTGTACCTGCCGGCGCACGATGCCAAATATGTTCCCGGCATCGTCATCGGCGAGGTCGCCACGGTGCTGAGCCTGCTCACCTTCGGGGTCTCGGTCTATCGCGAGCTGGTGCGGCCGCGCCTGGCTTGATCCATCATGTCATGCCCGCGCAAGCGGGCATCCCTTTTGCACATGGATTCCCGCTTTCGCGGGAATGACAAATAGCTAGAGCGACGGCTTGCGGATGAAGCCCTTCTCGGCCGGCGGTTCGCTATTGTGAAGGTCCACCGCGCTGACCTTGGCGCCGCGCGGTCCATGGGTGGCATTGCTGACGAATATCTCCACCGCCTTGGTGGGCCCCGACACCAGCGCCTCGACCGAGCCATCGGCGCGGTTGCGCACCCAGCCGTCGAGATTGTGCTGCTGTGCCGCCATCACCAGGAAATCGCGGAAACCGACACCCTGGACAAAACCATGCACATGCACCCGCAGGGCGGTAATATCCTCGCTCACACCGTTCTCCTGCTGCAGTATCCCGATCTAACATAGTGCGTTGATATATCCAGGCAAGATGGCTCCCCTTCCCCGTTCCCTGTCCTTTCATTCCTTCTCCTTGGCGGTATTCCGCGCTCACATCGAGAACGGGGTGACCGTGGCCATTGGCGTGGGCCTTACCGGCCTTGTCACCGGTTGGGGGCTTGGCTTCGACGCAGCCATCGCCGCCGCCAGCGGCGCGGTGTGCGTTTCCATCAGCGACCGCATCGATCCCCTGCGCCAGAAGGTCTGGATCATGGGCATGGCGTTTCTCTGCACCCTGTTCTTCACCGCTCTGTCGGATTTCTCGCGCTTTTCCACCGGGGCCTTGGTCGCGGCCACCGCCTTTGTCGGCGTCTGGACCGGATTGATCTCCGCCTATGGCAAATGGGTGTTGAGCCTTGCCATGACCTGCGTCTTGGCCTTCGTCTTTGCCATGGGTCAGTCCATCTCGGACCCGTCCGCCGCCGCCGACCATCTGATGCTGACGGTGTGCGGCGCCATGATCTACACCGTTTATGCCGTGCTGGTGGCCTGGCTGTTCGACGATCGCGGCCGCCGGCTGCTGCTGGCCGAGGCGATGCATGCTTTCGCCGCCTATCTGCGCGCCAAGGCCGCACTCTACAATCCCGACACCGAAGGGCCCGGGGCGTTCCGCGCCGTGATCGACGCCCATGCCGCCCTGGCCGACCGGCTGCAAGCCGCGCGCGACAGCCTGTTCGCGCGCCGCAAGCATCGCATGCAACTCAAGCGCATCGACACATTGGTCGCGCTGCTGGACGCGTTCGAAACCGTGTTGTCCTCCGATGCCGACCTGGAAGCGCTGCGCGGCACGACGCAGCACGACCTGATGTGGCGGCTGAATGCTTTCGTATCGGCCATGGCCGAAGAGGTGGAGCGGCTGACCCTGGCGCTGCGCGCGCGCCGCGGCCATGTCACGCCCCTGCGCCAGGTCGAGCAGGTGCCGCAGCTGCAGGCCGCGGTCGCCGAGCTTCGCGGCGCCGCACCCGACGATCCGGTGACCCATGCCTTTACCGCGACCGCCAACAAGCTGGTGCTGGCGGAATCCTATATCGGCGCGCTGGCCGTGGCGCTGGACAATGAAACCGAGCCCAGCGATCTGGCCGGACAGTTGGATCTGGACCTGTTCCGCCAGAATGCGCCGCGCGGTTTGGGGGTTCTGGCCGATCAGTTCCGCTGGCGCAGCCCCGCCTTGCGCTATGCCATCCGCCTGTCCCTGGCCATGACCACCGGGCTGGCATTGACCTTGATCTTTCCGCGCTTCGCCCACGCCAACTGGATCTTGCTGACCATCGCGCTGATCATGCGCGCCAATTACAGTGTCACCAGCCAGCGGCGCTGGGATCGCGTCACCGGCACCTTGATCGGCTGTGCCCTGGCCGTGACCTTCATCAATACCCTGCCCGCGCCGGTGTTGCTGCTGTTGATCGTGCTGGCGGTAGGCACCAGCCATGCCTATGGCATGGTCGCCTATCGCGTCACCGCCGTGGGGGCGTCGATTTCCTCGCTGCTCTTGCTGCATTTCGTCGATCCGCTGGTGCATCCGCAATTCTTCGAGCGCATTGTCGACACCTTGATCGGGGCCGGCCTGTCCTGGGCCTTCAGCTATCTGCTGCCCAATTGGGAACGCGATGACCTGCCCCGCACGGTGCGCGGCTTGCTGGCGGCGGACGCCGCCTTCGCCCAGGCGGCGCTGCGCCGCGACCCCGTCGGCCAGCCGTACCGGCTGGCGCGCAAAAAGGCGCTGGATGCGGTGGCGCAACTGTCCGGTGCCATCCGCCGCCTGGCCGACGAACCCAAGACCAACCGGCGCGCTTTGGCATCACTGGGCGAGTTGCTGGGCGCCCATTACCTGCTGGCATCGGATCTCACCTCCATGCCGGTGCTGGTGAAGCTGCGCGCCGCCGACCTGGACGGCCCGCTGGCGGATGCCTCCATCTCGGCGGCACGCGCCCGCGTGGTGGCGCTGCTCGAACCGGGCCGGACAGCGGAAGTGCACCACACGCCGATGCCCCAGCGCGAAAGCCTGACCGGCCTGCGCGGCAGCGTGGCGATGGATGTATTGGCGCGGCGGCTGGACCATATCGAACATGCCGCGCGCAAAGTGGCGCGTCTGGCGGCGCGTCCGGTGATCGAGGATATCTAGCCGCGTGCGCGGCGGTTATATCGCCCGGACATAGCGGTTGAGATTGGTCAGGTGGGTGGTCACGCCCTGCAGCCGCCCGGCCACGATCTTGAGCAGATCATAAGCCATGTCCTTGTTGGACCGCAGGAAGGCGTCGCCATCCTCGATCATATGGACACGGCAGGCGGTGCGGGCGCGCACCGTCGCGGTATGGGGCGTGTTGAGAAGAATGGACATTTCGCCGAACACCGCGCCGGGCTCCGAGACGGTGTTGACCTGAAATTCGTCTTTCAGGATTTCGAACTCGCCATCGACCAGAATGCACAGCGCCTGATCTCGCTTTCCTTCGGCGAACAGGACGGTGCCCGGATCGAGCGTCCGCACCGCAACGCCCTGACACAATTTCAAAATTGTAGACACCTGAACCTCGCCCCCAATAAACAGCGGCAAAGCCTAGCCAGAGGCGAGACCGGACACCAGCACCGGGCGGCGGTTAGCCACAGCCGGCCGGAATTTGAAATTCTGCACAAGCTTTGGGCAACCGGCGCTTACCCCGGCGCGGCAATGTCTTCCAGGACCGATTGGATGCGGCCAAGCGCGCCGGGCAAATCCCGCTCCACCTCCGTCCGCCACAGCCGCAGGATCACATAACCCCGTTCGCTGAGCAGCCGGTCGCGGACGATATGCGATGAACCTTTGCCCGGCTCGCCGCCTTCCAGGCTGATAACCAATCCCGCATCGTGCTCGACAAAATCCAGGATGAAGGTCTTGAACGGCGATTTGCGGCGGAAGCGGACGCCGTCCATCGCCCGCAGCCGCGCCCAGAGCCGGTTCTCCAGCGTGTTGCGGGCGCGCAGCGGTGCCTTGCGTTGCACTTACCGGCTTTCCATCCGCACCAGGCCGATCAGCTCCACGGCCTTGTCCAGCTCTTGCGCCAGGGCGGCGGCGCGCTTGGCGGCCTCGGCATCCTGGCCCCATTTTTCCGCCTGATAGGCCTCGTCAATTCGCGACAATTCAAAAGCGCGGGCACCGGACAACGCGTCATCCATCACCGTCAGCCCAAGCACCATGCTGCCGGTAATGGAAGCGGCCACATGCAGCCCAGCCAAGGTGAAAGCATCAAGGCCTTCCAGCGGCCTGCGCAACGCCGCCAGCGTCTCAGGCAGTTGGTCGATGTGATTCAAGCCTTGCGCCACGCGCATCCGGGCCCCGTGCCGCTGCGCCACCCAGTCCAGCAGCGGATCCCAGCCGGCGCATTGCCGCGCCGCCAGTTCCGGCGGCTGATGGGCGCGATAGCAGACCAGGTCATTCTCGCCAAAGCGCAGGATGGCCCTGATCACGTCCTCGCGATTGACGCAGACACCATCGATGGCCGTGTTGGCCAGCTTGAGCAAGGGCATGGAGGCGGCGATGACGTCCTCGCCCTGCCCGCGCCATTCCGCCGCGATGGCCTGGGCCAGTTTTTCCGTCGGCAGGACGAGTGTATTGCGCGCCGGAGTCTTGATGGACTTGCCGTCCAGCAAGACGCCGAAACCGCCTTCCACCGGCGCGATCGAAACCTCTTTGTAAAACCGTTTCATCTTTTCTTTTTGGTTTTCTTGGGCGGAAAGGGATCGCGCCGGTCGTCCGGATCGAAGCCCAGCAAGGTCCAGCTTTTCACCATGTGCGGCGGCAGCGGCGCGGTAGCTTGCAGCCGCCCGCCGTCAGGGCGTCCGATATCGATGCTGCGGGCATGCAGATGCAGCTTGTCGGCGATGTCGCCGCGCCCGCGCGAATCCGTGCCGCCATATTTGAAGTCGCCCACGATGGGCGTGCCCAGGCTGGCCAGGTGCACCCGGATCTGGTGGGTGCGCCCGGTGATGGGCCGCGCCGCGACCCAGGCGAATTCAGTCCCCGCCGTCGCCATTACGGCATATTCGGTAAGAGAGAATTTCGCGCCCTCCTCACCCTCTTCTGTCATCGCCATGCGCTCGTCGCGGCCACGCGGCCCATGCCCGCCTTCCTTGGCCAGCGCGCCCTTGACCACGCCATTCTTCTGTTTGGGCACACCGCGCGTCAGCGCCCAATAGACTTTGGACGTGTCGCGCAGCGCCAGGCTGGCGGAAAGACCCGAAGCCGCCAGCGCCGTGCGCGCGATCAGCAGCACGCCGGACGTATCCCGGTCCAACCGATGCACCAGCTTGGGCCTGGTGGGCTTTTCATATTGCAGGGAATCCAGCATGCCATCGACATGCTTGGTGAGGCCGGAACCGCCCTGGGTCGCCAGGCCCGGCGGCTTGTCGATCACGATCACCTGCTTGTCCATATACAGGATGCGGTCCGCCAGGCTTCCCATATCCTTGGTCGCCAGCGGATGCTTGGCCTCCGCCACGGGTTTTTGCGGACGCAGATCCTTGGCATGCACCACCTGCGGCGGCAGGCGCATTGCCTGCCCCGCCGCGATACGGTCCGCGGCCTTGGCGCGCTTGCCGTCCAGCCTTATCTCGCCCTTGCGCAACAGTTTTTCCAGCAGCACATGGGTCACATGCGGGTAATGCCGCTTGAACCAGCGGTCGATGCGGATGCCGTCATCGTCGGGATCGATGGTGCGAAGCTCAGGCATAGAGACTTCTGACAAGCCACAGGCCCAGGAACAAGGCCAGGATGGACAGCGCCACCGAGCCGATTACATAAGCGGCGGCCTGGAGATATTCGCCCCGCTGCAACAGCAACGCGCTGTCCAACGAGAAGGTGGAAAATGTGGTGTAACCGCCCAGGATTCCCACCGTGAGAAAAGCGCGCAGATCCGGCGACAGATTGAGCTTCAGCGCACTGGCTTCCACGATCATGCCCATCAACAGACCGCCGCTGATATTGACGGCAAGAATGCCCCAATTGAACAGGGCGCCCGCCGGCTGCACCCAGGCTGCAATATAATAGCGCGCCAAGGCTCCCAGGCCGCCGCCGACACCCACCGCGACTATCGTTCCCATCTACGTCTCCCCGCCCCGCTTGGCGCGCAGTTTTGACCAGTATTCCAGCCGCTTGGCAATCTCGCGCTCAAAGCCGGTATCCTTGGGCTGGTAGAATTGCTCGCGCGCCATGTCGTCGGGGAAATAATTCTGGCCGGAAAAGCCTTGTTCGGCATCATGGTCGTACTGATAGCCGGCGCCATAGCCCAAATTCTTCATCAGCTTGGTGGGGGCATTGAGGATATGGGCGGGCGGCATCAGCGAACCATGCTCCTGCGCCGCGCGCTTGGCCGCGCCTAGCGCCTTGTAGACCGCGTTGGATTTTGGCGCGCTGGCCAGATAGAGCACGCATTGCGCCAGCGCCAGCTCGCCTTCCGGCGAGCCCAGGAAATCGAACACATCCTTGGCGGCCAGGGCTTGATGTACGGCCTCAGGATCCGCCAGGCCGATATCCTCCACCGCGGCGCGCACCAGGCGGCGGGCGATATAGAGCGGCTGCTCGCCGCCCGCCAGCATGCGGGCCAACCAGTAGAGCGCCGCGTCGGGATCGGAACCGCGAATGGATTTATGCAGCGCCGAAATGATGTTGTAATGTTCTTCCCGGCTTTTGTCGTAAAGCGGCATGCGCCGTTGCACCGCAGTTACCAAGGCCGCGGAATCCAGCGGCGCGACTGTCTTCACGCTGGAGAGCTCTTCCACCAGATTGAGCAGATAACGGCCATCGCCGTCCGCCATGGCGCGCAAGCTGGCGCGGGCATCATCGGTCAGCAGTAGCTTCTTTTGGTAATAGGCTTCCGCGCGCTGTAACAGAATCTCGAGCGCGGCATCGTCCAGTCGCCGCAGCACCAGCACCTGGGCGCGGGACAGCAGCGCGCCATTCAGCTCAAAGGATGGATTTTCGGTGGTGGCGCCCACCAGCACCACGGTGCCGTCTTCCACCACGGGCAGGAAACTGTCCTGCTGGCTGCGGTTGAAGCGGTGAATCTCGTCGATGAACAAAAGCGTGCCCTGCCCCATTTTGCGGCGGGCCCGCGCCGCTTCAAAAGTCTTTTTGAGGTCGGCGACGCCGGAGAACACCGCCGAGAGCTGTTCGAAATGCAGGTTGAAGGCGCTGGACAGCAGCCGCGCGATGGTGGTCTTGCCGGTACCCGGCGGACCCCACAGGATGACGGAAGTCGGGCGGCCATTGCCCACCATGCGGCCCAGGGGACCTTCGGGCGACAGAAGGTGATCCTGCCCCACCACCTCGGCCAGGGATTTGGGCCGCAAGCGGTCGGCCAGCGGGCGCGGCGCGTCGCTGGCAAGGTCGCTGGAGTCGAACAGGTCGGACATGCCGTCTTATACAAGAAAAAGAGCCCCGCGAGAGCTACTCGCGAGGCCCATTCTCAATAGATGGCGGTCACCGTCTTAGAGATGCCACTTCACCCCGAAAGACAGGTTGTTGCTGGTATTGCCGATCCCGGTCAGGCCGCCCGCATTCACGTTATGGGCGTTCTGATAGCGATATTCGGCGAACAGGCTGGCCTGTTCCGAGGCGCGATATTCCAATCCGCCCAAAGCCTGCCAGCCCAGCACAGTCGATCCGCCGTGATTGCCGATGCCATTGTCGAAATTGGTATTGACCGCGCCCAGACCGGCGCCGCCATAGACCTGGAATGGCCCGTCCATCGGCAGGTGGTAGATCAGGTTCCCCATATACGAGCTGGACTGCAGCCGCGCATCGGAAGACCGGGAATAATTGGATTGGCTGAACAGGCCATCGGCTTCGACCGAGAAATTCGGCAGGTTCCAATTGTCCAGATAATAGCCGTAGCGGGCACCGACATTGAATCCCGTATCCATGGAATTCTTGCTACCGGCGACATTGAGGCCTGGCGCAAAGGTCGCGCCACCCAGAACCGAGACATAGGATTCAGCCTGCGCCGCAGCGGTGCCAAGCAGCAGGGTTACGGCGGAAACAACAAACAGATTTTTCATATCAATACCTTTGCATGGCGCCCCCCATGCCTGACCCCTAACGCACTTAGTCATGCGAGGTCGCGTTACAAGCGCGCAAATGGTCAGAATTGATCGCAGGCAATATGCGGTAACAAAGTTTTGCGCAGCGGAGCTGTTGAAAATTTAAGGCCGCACTTTTGCCGCTTTGCTGAATGAGATCACATCAAATGTGATGATCTATCCTTGTACGGATAAGGTCAGCTTGCGCCCGCCACGTTCAACCACCATGTCCCAGCGATTGGCGCCATTGAGCGCGCGCACCAGCTCGCCGGTGCGGCCGATGGTGTCACCATTGATGCTGCGCACGATGTCGCCGGGCTGGAAGCCGTAATTGGCGGCGATGCCGCTGGGATTGACGGATACGATGGCCACGCCCTTGGCCATCACATCCATCT
>Ga0070665_100003697_pt1 | contig 16202 bp, 18 predicted proteins | sample KBSS13metaG_FD_65862 | JGI IMG/M metagenome (GOLD analysis project Ga0070665, IMG submission 65862) | Switchgrass rhizosphere microbial communities from Kellogg Biological Station, Michigan, USA - KBS S1-3 metaG | ecosystem: Host-associated > Plants > Roots > Rhizosphere > Soil ... | reverse complement strand
GCCAGCGCCACGTGCTCGGGCTCGCCGCACGGCAACGCGACGTCGCCCTCGAGGCACTCGCGCGCGACATGACGGATCACGAGGTGATCCTCGTCGCCGGTCGAGCCCTGCCACGTGACGAGCGCCCCTGTCGAATCCGACGCCCTCAGCCCTGCGGCGCGCTCGGGCATGAGGCTCCCCCAGAGCCGTGTCCCGCGGCTCGTCAGCTCGATGCCGAGCACCTGCGTCCCACTTGGTACGTCCAGCTCGATCGTTCCATCGCGACTCGGCAATGCGAACGTGAGCCACGTGATCTCTCCGGTCTCGACCGCGATCCGGACGGGCGCGTCCACGCGTAACGCCGGCGGAAGTTGCGACTCGATCGTCGGGAGCTCGTCGGCCGATGCGATCGATCCGAGGACGGCAACCAGCGCGACTGCCTTCACGCGTGAAGGACACCGCGCGGCGCGTGCGGTTCCAGCTAATCGCCGTCGCCGTAGCTGACCTTGTCGCCTGCTTGACCACCTGCATCGATCACGTCGTTGCCGCCGGCGCCGAGAATCGTGTCGTTGCCGCCGAGCCCGTAGATGTGATCGCCGCCCGCGCGGCCCCAGATCGTGTTCGCGAGATCGTTGCCCCACAGCCAATCGGGACCGGAGCTCGCTTCGAGCACCTCGAGATCGGGATGCATGTCGGTCCATGCGCTCTGCATGTTGCCGCACAGGTCCATGTTCGCCGCCTTGCCGAACCACTGCGTCTTGACCGACGACGGGCCCGCGAGCTGCGCATGGATCGAGTGCTTGCCGCTGCGCGCGAAGCCGGCGATGTCGAAGCCGTCGCCGCCGATGTACGTGTGGCCGCCGCACACGTAGTCGACGACCAGCTGATCGTTGCCGGGGCCGCCGTCGAAGATGTCGGCGCCGTCGTGATAGTTCTCGACGCGCGGGCGGTCGTCGTTGTCCCACGCCGACGTGTGATGGCTCTCGCCGATCAGCGCGTCGTCGCCGCCCATCCCTTCGAGGTGATCGTTGCCGTCGGTGCCGGTGAAGAACACGTCCTGCTCGTCGCCGCCGACCAGGTGATCGTTGCCAGGTCCGCCGCTCGCGTGAAGCTCGAAGTCGCGCGGGAACGTGCCGTCCACGGTGAACGAGTCGTCGCCGTCGTCGAGCCAGCCGAGCAAGTAGTGATACGGGTTGCCCCGGTGCGGTTGCGACCTCACCCACGCGCCGACGTCGCACTTCACGGTCATCGCGTCGAGGTTCACGCACGGCGCCACCGCGGTGAGCGCGGCGTCGGCTGCGATCGTGACGATGAGGTTGTTGCCGTGGACCTGATAGTGATCGTCGCCGGGCGAGCCGAGCACGACCACGCCGACGTCGATCAGCTGGCCCTGGCGGTTCTTGACCGAATCGACGTAGACCGTGCTCGTCGGCGTGGGCGTCCCGACTTGCTGGCCGTCGATCACGTCGACGCCGAGGCCGCGCTGGACGTCGCGACCGTTCGAATCGATGAGATCGCCGAACGGGCTGCCGACGACCATGTCGATGTCGCGCAGCTCTTCGTCGCCGCCGTCGCCGTCCGCGCAGTACTTGCCGTTGCACGGGCTCGCCGGGTTCGTCACGTGCGTGACGCGCACGCCGTCGATCGGGCTCTCGGTCACGTCGTCGGCGAGAAACTCCGGCTGACCGGGAGGCAGCGCGGTCGCGAAGCTCGCGACGTCGTAGCCCGGCCCGCCGATGAACGTGTCGTTGCCGGTGTCGCCGCGCATGAAGTTCTCGCCGGCGCCGCCGTCCATCTCGTCGGTGCCGTGACCGCCGATGAGGATGTCGTCGCCGTCCTCGCCGAAGATGTGATCGTCGAGGATGTCGCCGAACAACAGGTCGTCGCCGGGCCCGCCGTAGATCCAGTCGCTCGCGCCGCGGCCGTGCACGATGTCGTCGCCGGCGCCGGCGTAGATCCGATCCTTGCCGTCGCCGCCGTCGATGTAGTCGTCGCCGCCGAGGCCGCAGATCAGATCGTCGCCGCCCTGGCCGTAGATCTCGTCGTTGCCTTCGGTGCCGACGATGATGTCGTTGCCGTTGGTGCCGACGAAGCGATGCGGATTGTTCGCGTCGGCGTTGACGTTCGCGCGCTTGAGGATCTGCGGGTCCTTGCACGGATCCTGACCGGCGGCGTAATCGTCGACGGCGAGCTGCATCGGATCGACCTCACCGACGTCACACGCGGCGACCACGAGCAACAGCAAGAGCGTTCGCATGCGACGACGCGGATTGCAGCGCGCGTGCCGCGGGCAACTCCGCGATCCTGCGCGTCACGACACGGTGCTCCGTGGGGGCGACTACCTGGATAACTGCACACAGTCGTCAGCGCGCGTCGCGCAATCGCGCGGCAAACGCGGCGAGCAGCGGCTCGGGATCGCTGAGCGCACGCTCGGCGGCGCTACGCCTGTCGCCTTGCTCGAGACCGTAGGTCACGTGCGTGGTGTCACCGTCGGGCTCGAAGCGCACGAAGCCGGTCACGCCGTCGCGCTTGCCGAGCTTGGGTGCCCAGTGCACCTCGCGCTGCTCGCGGTCGTAGCGATACACGAGCGTGTACGCGAGCGAATTGGAGAACTCGAAGTGAATCTCGGACGGAAACCCGTGCTCCTTCGCGATCACCTGGGCGCGGCGCAAGCCCGGCACCCACGACGTCAACAGCCCCACATCCGTGAAGATCCGCCAGCACGTGTCCACATCGCGTGTCACTACCGCGGTGGAGATCTGCATAGGCGGCGAACGATACACCACCCCGCACGAGGGGGACCCTCCCCACCTTGTAACGCGCTTGTCGTCGGGTTCACCCGAGTTAGCCGCGGCACGTAAGTCGCAGGATTGTCGATCATGGCAGTGCTCGCGCTCCCGCCGCGGGAGTCGTCCGCGATCTACCTGGATGCCGACCCGAACGGCCTCACGCTCCTCCACGGGGTGCTGCACGTGGCCGACGCAGAGACCGGCGCCATCTTCCGCGTCGATGGCTCGCTGCTGACCAGCGTGCCCGGCGACGGCGACACCCGCGAGCTCGTGCGCGGCATCGCGGCGGCGCCCGACGGCGCGTTGTACGCCGCGACGCGCCACGCCGTGTACCGCATCACGCCCGACGGCTCGCTCATCGAGCTCGATCTGCCGGCGGAGCCCTGCCGGCTCGCGGTCGCATGCCGCGGCCGCGCCGTCTACACCTCGCAGTTCTATAACGGTCCCGACGGCCCGTACGACGGCTCCGTCGTCCGGATCGCGGACGGCCGGCGCACGACGATCGCGCGCGGCTTCAACAAGCCCGTCGGGCTCGCGTGGGTCGGCGACTCGCTGCTCGTCACCGATGCAGTGCAGCGCGGCGTGTTCGCGATCGACGGCCGGCGCTACGTGCGCGCGCTCGCGGCGCCCGATGCGCGGCCCGATTCGATCTGCGCCTACACCGCCGACTCCGCGCTGGTCACGACCTACGACGCCGAGCTGCACCGCGGCGCCGTGCTGCGGGTCTGGCTCGACGGCCGGTCGTGCGAGGTCGCTTCCGGGCCGTGGGAGCCGCGCGGCATCGCGACCGATGGCGACCTCGTGTTCGTCTCCGAGCGGCACGGCGGGCGTATCCTCGTGCTCGCGCTATGAAGCCGCTGTTCGCCGCGTTCGCGCTCGTGCTCGCCTGCGGCAGCAAGGGCGATCCGCCACCGGCGTCGGCGCCGATGGCGGCGGCGGAAAAGCCGCATCACCACCACGAGGATCGCCACGATGCGCAGGGCTCGGCGACCGCGTTCGCGCTCGACGTCACGATCGACGGTGCGCACCAGACGTGGACGCCCGACACGTTCGCGAAGGTTCCTCACTTCAAGGGAACCAATAACGACGGCGAAGCGCGCGACGTGTGGTCGCTGCGCGAGCTCGCCACCGACCTCGCCGGCTCGGGCGCGCGCGTCGTGTCGATCAGCGGCGACATCACGCGCACGATCGGCTCGGGCGCGTGGAGCGACGCATCGAAGATCCCGATCATGCACTCCACGCGGCGAGGCGCGCTGAAGTTCCGGTGGGCCGATCCAGACGGCAAGTGGCGCGAAGAAGACGTCGTCAAGGACGTCGCGAAGCTCGAGATCGCGACGAAGTAGCGCGTCACGCCACGCGTGCGCGCAGCATCGGCCGGTACGCCTCGCGATAGCTCCACGCGAGAAACAGCTCGAGCGCGAGCACGACGCCCGCGAGCGGCAGCCCGGCCGGCTCGAGCAACAGGTGGAACACGGTGATGCCCACGACGATCGGCGCGAGCAGCGCGAGCGCGAGCGTGGTGAACCGGTTCGCGAGCAACGCGAGGCCCGACGCGAGCTCGATGACCTTGATGAAGGTCATGAAGCCGCTCGTCACGAACGCGCCGGCGAACGCCATCGCGTCGGCGGGGATGCCCTTCGGCTCGGGCAGGAAGTGATGGAAGTAGTTGAGGCTGAACACGACGAACACGAGGCCGAGCAGCACGCGGGCGATCGGGATGATTCGGGTCATGCAGCCATATGTAGTTCGTTGCCCAGGGAGCACTAGTCCACCTACGAGCAACGCGCTATTGTTCCTGGAGCAATGATGGATCTGAACCGTGCGGTCACGTTCGTGCGCGTCGTCGAGACCGGCGGGTTCACGCGCGCCGCCGAGGCGCTCGGCGTGCCGGCGTCGTCGGTGAGCCGCGCCGTCGCCAAGCTCGAGCACGAGCTGGGCGTGACGCTGCTCGAGCGAACCACGCGGCACGTCGCGCTCACCGATGCCGGCCGCGCGTTCTTCGAGCGCGCGCGCGAGGCGCTGGTCGGGCTCGACGAAGCGAGCGATCTCGCGCTCGATGCGGCGCGCGAAGCTCACGGGACCGTGCGCGTCGCGCTGCCGCCGGATCACGGCGTGCTCGCCGGGCCGGTGTTCACCGCGTTGCTCGCGCGCTATCCGCGGATCCGGATCGAGCTGACGTTCACGCCGCGCGGCGCCGAGCTCGTCGGCGATCTCGTCGATCTCGCGATCGCGTTCGGCCGGCTGCCCGACTCGGCGCTGGTCGCCAAGAAGCTCGGCCAGACCGCGCACAAGCTGTACGCGGCGCCGAGCTATCTCGCCGCGCGCGGCACGCCGCGCCACGTCGCCGATCTCGCGAGCCACGAGGTCGTGCTCTCGCGCGCGGTCGCCGGCGATGCGCGCTGGGAGCTCACCGGCCCCAAGGGCATCGAGCGCGTCGACGTGTCCGCGCGGTTGGTCGCCGATCATCTCCAGCTCGTGCTCGACGCGACGCTCGCCGGCGCCGGCATCGCGCAGCTGCCGGCGTTCCTCGGCGACAAGCACGTGGCGGCGGGCACGCTCGCGGCCGTGTTGCCGCGCTACTCGATCGACACGGCGCTGTACGTGGTGACGCATGGCGCACGTCACCTGCCCCATCGCGTGGCGCTCGTCCGCGACGCGCTCGTGCACGGGCTCGCGGGTCAATGTCGAGCGCACGCGGCGTGATCGGCCACCGGATCAGCCTGTAGGTGCAAGTCTCCACGCCAGGCGATCGAGCTCGATCGCGAGCTGGCTCACGATCGCTACACGCGCGCGGTGCGGCAATGACGACCCGAGATTACGAATTCTCGTGGCATCGGCGCTGCACCTGGCCAGGCTCGTCGACCTGCCAACCCAGGAGCTGTAGATGAAGACCGACGCTCTCCCGACGCTGACCGAGTCCGAGCTCTCGACCGCCCACGGTGGTCTCGCCATGGATCCCGCCGCGCACTGGATCATGATGCACGAGTCCGCCGGCAGCGCGACCGCGGGACACCTGCACAAGCAGGGGCGCGGCGACGGTACGCGCGGCAATCACTCGTCGGCGTACGGCGCGTTCCAGATGATCGAAGCGACGCGCAAGCACTACATGGGGCGCAATTACCAGTCGAGCAACCTCGCGACGCAGTACGCGGCCGCGACGCACTACGTCCACGATCGCTACGGCTCGTGGTCGAACGCGGAGCGGTTCTGGAAGGCGCACCGCTGGTACTGATGCGCGCGGCCGGGGTATATCGGCCGTCATGTCATCGAAGACTCTTCTCGTATTGTTCGCAGTAGCTGTTTTCGCACGGACCGTCCGCGCCGACGACGCCAAGCTCCGGCAGGCCGAGGCGCAGATCAAGAAGTCGATGTCCGACGAGGCGCACGCGACGCGTGACCTCGCAAACGCGCAGCATTCGGCAGCGAAGGCGCACAAGGACTGGGCCGCCGCGAACACCGCGATCCAGAAGGCGTACCAGCAGCGCGCCGCCGCGAAGAAAGACGAGAAGCAGGCCGAAGCCGATCGCGCGACCGCCGACGCGCTCGCCGAGCTCGCGAAGGACGACGCCGCGCGCGCCGCGGCAGATGACAAGTTCGCCGAGTCGGAGAGCGCCGCCGCGAGCGTCGCGCAAGAGTTCGCGACGGCCGACGAAGCCGCTGCGAAGGCACGCGCCACCGCGAAGACGCACGCCGACGCCAAAGCCCTGAACGATCTCGCCGCCGCGTCGGAAGACCAGTCGAAGTCGGAAGCGGCCGCCGCGAAGGCGACCGCCGACGTCCAGGCCGCCAGCGCCGAGAAGGCGAAGGCGTCCGACGCGCTCGCCGCGGCGCAGGGCTCGCTCAACTCCGGCTCGCCGGCGCAGATGCAGAAGGCCGCGACCGACGTCGAAAAGGCCGAAGCCGACATGACGAAGGCGAACCAGGACGAGCACGCCGCGCTCGTCAACCGCGCGAAGGCGCGCCGCGACTACGCGGCGTCGTCGCAGAAGCTCGCGGCCGCGTACGCTGCGGTCGCCGCCGCCGAGACCGATTCGAAGGCCGCCGCCGCCGACAAGGCCGCCGCTGCTGCCGCCGACAAGGCCGCGAAGGCCGATGCCGCGCGCGCCGACGCCGCCGAGGCCGACGCCGCGGCCTCGCAGGCGCAGGCCGATCACTACGCGAAGGTCGCGCAGCAGGCGAACGCCGACGCAAACGCGACGGCCGCGGCCGCGCAGCAGCATCAGAACGCGGCGAATGCCGACTTCGCGAAGGCCTACAAGCTGCGCGCGAACGCCGCCAAGGCGATCGACAAGGCGAACCGCGACGTCGCGAAGGCGCACAACGCCCTCGCCGCGGCCCGCGCCGCGCGCGCGAAGGCGATCGCCGATCTGCGCATGGCCTGAGCTGGCATCTTCATCAGCCGCGGCGACCCGCGTGGTCGGCGAACGCAACGCATTGTCGACGAGTTAGCGCTGGCACATGCGCTGCACTGACGCAGCCGCATGAAAACGATCAGCCTCGTCGACCTCTCGAGCGTGACCGGTGGCAAGAAAGGCGAGCTGGTGCCGTTCCCCGGCGGCGGCTGGGAGCAAGACCGCAGCAAGGGCGGCGACCTCCAGGTTCGCTTCATCTCGCCCCTCGGCAAGAAGGGCCCCTGGATCACGCAGTAAGCGTCAGCGCGGCTTGCGGAACCGCAGCGTCATGCGGTCGCTCTCGCCGATCGCGGCGTACTTGTCGTGATCGACGTCTTTGTTCGCGAACGTCGGCGGCAGCGTCCACACGCCCTTCGGATAGTCCTTGGTGTCCTTCGGGTTCGCGTTGATCTCCGAGCGCGCCTCGAGCTCGAGCCCGGCGGCCTTCGCGAGCGCGATCACCTGCGCTTCGGAAACGTAGCCGCTGTCTTCGACCTGCTTCGGCGACTGATCGTTCGCAGCGCGGTGATCTTCGACGCCGAGCACGCCGCCCGGCTTCAGGACCTTCGCGATCGAAGCAAACACGTTCGGCGCGGTGCCCCCCGAGATCCAGTTGTGGACGTTGCGGAACGTCACGACCATGTCGGCGCTGCCGTCGGGGCCGAGGTTCAGGTTCTGCGGATCCCACGGCACGGTCGTCACCTTGTCGAACTGCGGCATGCCGGCGAGCCGCTTCTGCATCTCCTGCGCTTGCTTCGTGCTCTCCTTGTCGGGCGGACCGTTCGGATCGCCCATCGTGATCGTGAGCGCGCCCTTGTCGTGCAGGTACGGCGCGAGGATCGCCGTGTACCAGCCGCCGCCGGGCACGAGCTCGACGACGTGCATGTCGGGCTTGAGGCCGAAGAACGCGAGCGTCTCGCCGGGATGGCGATATTTGTCGCGCGCGCGTTCGGTATCGGTGCGCGTCGGGGCGGCGACCGCGGCCTTGACCGCCGGATCGACGCTGACCGATCCGCCCGACGAGCTCGACTTGTGACACGCGGCGATCGAAAGACACGCGACTGCCAGTGCGATGCGATTCATGCGCGCAGCTTAGCGTCGCGCCGCCGGATAGTGCACTCGGCCGCGACGGATCACCGCGAACGGTGTGACCACGGCGAGCGTCTCCGCTCGCTGCGACATCAGGTGTACCACCCGAACGTGATGCGCCAGCAGGTGATCCGCGACGATGCGGCGGTGGCACCGCCACCAAACTGCCTCGGAGCACATGATCGCGACGGTGTGTTGCTTCGCGAGCCGCATCAGCTCGGCGAGCCCGGCGCGAAACGCCGCCGTTTCGGCGTAGTCGGCGTAGTTGCGAAACGCCGGGTGCTCCCACGCGTCATTGGGATGCTTCGGAGGCGGCTTGGCTTTCGAGCGGCGTCCGCCGAGCGCCTCGATCACGCGATAGCCGATCTTGCGGCGCGCGAGAAATGCTTTCAGCCGCGCCTCGTTGAACTGCGGGTTCGCACGCGACCGCCGGATCGATCGGATGTCGACGAGCAAGTCGATGTCGCGTGCTGCGAGGATCGCCGCCAGCTCGACCTGCGTGTGCGTCGAATGGCCGACCGTGTAGATGGTCATGTCGCCCGGTGCGCGCGCGCGTACCACAGCATGCTCGCGGCGATCGTCGGGGCCGCGACGGCCATGCCGAGCACGATCAGATCGAGCGGGCCGCGCTCGGCGGGCACGTCGAACATGATCGCTTGCGCGAGCGTGGCCGCCGCATCGAGCGTGATGATCGACGCGAGCACTTGCGCGAGATTGCGCCGCCACCGCCCGCTCAGCACGAACAGCGCGATCGCCACGACGACGTCGAAACCGACCCAGCCGTACTGCCACGCCCGCGACGGAAAGAATCGAGCGCTGATCGGCAGCGCGAGCAGCGCGGTCCAGATCACGAGCAGCGCGGCGAGCACGCGCATCACGATCGCCGGGCCGCGCAGCAGCGTCTCGGCGCCGAAGCGCAGGAGGCCGCCGCGGGCGAACGCGCGCAACGTGTCGAAGATCGCGAACAGACCGCTGCCGTTCGGCGGATACGTCAAGAAGATCGGATCCCAGCGCTCCGGCTTGAGCTTGGCCTTGAACGAGCGCAGGCCTTCGAAGTCGTACAGCGCGTTGCCGGCGCGGCGTGCCGCGCGCAGCCACGAGTTGACCTCGCCGGCGAGCGGCACGAGCCCGAGCGTGACGTACTCCATGTTTTCCGCGGCAGCTGCGCGCATGCCGGCGTCGACGAGCAGCTCGACCGTGCCGTTGGGCGCCGCGGGATCCCGCAAGAAGTCCTCGAAGAACCAGCCGCGGCGCGCGTAGATCGGGATGACGCCGAGGAAGCCGACCACGGCGCCGTCGCGTTCGGCGACGAAGTAGCGCCGCTCGTTCGGAAACGTGAACGGCTGGACCTGCACGAGAAATCCCATCGGGGCGATCGTGCGCGAGGCCAGCCAGCGGCTGATCAGCCCGTCGAGCGCGGTGCGCAGCGGCTTGCCCTCGGCGAGCTCGGCCGGATCGGCCAGCCGCACGCGCACGCCTTTCGCGCGCGATCGGCGCAATTGCTCGCGCAAGCTCGACGAGCCGGCGAGCGCGGCGGTCCACGTCCCGGGGCGCCACGCTGGCTGATCGCCGACGCGCAGTGCCGCCCAGCCCGACAGCATGTGAAACCGCTCCTCGGTGCCGAAGCACGACACGCGTCGGCGCTCCTGCTTCGCGGCCGCGACGAACTTCGCGAGCACCTCGGTGCAGCGCTCGGGCGCGCAGATCGGCGGCCCCGCCACGACCCACGCGCTGCCGGTATCGACGTATCCGACACACGCGTCGTCGCCGTCGAACCAGTAGCGAAAGCCGGCCTCGAGGATCTGGAACGACGTCGAGTTCCAGCCGTGGCGCTTGAGCAGCTCGAGGACGCGTTCGTGTACTTCCACGCGCCTGCAGTATGTCAGACCGAGCCGGCCGAGCCCTTGTCGCCGCCGGGCTCGTTCGTCGGTCCGGTGCGCTTCTTCGTGTTGTGCACGACGAAGAACGGCCCGCGCTGCGACATCGCGACGCAGTACGTGCGCGCGGTCGTCGTCAGGTTCCACACCGTCTGGACCGAGCCGCGCGGGAGCGGCGCCATCGCGGCGACCAACCCGTCGATCGCGAGCATGCGCTGCGACCGATTCAGCTGCTCGGTCGCGGCGAAGCGCGGCTCGATCCCGTCGTGCACCGCCCAGCGATGATCGGCGGTGACGCCGATGCCGGCGATGTCGAAGAGCGCGAACTCGCCATCGTGGCGGTGCACCTGCTCGACCTCGGCGACCGAGCGCTCCGGCCGCACGCACAGATGGTCGAGCTCGGCGATCGTCGCGATCCGATCGCCCGCAGACAGCTCGGAGATCGCGCGCGTCGTGCCGTCGGCGAGCAACACGAGCGTGTCGCCCGTGAAGCAGCCGGACCCGCGCACAGGCCGATCCGAGCGCTCGACCACGAGCTTGCCGCCCAGTAGCGCCGCGTTGCTGTGGATCATGAACTCGATCTCGCCCGACACCATCGCGTTGCGGCTCACCGTCAGCACGCCCGTCGCGCTGTGCGCGTTCGGGAACGCCGTCGTGCTCCACTCCATCGACACCGCGTCAGCTGCACCGGTGTGCGTCACGTTGGTGATCGTGATGTGCCCTGTCCCGGCGTTCTTGAGCGGCAGCTCGGTCCAGTCGACGGACTTGTCGAGCGTGTAGACATTGTTCGCCGTCGGACGCGCGAACTCTAGCTTTGCAACCATGTCACCCTCCGCCGGCGACAGTACGCTAGTGCGCGAGGCGCGTCTCGTCGATGCGGTGCCCGCTGTAGTACAGCCGGCCCTCGCGCAGCGACGTGTCGCGCAGCGTGATCGCGAGTGCCTCGGCGAGCGTGTCGACCGCCGTGACCGTGATCGACTCGTGCACCTCGCCCGGCAGGTCGTCGAGATCCGGCTCGTTGTCGCGCGGGATCACGAACTGCGTGATGCCGGCGCGCACGCCGCCGAGGATCTTCTCCTTGAGCCCGCCGATCGGCAGCACGCGGCCCGACAGCGCGATCTCGCCGGTCATCGCGACGTCGTGACGCGCAGGCCGTCCCGACAGCGCCGACACCATCGCGGTCGCCATCGCGATGCCCGCCGACGGCCCGTCCTTCGGGATCGCGCCGGCCGGCACGTGAACGTGCACGTCGCGCTCGAACACGCGATCGTCCTCGATGCCGAGCGCGTCGGCGTGCGAGCGCGCGTACGTCCACGCGGCGCGCGCCGACTCCTTCATCACGTCGCCGAGCTGACCGGTCAGGATCAGCTCGCCCTTGCCGCGCATCGGCGCCGCCTCGACGAACATGATGTCGCCGCCCGCCGGCGTGTAATACATGCCGGTCGAGATGCCGACCTGATCCTCGCGCGCCGCCTTCTCGGGATGGACGCGCGGCCGGCCGAGCAGGTCGCGGACGTCCTTGCGGTCGACGGCGGCGCGCTCGGTCTCCTTCGCGGCGATCTTGCGCGCGACCTTGCGCGCCAACCGGCCGAGCTCGCGCTCGAGGTTGCGCACGCCCGATTCGCGCGTGTAGCCGGTGATGACCTCGCGGATCGCGTCGTCGGCGAGCGCGAGCTGCTCGGCGTTGAGGCCGTTGTCCTCGAGCACGCGCTTCACCAGGTAGTGCTTCGCGATCTCGAGCTTCTCGCGCTCGGTGTAGCCGGCGAAGTCGACGACCTCCATGCGGTCGAGCAACGGGCCCGGAATGTTCTGGATGAAGTTCGAGGTCGCCACGAACAGCACGTGCGACAGATCGAACGGCACGCCGAGATAGTGATCGGTGAACGAGTCGTTCTGCGCCGGGTCGAGGACCTCGAGCAGCGCGCTCGCGGGATCGCCCTGGTGCGAGATGCCGAGCTTGTCGACCTCGTCGAGCAAGAACACCGGGTTCATGCTGCCGGCCTGCTTCATGCCGGCGATGATCCGGCCGGGCAGCGCGCCGATGTACGTGCGCCGGTGGCCGCGAATGTCGGCCTCGTCGCGTGCGCCGCCGAGCGAGATCCGCACGTACTTGCGGCCCATCGCGCGAGCGATCGATTTCGCGATCGACGTCTTGCCGACGCCGGGCGGCCCCGAGAACAGCAAGATCCGGCCCTTCGTGTCCTTGCCGCCGGCGAGCTGGTGCACCGCGAGGAACTCGAGCACGCGATCTTTGACGTCGCCGAGCCCGTAGTGGTCCTCGTCGAGGATCTTCGCAGCCTCGGCGACGTCGAGATGCTCCTCGTCGAGCTTGCCCCACGGCAGCTCCGCGATCGTCTCGAGATAGGTGCGGATCACCTGCGATTCCATCGCCTCGCGGCCGATGCGAGTAAGCCGCGCACGCTCGCGATCGACTTCTTTGCGGGCGTCGTCGGGGATCGGGAGCTTGTCGAGCTTGGCGAACAGCTCCTGGAGCGCGGCGTCACCGCCCTCCTCGCCTTCGCCGAGCTCCTTCTGGATCGCGCGCAGCTGCTCGCGCAGGTAGACCTCGCGCTGGCGATCGCCGAGCTCTTCCTTGACGCGCGACTGGATCTCTTCCTGCGCCGACAGCACCTCGATCTGGCGCTGCACGTGGACCAGCACGCGGCGCAGGCGGTCTTCGACGGCGAGCGCCTCGAGCAGACCCTGGCGCTCTCCGACCGGCACGTCGAGGTAGGCGGCCACCAGGTCGGCGAGCCGGCCCGGCTCCTCGATCTGCGACAGCATCTGATCGACGGCGTCTTCGGGCAGGCCACGTTTGGTCGCGAGCTCGGCCGCGCGGTCGCGGACCTCGCGATGGAGCGCGACGAACGCGCGGTCGTTCGGATCGAGCGGTTGCTGCTCGATCGCCGGCGCGACATGCGCGATCAGGTAACCGTCCAGGTTCGTCACGCGCATCGCGATGCCGCGCTCGACGCCTTCGAGCACGAGCCTCACGCCGCCGGGTCCGCGCTGCACCGAGGACAGCGTGGCGACCGTGCCGACCGTGTAAAGCCCGTCGGAAGTCACCTGATCGACGTCGCCCTTCTGCGCGACCGCAAACACGCGGTGCTGCGGATCGCGCAGCGCGGCTTCGATCGCCTTGAGCGTCTGTGGGCGAGCTGCCGTGATGGGCAGGCTCACACCTGGAAAAATCACGCCCGTCCGCATCGGGACGATGGGCAGGTTTTGGGACATGCGTTCGAAGGTGGGCACCGCCAGGTCCCGACGCAACCTGGCCGGTTTACCTAGACGATGGCGATGAGGGTACGATGCCGCGGTGATCGCGATCGCCTCCGTCGTGCCCGATGACTGGGCGCGCTGGCGCGAGATCCGGCTCGCGGCGCTCGCCGAGGCACCCTATGCGTTCGGCTCGACGTACGTGTCGTGGCAAGGCGCGGCCGAAGCGCGCTGGCGCAAGCGGCTCACCGAGGTCGCCTACAACGTGCTCGCGATGGACGGCGATCGCGACGTCGGCATGGTCAGCGGCGTCGACGAGGATCCGGTGGAGCTGATCTCGCTATGGGTCGCGCCCGACGTGCGCGGCCGCGGCGTCGGCGACGCGCTCATCGCATCGGTGCTCGCATGGGCAGCACCGCGCGCGACGCAGCTCCGCGTCTATCCCCACAACCAGCAGGCGGTCGCGCTGTACACGCGGCACGGCTTCGTGCCGATCGGCGTCGACGAAGGCGAGCTCGCGATGGTGCGGCGATGATCCTGCTCGCGCGCCACGGCGAGACCGAGTGGAACGCGATCGGCCGGCTCCAGGGCCACACCGACGTCGAGCTCAACGAGACCGGCCGCGCGCAGGCCCGCGCGCTCGCCGGCACGCTCGCCCGAGCCGAGCTCGCCGAAGTGTGGACGAGCGATCTGCTGCGCGCCCGCGAGACCGGCGCGATCGTCGCGGCCGAGCTCGGGCTTGCGCCGCCGCGCGTCGATGCCGAGCTGCGCGAGCGCAAGTTCGGCGTGTTCGAAGGGCTCACGCGCGACGAGATCGCCGTGCGCTACCCCGAGGCGTGGCGCGCGTGGACGCAGACCACCGAGCATCCGCCCGGCGGCGAGTCGCGCGCGGATGCGACCGCGCGCATGCACCGTGCGCTGTCCCGCGTCCGCGCGGACGCTCGGGGCCACGCGCTCGTGGTCTCGCACGGTGGCGTGATGCGGCTCTGGCTGAGCGATCTCACCGGCGCTGCGATCCCGCCGGTCGCCAACGGCTGTGTGTACGACGTCGATCACGACGGCTCCAGGTTTCGCGCGATGTTGCGGCCGAGCTGACTGTGCAGCTTCCGTACAGCGAAAAGCTGTGCAGTCTTCGTACGCTGGGAGTGATCCACGCGATCGGGGAGTGAGCTCCTCAATTCGGTCGCAGACGCGAGTGTAGAAACGGTGAGTTCTTACGTGGCACGCGAGGTGCTGATGTCACCGCCGGAGGTGAACCATGCGTTTCACGGTACTGTTCGCCACGTTCGCGGCGTTTGCGTGCACTGCGTCGAGCTCGAACATCGGGAGCCAGGAGGACGCCGTCGCTCAGGTGTGTAGTGTCAACTCGCCTGACCCGCGGGCCTGCGACCCAGCCGACACCTCGAAGACGACCGTGTGTCACGTCCCGCCGGGAAATCCGGCGAACGCCCATACGATCTGCGTCGGCAATGCGGCGGTACCCGCGCACCTCGCTCACGGCGACTTCCTCGGGACCTGCATCTGCGACGGCAGTGGCAGCGACGGCACCGGCAGTGACGGCACCGGCAGCGATGGGACCGGCAGCGACGGTACCGGCAGCGATGGCACCGGCAGCGACGGCACCGGTAGCGGCAGCGACACCGGCAGCGGCACCGGCAGCAACATCTTCCTGTGAGCTAACGCGCTGCTTCGAGCGCGCGATAGCGGATGAATGCCGACAGCGCGTGCTGGATGTAGTCGATACGCACGGTCTTGCGGCGCTGATCGGCGGGCATCGCCCCGTCGGGCAGCTGCGAGACGAGCAGGAAGTGAATGCCCGCGTCGATCGATGGCATCAGCGCGTCGCGCGGCAACACCGCCGCGGCGGCGAGCAGCCCTTCGAGATGCGTCGACGACGGCGTCGTGCGGCCGTCGTCGCTGTAGCAGCCGAACAACGCGCTCTTCGGATCGGTGTTCTGCGTCGAGGTGTTCACCGCAGCGATCTGCGCGGCGTGACGGAGCAGGAGCTCGCGATCGCGGTCGTCGGCGCTGCCCTGTTCGAGTAGCTCCTGCGTCGCGACGAGCGCCCAGTTGTCGGACGGCACGTCGCTCTGGCCCGCGCGCGACGTCGCGAGATACCGGATCCCGCGCATCGCCGCGTCGCGCCAGCGCGCTTCGTGGTCCCACGCGGCGAGCTGCGCGAGCGCGAGGATCGCCTCGCCCGGGTAATACAGCGAGTCGAAGCGATTCGTCGGGCCGGTCGACGCGTTGTACGTGCTGTTGAACGAGCCGTCGGGACGCTGCATGAACACGAGGAACCGGCCGAGCGCGCGCAGCGTCGATGCCGGGATCGCGCCCGGCTCGAGGCCGTCGGCGGCGAGTAGCGCGACCACGCCGAGCCCGGTCGCCCCGAGCACGGCATCGTCGGAGACCTCGCCGGGCCACGCCATCCCGAACACCGCGCTGATCTCGCCGTGCGCCGCGATCGGCCGCACCGCACCGAGCAGGTAGTGGCTCGCTCGCGCGATCGCGTCGCGGGTGCGCGCGTCGGGCGCGACGTGCTCGAACATCGCCAGCGCGTAGATCGCGCCGGCGTGGCGCACGATGTTGTAGCCGGCGATCGCGCGGCCGTCGCGCACCCGATATTCGTAGACGAAGCTGCCGTCGGGCTGCGCGAGCGACCGCAGCTTCTCGCCGGCCGCGTGGATCGCGGCGTCCAGCCGAGCGGCGTCGTCCGTCGCGATGACCGGATCGGGATGCAGCTCGGCCGCGCAGGCGGCCAGCGCGACGGCTACGACAACTGCTCGCACACGCCGCGAGCTCTAGTGATGCTCGTGCTCGTTCTTGGCGGGCGGCGCGTGCGCGGGCGGAGCCGAGTGCGC
>Ga0070665_100003695_pt1 | contig 16205 bp, 12 predicted proteins | sample KBSS13metaG_FD_65862 | JGI IMG/M metagenome (GOLD analysis project Ga0070665, IMG submission 65862) | Switchgrass rhizosphere microbial communities from Kellogg Biological Station, Michigan, USA - KBS S1-3 metaG | ecosystem: Host-associated > Plants > Roots > Rhizosphere > Soil ... | reverse complement strand
GCGGCGACCTCGGCACCGCAGTTCGGTGGCGCGGTGGTGGCGCTGATGAACGCGGGCGGCGTGCGCAATCCGGGCTTCCTGGCAAGCAACAACGTGTATCCGCACGATGTGACGTACGGTGAAGCCTTCACGGTGCAGCCGTTCGGCAATAGCCTCGTGACGCTCACGCTGACTGCGCAGCAGCTGCATGACGTGCTGGAGCAGCAGTTCAATGGCTGCCTTGGTCAGACGGTCACGCGTGTCATGCAGCCGTCGGCGTCGCTGAAGTACTCGTATCGCCTGGCGAATGCCTGCGGTCAGCGCATCGTCGATGCGTCGGTCAACGACATTCCGTTCGTGAGCAACGGGCTCGTGCTCAACCCGACGCAGACCTACCGCGTCACCGTGAATAACTTCATGGCGACGGGCGGTGACGGGTTTGGCGTGCTGGTCGGTGGCACCAATGCCCTCGGCGGCGCGCAGGACATCGATGCGCTGATCGCGTATCTCGCCGCGTTCAAGGCGCCGAATGCGCCTTACGACCCGGCGACGTTCCCGAACCGCATCACGCTGCTTCCGTAGGCGTCAGTACTGGTTGCCCGGCGAAGAGGCCCTCAATCGCCGGGCGGCTAGGACGCGCTCAGTCGCCGCGCGGCTTGGAAGGGCGCACAGGCGCCTCTCAGCCGCCCGGCGATTGAGGGCTCTTATTGCACAGACACGATCTGGACAACTGACGGCGCCAGTCGCTCGTACAACTCTTCAATCGCAGGCATGGGCGGCATCTTGCCGCTGGGTTTGAGTGCCGCCCCGGTGGCCGGTTGTGCGGCAACCATACGAACCGCGAACTGCCCCGATCCCACCCGCGAGCGAAGATTCTCTCCATCAATCTCGATCGCACCGGTCCCCACCGACAGCCCCACCAGCCGCCCCCGCGGATCGAACACCGGGCTTCCGATGTGTCCCGCACCCAGCGAGCTGGTGATCTGCATCAACCCGCCAGTTCCTGCGTCAGCTCGAAATACCAGCCCAGGCGAAATGGCGGGATAGCTGCCGGCCGGATCGCCCGACTCCCGATACCCAAACGCAAAGCAAAACCGCGCGCCTTCCGGTGACACGATCTGATCCTTCGGAATCGCCCAGTGGGCCGGGTAGGGCTCTGCGAGCTTCAGTCTGACGAGTGAGCCGCGCGAGGTGTCCGGCTCACGTGTCGCCACGCGTACCTTGCCCAGCCCGTTGCGCACGTAGATAGAGGAGGCCGCCTTCGGCAGAACTGCGGAGTAAGTGAGCACGTAATGCCCACCCTCAACAATGACGCCGTTCCCGCTGCTCAGGACGCGGCGTTTACCAACCGGTATGTCCTCGAACGTCGGCCGCGGCCACTTGCGGCTCGCCGCTTCATCCGCCGCGCTGACTTTGCTGCCGCGATCGATCAGCACGGTCGCGAGAGCGGCGGCGGCCAAGGGATCGTTGGGCTGATCCTTGCGAAGCTGCTTCAGCGTCGCGAGCGCTTGCTCCGTGTAGCCGGCGCGATCGTGCAGATACGCGAGCAGCGCGATCGCTTCGACAGAATCCGTGTGCTCGCCGGCGACGAGCGTGGCCCATGAAGTCGCCTTGCGAAATTCACCGGCCTGCAGGCTGGCGCGCACGAGGCCGATTTCCGCCTCGAGCGACTCGCCCTGGCGCGTGAGGGTTTCGTAGATCTCCGCCGCTTTCGCGGCATCCCCCGCAGCGAGCGCGCGCCGCGCACCATCGAGTGACACGGGTGCAGTCGTTTGCGCACCCACCTGGGAAGCCAGCAACGCGAGCGCAATGCTGGCACGGATCGAACGGGCAATCATGATCCCGCGAAGTCTGTTGCCGCCCCGTTGCGCTCGGATGACAGCAGCAGAATAAAAAAGGCCGCGGCTTTTCAGGGCCGCGGCCAGGTCTCCGGCGATCGCGTGTGACTACTTCACGCGAATCGCCAGTGCGCGGATCAGCGGCGTACCGGTGGGACCGATGAGGCCAACGGAGGACGCAGCCCCGGTCTTGAGGTTCACCTTGTACAACGTCGATTGCGCAGAGCCCGTGGGCTGGAGTGCCGCGAGCGGCAGCCCGTCGTCACCGCCCGCGATGTCGAAGCCCGCGGCGGTGCCGATCGTGAGCGTCGGATCGAAGAAGCCGATCGGCGTGAGCACGCCATCGTTCGGCGGGTTTTGCAGCAGCAGGGAGGCGCTCGCGAGATCGACGTCCAGCAGCTGCGTGGCGGTGGTTCCCGGGAAGCTGCCCTTGTAAGCCGCGGCGACGATCAGCGGCGTGCCCGGGTTGAGGTTCGTGTCCGTCGTGACGAAGCCCGTATCCACGTTGATGCGCAGGCTCTGGCCCGCATCGCTGACGATGCGCAGCCGGTCGGCCACCGGGTTGAAGTCCACCCCGAACGTGTTGCCCGTGAGCCCGGTGAACGGATTCGTCGTGTCGGCCGCATCCGCCGCCAGGCTCGACACCAGCGTCGCGGCCGCCGTCATCGGGTCGATCGTGTAGATGCGTCCCGAGTTCGTCGCCGCATACAGCTTGCCGTTGGTCTGGCGGAAGTCGATGCCGAGGATGTTCTCGCCACCCTGCAATCCCGTGATCGCGGTGCTCGTATCGAACGTGCCCGGCGTCGCCGGCTTGAAGCTCACGAGCTTGTTGTCGACGGTCGCCGCGAACACGGTGGCCGTCGGTGCACCCACGAACGTCGCGCCGCGCACGAGCTCGCCGCCGCCGATGGTGTTGACCTTCGTCGCGGCACCGGTGGTGAGATTGATCGAATGCAGCTCAGAGGTGGTCGCGCCGGAGATATTCACCGCGGCGAACGCCTGATTGTTCGCGCCTGCGATGTCGAAGGCCGCAACCGACTGCACGTCGCCGATGCCGAGCGAGCCCACGGTCAGCAGATCGCCCAGATTCGGATTGCCGGACGGCTGGCCCTGGATCTGCAGCCGATCGTTACCCGCATCGAGCACATACAGAGTCGTGAAGGCTGCACCGGCGAAGGCGTTGGTGTACGCCGCTGCGACGACCGTCGAACCGGCCGGGTTCAACGCCGTGTCAGTGGTGACCGCACCCGTGTCGACGTTGATGCGCAGGTTCTGGCCTGTATCGCTCACGACGCGCAGCCGATCCGGAACGGGGTTGAAGTCGACGCCGAACTCCGTGCCGCTGAGGGCAGTAAACGCATCGCCCGCGGCCGCGGCCAGCGTTGACTTCTTGGTCGCCGCGCCGGTCGACGTATTCAGCGTGTAGAGGTTGCCCGCGCTGCCGAGCGCGTAAACCATGCCATCGGCGGGCCGGGTGTCGATGCCCAGAATCTTCTCGTTAGCCGCCAACCCGGTGACCGCGGTGGTCGTGCAGAGCTTCTGCGGCGCCGCCGTCGTAAACGAAACGAGCTTGTTCGAGGCCGTCGTCGCCACCATCTGGCCGAGCGCATTCGTAGGGGCGGTCGTTGCCGGCGCGAGCGCGAGGCCGAGGAGGGTCTCGTTCGCCTGCAAGCCGCTCACCGCGCCGTTCAATGTCGCGGCACCGGTCGTGAGATTGACGGTGTAGATGTTCTCCGCACCGCCGACCTGGAAGGCCACGGTCGCCGTGTTCGTGCCATCCGAACCTGTCGAGATCTCGAAGCCGCTGGCGACGCTCGCGTCGACCCCGAGGGCGCCGACTTCGGTGACGACGCCGTTGTTCGGGTCCGAGGTCGTGAGCAGCTTGTCCGCAGCCGCATCGATATAGAACAGCGTCGTGCGGCAGGTCGCAGCGAAGTCGTTCGTGTAACCCGCTTCGACAACACCCGTGCGGGTGGTGCCGCCGACGTTCAACGGTCCGTCGGTAGTCACCGCGCCCGTGTCGACATTGATGCGCAGGTTCTGGCCCGTGTCGCTCACCACACGCAGGCGGTCTACCACCGGATTGAAGTCGATGCCGTAGTTCGTGCCGGACAGCGCGGTGAAAGGATTGGTCGTATCGGCAGGATCGGCGGACAGCGTCGACTTCAGAGTCGCCGCGCCCGTGAATTTGTTGATCGTGTAGAGCCGGCCCATGTTGCTGAGGCCGTAGATTTCGCCGGTGACCGTGCCGCCCGGACGAATGTCGATGCCCAGCAGCGTCTCGCCCGACTGCAGGCCCGTCACGTTGAACGCCGTTGTCATCATCGGCGACGCGCGATCGAACGACACGAGCCGACCGGCGCTCGTGAGGGCGAAGGTGTTGCCGGGCGTTCCGTTCATGTTGCCCGGAGAGGGATTGCCTCCGAACACGTTCCTGTCGTCGTCGCATCCGGCGAGCAGCGCCGCCACCAGCGACAACCCCAACAACCACCGTACCTCATTCCGCAGCGTGCGCATGTTAGCCCCTTGGTTGAAACCATCGAACCCGAGCGATCTCACTCGCTCCCCGTCTGCACTACGGAAGCTCGGCGCAGGTGGATGTCGAAATTTGTGTCGCAAGTCAGCGAAACCGGTTCAAGCGTCCCCAATGCGCGACAAGGCTCAGGGAAATAGGCGAGAATCGCGCCGTGCCAGGAAAAGCACTCGACACGGTCGTTACGGCCGAAACACCTGAGGGGATCCTGCTGGAGCTGCGGCCAGCGGGACTTTCGCCCCGCTTCTTTGCGTTCCTCATCGATTGGCTGCTGCGTCTCGGCGCGATCTACGTGGTCGCGCTGGTGATCGGCATCGCCGGGATGACGGGCGTCGCGGCGGCGGCGATCACGATCTTCTGGTTCCTGCTCGAGTGGTTCTATCCGGTGGTGTTCGAGCTGAGTCGCTCCGGCAGCACGCCGGGAAAGCGCGTGTTTCGGCTTCGGGTGGTCATGGACAACGGGTTGCCCATCACGCCCGGCGCATCGCTCACTCGCAATCTGCTGCGCGTGGCGGATTTCCTGCCGTTCCTGTTCGGATTCGCGATCGTCAGCATGCTGCTGCGGAAGGATTGCAAACGGCTCGGCGATATCGCCGCCGCGACGCTCGTCGTTCATGACACGCGTGCGGCGCCGAAGATCGAGCTGACCCAGGTCGAACCCCTCGCACCCGCGCGTCCGCTGAGCCCCGACGATCAGGCCGCCGTGATAGCGCTGGCGGCCCGCGCGCCAACGCTGACGGGCGAACGGCTCGATGAGCTGGCGGCGCTCGCTGCACCCGTTTCGGGCGACGAGGGTCGCTCGGGACCCGAGGTCACGCGGCGTGTGCTCGGGGTCGCGATGTATCTGCTCGGCAGGCGCGCATGACGCCGCTGCAGTTCGAGCAGATGTACCAGGACGGTTGGGCGGAGCTGGAAGGGCAGCTCAACTCGGTTCTGCGCGGCGGCGTCGGGTCCGCCACCAAGCCCAAGGGCGAGAAGAAGCAGCCCGTCGACGGTGAGCGCCTCGCGGAGCTGTATCGGCGCGCGTGCGAACATCTGGCGCTCGCCCGGGCGCGCGCGTACCCCGCCTATATCCAGGATCGGCTGGACCGGCTCACCGCCGAGGCGCATCAGGTCATCTACCAGCATCGCGGGCTGGGCGGGATCTCGCGCATCCGCCAGTTCTTTGCGGCGGACTTCCCGCGCGCGGTGCGGGCGCACGCCGTGTATGTCTGGATTGCGACCGCCGTGTTCGTGTTGCCGACGATCCTCATCGGGCTGCTCGTGTATTCACGACCTGAGCTGATCCTCTCCGTCGTCGATGCTTCGACGGCGGCGAGCTATGAGCAGATGTATTCGCCGGATGCGGAGTCCATCGGCCGCACGCGAACGGCCGATACGGATTGGGCGATGTTCGGGTTCTACATCCGGAACAACGTCACCGTGTCATTCCAGTGTTTCGCGGGCGGCTTGTTCGCGGGGCTCGGCAGTCTTTTCTTTCTGGCCTACAACGGGGTGCTAGCGGGTGCCGTGGCCGGGTATCTCACCGAGAGGGGGATGGCGTCGACGTTCTACTCGTTCGTCGTCACCCATGGGGCGTTTGAGCTCACCGCAATCGTTCTTTCCGGGGCGGCGGGGCTTCGCATCGGGCACGCGGTGCTCGCGCCCAGGAGGCAGAAGCGCGTTCAGGCGCTGGTCACGGCGGCGCGCGAATCGATCGTCATCGTGTACGGCTTCGCCGTGATGCTGCTCGTCGCAGCGGCCATCGAAGCATTCTGGTCTTCCGCTCGCTGGCTGCCGCACCCCGTGAAGTACAGCGTGGCGGCGGCGTGCTGGATCGGCGTCATCTGCTACTTCCTGTTCCAGGGCCGCCGTGCAGATTGATGCGCTGGCACTGAGGCTGAGACCGCGCACGCCGTACGAAGCGGCGGACCTTGGCACGCGCTTGTGTCAGAGCGCCGCGCGCGACGTCTATAAGTGTTACCTCGTCGTCGCCATTCCGCTGTTCATCCTTTGCCTCTGCACGGTCGAGATTGCGTACTGGCTGCCCATGCTCACCGTGTATTGGTTCAAGCCATGGCTCGATCGCACGATCCTCTACGTCCTCTCGCGTGCGGCATTCGGGCAGCGCACGACGCTCTCCGACCTGTGGAACGCTCAGCGGCACGTGTGGTGGAACCAGCTCTTCATCACGCTCACGTGGCGACTGCTGTCGCCGTGGCGCTCGTTCACCCAGCCCGTCTATCAGCTTGAAGGCCTGCGCCTCGGCCAGTTCCGCAAGCGCATTCTGCAGATCCGTCGCCGGCATTCGGCGCCGGCGGCATTCATGACGTTCGTCTACAAGCTCTGCGAGATCAGCCTCACGTCCGCGGTCGCGTCGCTGATCTACTGGTTTGCACCGCGCGGGCAGGCGCCCGATCTGTTCGAGATGCTGAGCTCGCAGGGCGAACCGCTGCACGCGTTGGTCTTCGCCGGTGCCACGGCGATCGTCGTGCTGTTCCTCGAGCCGTTCTACGTCGCATCCGGGTTCGCGATGTATCTCACGCGCCGGGCCGAGCTCGAAGCGTGGGACATCGAGCAGGAGTTCCGTCGTGCGTTCGGTCAGTAGGCTGCTGACGGCGGCGGCCGTGCTCCTATTCGCCGCGATGACCTGCGGCGCACAGGAGTCGCCGACGGGCGCGTTCACCCGCAAGGAGGTGACGACCGCGATCGACGAGGTCAAGAAGGATCCGAACCTCGCGAACGAGCGCACGATCCGCACGCTGAAGTGGGTCAAGAGCGGCGAGGACGCGGAGAAGAAACGACGCGACCTGAGCTGGCTGAAATGGATCGGCGAGCTGTTCTCGTGGTTGACGGAGAACGGCCGCTTCCTGTTCTGGGGTGTCCTCGCGGTGCTCGCGGGGCTGCTGCTCGTGTATCTCTGGCGGATGGTGCGTCACTGGTCCGTGCCGGCGCGATCGAGCCGCATCGTTGCGCCGAGCTTCGTGCGCGATCTCGATATCCGGCCGGAGAGCCTGCCGTCCGATATTGGCGCGGCGGCCCGCCAACTCTGGGATCAGGATGAGCACCGCCCCGCGCTCGCGCTGCTCTACCGCGGGCTTCTGTCGCGGCTGGTGCACGTTCACCAGGTGCCGATCAAGGATGCGAGCACCGAAGGCGATTGCCTCGCGCTGGCCAACCGCCACTTGAAGGATGAGGAGCGGAAGGCCTACGTCTCGAGCCTCGTGAAGCTGTGGCAGCGAGCGGTGTACGGCGGGGAGAGCGTTCCTACGGAATCCGTGTACGCGCTGTGCGATGGATTTGCACGCGCGCTCGATCGGCCTGAGGTTGCCCCGACCCCGCCGGGTGGCGCGGCGGCCGCGGGAGCCCGGGCATGAGTCGCGCTCTCGTCCTCCGTTTGATCCTGCTCGCGCTCGCTGTTCTGCTGGTCACGTGGGTCGCGCGTAACACGTACTGGGACACTATGACGATTCCCACGTCGCTGAAGAACGAAGCGGCGAGGAATCGGTTCTACGGTGCGCAGCATCTGGTCGAGCAGCTCGGCGCGAAGTCCTCCTGGGATCGCTTCCAGGGCAATGTTTCGCCGAACGCAGCGATCGTCGTGTCCTCATGGCACTGGGATCTCGCCGAAGGCCGCCGCTCGCGCATGGAACAATGGGTGGAGGCGGGCGGGCGCCTGGTGCTCGATCGCACGCTCGTTGGCGGCCAGGAAGAGTTCGAGCGCTGGAGCGGCATCACGCGTCGCGCGCCGACGGCGAAAGACGAGGAAGAAGAGGATAAGGAGGAGAAAGCGGACCGCATCGCCCGCCTCGAGCGGAAATGCCGCGTCCTCCATGAGGCCACTTCCGATCGTACGAGTGGTGACGGCCCCGACAGTGCTTATGAGTTGTGTGCCGACGAAGACGGCACCCAGCTCGTCACCACGAGGCATATGGCCTGGGCGCTGAAGGACGAAGTCGGCATCCAGGTGCTGCGCGTGAATGTCGGCAAGGGCAGCGTGACGGTGGTCAACGGCATCCCGTTCCTGTATCGCCAGTTCCTGGAGGGCGACAATGCCGCGTTGCTGATCGCGGCCGTGCAGCTTCGCAAGAACGACGAGGTGCACTTTCTTTCCGAGGAAGAGCATCCGTCGCTGCTCACCCTGATGTGGGTGCTCGGCTGGCCGGTCGTGCTGCTCGCACTGGCGCTCATCGCGCTCGCCTTGTGGCGGAACAGCGTGCGATTCGGGCCGCTGGCGGCGGAACCGGATCGGGCACGGCGTTCGCTCGCGGAGCAGATCCGCGGCACCGGGTTGTTCGTCATGCGCTTCGGCGGCGGCAAGGCATTGCACGCTGCCGCCGTGCGCGCGCTCAACGAGGCGGCAGGAAGGCGCATTGGCGCTTACGCTCGCCTGTCGGCGGTTGAGCGTATCGAAGCCGTCGCGAAGCTGACCGGCGCGGACGCGGCGGCGCTCGGGCCCGCCGTGAACCATGGCGGCGCGCGCCGCCCGCAAGAGCTGCGGCAGGCGGTGGCGTTCATCGAGTCGGTGAGGCGCAGGCTCGTCAGCGACAAGCACAACAGAATCTGAAGAAAGGGTCGTCCATGGAAATCGAGTCGAACACGATCACCCGCGCTGCCGAGCTGTTGCAGCGGCTGAAGAGTGCGATCGGCCAGGCGATGGTGGGCCAGGAGGCCATCATCGAGCAGGTGCTCGTGGCGCTCGTGGCGTCGGGGCACGTGCTGATCGAAGGTGTGCCGGGTCTCGGCAAGACGTTGCTGGTACGCGCGCTCGCGCAGGCATTGTCGCTGAGCCACGGTCGCGTGCAGTTCACGCCCGACCTCATGCCTTCCGACATCACCGGCCACGCGGTGCTGGACCCAACGACGCGCGAGCTGCGGGTGGTTGAAGGGCCGGTGTTCACGCATATGCTGCTGGCGGACGAGATCAATCGCGCACCGGCGAAGACGCAGAGCGCCTTGCTCGAAGTGATGCAGGAATATCAGGTCACGCTCGAAGGCAAGACGCTGCCCCTGCCGAAGCCGTTCATGGTGCTCGCCACGCAGAATCCGATCGAGAGCGAGGGCACCTATCCGCTGCCCGAGGCACAGCTCGATCGCTTCCTGTTCAAGGTCGAGATCGGATATCCCGAGCTGGCGGGCGAGGTCGCGGTGGTGGTCCGGTCGACGTCGAATCAGGCGGGCAACGAGTTGCCGTTGTCTGAAGTGAAGCCGGTGTTGAACGAGCGCGCGATCCTGAGCCTGCAACAGATCGCGGGTCATCAACGCGTGGATGAGCAGGTGGTGGATTACGCGGTGCGCATCGTGCGGGCCACTCGTGAGACGGCCGGTCTCGCGCTCGGCGCGGGTTCGCGCGGCGCGATCTCGCTCGTGCGCGGCGCGCGGGCGGTCGCGTTGATGGACGGGCGCAATTACGTAACGCCCGATGACGTGAAGAAGGTCGCGCTGCCTTGCCTGCGCCATCGCATCGCGCTCGCGCCGGATGCGCTGCTCGAAGGGCGCAAAACGAACGAGCTGCTCGCCGGCATCATCGAAACGACTGCCGCACCGAGAATGTGAGGCGCGAGTCGTCGCTGTGAGAATCCGCGTCATTCCGGGTCGCGTTGCGCTGGTGCTGGTGGCGATTGCCGCCGGGGCGGGGCTTACTGCGCTCATGCTGAGCGTGCCGCTCGCGCTGGTGGCTCAGCTCACTGCAGCCGCGGTGCTCTTGCTGATCGTCGCGGCCGCGAGTGATTTTTTCTCGACGCGATCGGCCTGGCGGCAATCCAACGTGCAGATGATCCGGAGGCTGCCGCCCGCGTTTGCCGTGGGCATCACGAAGCCCGTGGGCGTGATCGTGCAGGCGGAGGGTCTGCTCAACTGGCGCTGCATGCTGTACGACCATGCGGACCAGAGCTTCAACACCGAAGGCATGCCGAAGGCGATCGAGCTGCTCGGTGGCAAAGAGGTGGAGGTTCAGTACGCCGTCACGCCGACGCGGCGAGGCGAAGTCGTCTTCGAGCCGGCGGACGTGCACGTGCGCTCGCGGTTTGGCTTCTGCGAATTGCTGGAACGGTTGGGCGTGCGCGAAGAGCGCCGCGTGTTTCCGGATTTTCAGCAGGTCGCGCGCTACGCGTGGCTTGCCGGCGATCGCCGTCTTCAGGAAATCGGCATCAAGACGTATCAGCAGCGCGGCGAAGGCACGGATTTCAAGCAGCTCTCGGAGTATCGCTATGGCGATCCGGTGCGGCACATCGACTGGAAGGCGACGCTTCGCATGGGCAAGCCCGTCATCCGCGAGTTTCAGGATGAGCGCGATCAGTGTGTGCTGTTGCTCATCGATAGCGGCCGGCGCATGCGTGCGGACGACCGCACGGGCGCGATCGGCTCGTCGCACTTCGATCAAGTGCTGAATGCGGTGATGCTGCTGTCCTATGTGGCGCTCAAGCAGGGCGATGCGGTTGGCGCGATGACGTTCGGCACGCCGATCGGCGAAGAGCGCACGTTCGCGCCACGCAAGGGCGCGCAGACTCTCGATGCGCTGATGGGCGAGCTGTATGGTGTGCAACCGACGCCGACGCATTCGGACTACGTCGCCGCTGCACAGACGTTGTTGCGTCGATATCCGAAGCGCGCGCTCGTGATCGTGATCACGAACTTTCGCGATGAGGACAGCAGCGAGCTGTCGCAAGCGCTGAAGCTTCTGCGTTCACGTCATCTCGTGCTGCTTGCGAGCTTGCGGGAGCGCGTCGTCGGCGAGCTCATCCGCCAGCCGATGACGACTGCTGAGGCCGTGCTCGACGTCGCGAGTGCTCATCTCTACGAGCAGTCGAGGCGGGATGCGTTCGTGAAACTGTCGGCGCGCGATGCGCTGATGGTCGACGCGGAACCCGAGCGGCTCGGCATCGAGCTGGTGAATCGTTACCACGCGGTGAAGCGCGCGGGCCTTATTTAATAGGCCTTTCGAGCTTGACAGACGTTGCGCGGCGCGTAGACTGCGCAACCCTTATGAACACCAACGCATTTCACACACCCATCCAGAGCCGGCGCCTCGCGTGCGCATGCGGTTCGGATTTCGAATTCATGGAATAGCGCTTCGATTATGTCGAAGGGCTGATCCACGCAGCCCTTCGGAGTGTCCCACGAGAGACCCCGGTCGGCTGCGCTGACCGGGGTCTCGACGTTTTGGGGTCCCGGAAGAGCTCGAGAGGAAAGATCGTGTCAGCGGAGCGGGTTCTGTGAATCCCGCCTGGCGCGCTTGCGCTTCGAATTGCGTGGGCGTGTACCGCACGAGCTGGACTCTCAGGCACACAAGCTAGCTCAGTCAGGAAAGAGCATCGGACCAATAATCCGACGGTCGTGGGTTCGACTCCCACGCTTGTTCTAAACCCGCTTGTTAAACGGGCTTGTGATGACGAAGCGGGGCTTGCCCCGCATCGAAGTGCCCCCGGTGGCTCGCCGCAGGGAGGCGGTGACTACAGCGAGCGTGACGCTCTGAGCGTTGGGCTGCGCGATGTCCGAAACGCCGAACGTGCTGCCTGCGGGCACCCACGGCGCAGAAGGCCTCGCGAGCCCTCCGGCCCGCGACACGAGCGCGGGGCGCACTTCGACCTATTCGCTTTGATCGATTGATGTGACTGGACGATGGAAGGAGAAACAACAATGTTTGGCATGAAGCGCATCACCATCGCCCAGCACGAGCGTGGCCTCCTGTTCCGTAACCGGAGCTTTGAAGCCGTTCTCGAGCCGGGCGTTTACCGCCACTACGATCCGCTGGGCCGCGTGGCTGTGACCACGTACGACCTCGGCGTGCCGGAGTTCGTGCACCCTCGGGTGGACTTCCTCGTGAAGGACGCGCCCGAGACCGTCGCACGGTACTTCACCGTCGTGGAGCTCGGAGACAAGGAGGTGGGTCTTGTGCGCAAGAACGGCAAGATCGCGGGCGTGCTGGCACCGGGTACGCGTCAGCTCTACTGGCGTGGTCCGGTCGACGTCGATGTCGAAGTGCTCGACATCAGCGAGCGTTACGAGATCGCGCAGGCGATCGCGGCCGTGCTCGCGCGCGCGAAGCAGCCGCTGGCTGCGCAGGTGTCGGACGCGGTGACCGCGGCGGAAGTGCCGGACACCGCGGTCGGCCTCCTGATCGTGGACGGCACGCTCGTGAAGGTGCTCGAGCCGGGTCTGCACGCGTTCTGGAAGTACCACCGACGGCTTTCGATCGAGCTCGTGGATCGTCGTGTGCAGGCAATGGAGGTTGGGGGCCAGGAAATCCTGACTCGCGACAAGGTGAGCCTGCGCGTGAACCTCACTGCGCTCTGGCAGGTGCTGGATGCGGTGAAGGCGCGCGGTGCGCTCACCAACTTCGTTGAGTTCGTCTACAAGGAGCTGCAGTTCGCGCTGCGTGAGGCGATCGGCGCGCGCGTGCTGGACGAGCTGCTCGGCGACAAGGGCGCGCTCGATCGCGAGATCGGTCACGCGGTCCGCGTGAAGGTGGAAGAGCATGGTCTGGCGGTTCGCTCGGTGGGTGTGAAGGACATCATCCTGCCGGGCGAAATGAAGACCATCCTCAACCAGGTGGTCGAGGCGGAGAAGGTGGCGCAGGCGAACCTCGTCAAGCGTCGTGAGGAGACGGCAGCGACCCGTTCGCTGCTCAACACCGCGCGACTCATGGACGAGAACCCGACGCTGCTGCGCCTGAAGGAACTGGAGACGCTGGAGAAGGTGACCGAGAAGATCGACAAGCTCACGGTTTTCGGTGGTCTCGACGGCGTGCTGAAGGACGTCGTGCGTATCCAGGTGCCGAGTTGAAGGTAGTGGCCCGGTCGCAATAGGGCGGCCGGGCCACAAGAAGCCCTCAATCGCCGGGCGGCTAAGAGGGTTTCTTTGCTGAGCGGGCCGCAGGCTATTCCAGCCGCGCGGCGATTGAGCGCCTCCGAGCCGTACGGCGATTGAGGGCCTCTTGAGAGAGAATGCATTTATGAAGAACGCATACGACGTGCTGAACGTCCCGGGTGGCCGGCACGTAAAGATGTGGACCCGTGGCGTCCCCGTCGAGGACGAGGCAAAGCGCCAGCTCGAAAACGTGGCGCGCATGCCGTTCGTCTTCAGCCACGTGGCCGCAATGCCCGACGTGCACTTCGGCCGGGGCGCGACCGTGGGCTCGGTGATCGCCACGAAAGGCGCGATCATTCCGGCGGCGGTAGGCGTGGACATCGGCTGCGGCATGATGGCCGTGCAGACGACGCTGACGGCAAGCGACCTGCCCGACTCGCTCGCAAAAGTGCGCGCGGGCATCGAGCGAGCCGTTCCGCATGGAATGGTAAGCACCAAGGGTCGCGCCGTGCGCGGCAACTGGTTCGTCTCACCGGCGTCGGTAACGTCGCGGTGGCGTCCTCTGGCCGACCGTCTGGAGAAGATCACCGAGAAGCACCCGCGCGTCAGCGTGAAGGATCCCGAGGCGCAACTCGGCACGCTGGGCGGCGGCAACCACTTCATCGAGATCTGTCTCGATACCGAGCAGACCGTGTGGGTGATGCTGCACTCGGGCTCGCGCGGCATCGGCAACATCATCGGCCAGCGTTTCATCGATCTGGCGCGGCAGGACATGAAGAAGCACTTCATCAACCTGCCAGACCAGGATCTCGCGTATCTCGTCGAGGGAACGGAGCACTTCGACGACTATGTGGAGGCAATGACCTGGGCGCAGGACTACGCTGCCCAGAATCGCGAGGCGATGATGGAGTCGGTGCTCCGCGTGCTGCGTGAGGAAGTCACACGCTTCCAGCTCGGCACGGTCGCGGTGAACTGTCACCACAACTACACGACGCGGGAGACGCATTTCGGCGAGAGCGTGCTCGTGACCCGCAAGGGCGCGGTCCGCGCGGGCGCCGGCGAGCTTGGCATCATCCCGGGCTCGATGGGGGCGCGGTCCTACATCGTGCGCGGGCTCGGCAACCGCGACAGCTTCGAAAGCTGCAGTCACGGCGCAGGGCGGGCGATGTCGCGGACGGCGGCGCGAAATCGGTTCACGCTGGCGGATCACATCGCCGCCACCGAGGGCGTGGAGTGTCGCAAGGACCGCGAGGTCATCGACGAGACCCCGGCCGCGTACAAGGACATCGACGCGGTGATGAACGCGCAACGCGATCTGGTGGAGATTGTCCACACCCTGAAGCAGGTGGTCTGCGTCAAGGGATGATAGGCTGCCGAAAAATGAACGAGAAATAATGACAGGTGACTGTCGGAAGGACGCCGCCCCGGACGTCCTTCGGGTCACCTACATGGGAGTCTGCTCAATGAAGAATGCAATGCTGAAGAAGGTTCTGCTCGTCGGGGCCGTCGTCAATGCTCTGGCGCTGGTCTCTGGCGTGGCTCTGGCGGCCGACAAGCCGGCGGCCCAGGCCGTGCCGGCCGCTTCGGCCGCGCCCGTGCCCGCGGGGGCGTACACGGTCGACAAGGCCCATGCCTCGCTGCTGTTCCGGGTGAACCACCTGAGCTTTTCGCACTGGACTGCCCGGTTCACGAAGTTCGATGCGCAGCTGCAGTTCGACCCGGCCGATCCGGCGAAATCGAGCGTGAAGGTCAGCGTCGACCCGAAATCGATCGCCTCGGATAATGCGCCGGAAGGGTTCATGGCCACGCTGGCCGGCCCCGAATGGCTCGACGCCGGCAAGTACCCGGAAATGACTTACCGTTCGACTAAAGTCGAGCGCGCCGGGACGAACGGCCTGCGGATCAGCGGGCAACTGACGCTGCACGGGGTGACGAAACCGGTCACGCTGATGGCGACTTACAACGGCGGCTATGCCGGTCACCCGTTCGATCCGCATGCGCGCATCGGTTTCTCCGCGAAGGGGACGCTGAAGCGTTCGGAGTTCGGGGTGGCGTACGGCATTCCCGCGGCCGGCACCACGATGGGCGTGTTCGACGATGTCGAGATCATCGTCGAGGCCGAGTTCAGCGGTCCGCCGCTGAAGCAGTGATTCAAGAGAGGAAGTAGACGATGCTCGAAGGTCGAAAGCGTTGGTGGGCCCTGATCGTGCTGTGCCTGGGTGTGCTCATGATCGTGCTGGACACGACGATCGTGAACGTGGCGCTGCCCTCCATCCGGACGGATCTGCATTTCACCGAAACCTCACTCGTGTGGGTGGTGAATGCGTACATGCTGACCTTCGGCGGCTTCCTGTTGCTGGGCGGCCGGCTCGGGGACATCTACGGTCATCGCAAGATGTTCCTGGCCGGCATTACGCTGTTCACGCTCGCGTCCCTCGCGTGCGGCATCTCGACGACGCAGACGATGCTGATCGCCGCCCGTGCCATTCAGGGTGTTGGCGGCGCAGTGGTCTCGGCCGTGTCGTTGTCACTCATCATGAGCATGTTCACCGAAGCGGGTGAGCGTGCCAAAGCCATGGGTGTGTACGGCTTCGTGTGCGCGGCGGGCGGCAGCGTCGGGCTGTTGCTCGGCGGTGTGCTCACGAGCGCGCTGAACTGGCACTGGATCTTCCTCGTGAATCTGCCGATCGGCGCAGCCGTGTATGCGTTGTGCATGGGCTTGCTGCCGCATGCGAAGGTCGAAGGCACTCATCAGAAGCTCGACATCACGGGTGCCATTCTCGTGACCACTTCGATGATGCTTGCGGTCTATGCGGTCGTGAACGGGAACGAGGCAGGGTGGATGTCGACTCAGACGCTCGGCCTTCTCGGTGGCGCGGTGGTGCTGCTGGTCGCGTTCTTCATCACGGAGGCGCGCATCAGCATGCCGTTGATGCCGCTCTCGCTGTTCAGGCTGCGCAATCTCATGACCGCGAACCTCATCGGCATCCTGTGGGCGGCAGGGATGTTTGCGTGGTTCTTCATCACCACGCTGTATCTGCAGGCGGTGCTCGGCTTCACGCCGTTTC
>Ga0070665_100003693_pt1 | contig 16210 bp, 18 predicted proteins | sample KBSS13metaG_FD_65862 | JGI IMG/M metagenome (GOLD analysis project Ga0070665, IMG submission 65862) | Switchgrass rhizosphere microbial communities from Kellogg Biological Station, Michigan, USA - KBS S1-3 metaG | ecosystem: Host-associated > Plants > Roots > Rhizosphere > Soil ... | reverse complement strand
GATCTCGACGCCCTTGCCCTCGGCCGTCGCCTGGAAGTCGGGGATGATCTGGTCGTAGACGACCTGGGGCGTCGAGTACGCCACGAGGTTCAGCGTCGTCTCGGCGGAGCCGCTCGACCCTGCCGAGCTCGCGCTGCTGCCGCCCGTCTCGTCGGACGACCCACCGCACCCGGCGACACCCCCGAGGGCGAGCGCGAGCACGGCGGTGAGCATGGTCAACCTCTTCACGGCATCCCCCAATTGGAAAGTCGGTAATGCAGACCGAGATTGGGGACAATAGCCGATAGGTAGCGTCCCGCGCCGGTGCGCCAGGACGCGAAGAGCCACGGCGGAGCGAGGGGGGCGCTCATGCTCGGCGCCCTCGGCGTGGTCTTCGGCGACATCGGCACGAGCCCGCTCTACACCGTGCAGACGGTGTTCGACCCGGGCGATCCGCACCCGATCGCCGTCTCGGAGGCGACCGTCTTCGGGATCGTCTCGATGATCTTCTGGTCGGTGACGCTCGTCGTGACGGTCACCTACGTGCTGCTCGTGATGCGGGCCGACAACGACGGCGAGGGCGGGATCATGGCCCTCATCACCCTGCTGCGCCGCAACCGCGTCTCGGGGACTCGCCGCACGAAGATGATGCTCGCGGCGCTCGGGATCTTCGGTGCGTCGCTCTTCCTGGGCGACGGGATGATCACACCGGCGATCTCCGTCCTGTCCGCCGTGGAGGGCGTCGAGGTCGCCTCGCCGTCGCTCGAGCACCTCGTCATCCCGATCGCCGTGGCCATCATCGTCGGCCTGTTCATGCTGCAGCGCCTCGGGACGGCGACCGTCGGGCGCCTCTTCGGGCCGATCATGCTCATCTGGTTCGCCTGCATCGCCGCGTGCGGCGTGAACGGCATCGCATCGCACCCGGCGATCCTCGAGGCGCTGTCGCCGACCTACGCGCTGGACTTCTTCTTCAACCACCTTCCGACCGCGTTCTTCGCGCTCGCGGCGGTCGTCCTCGCGTTCACGGGCGCCGAGGCGCTCTACGCCGACATGGGCCACTTCGGGCGTGCGCCGATCAGGCGGGACTGGCTCCTGCTCGTCTTCCCCGCCTGCATGCTGAGCTACCTCGGCCAGGGCGCGCTGATCCTGGAGAACCCGAAGAACATCTCCAACCCGTTCTTCCTCCTCGTCCCCCACTGGGCGCAATGGCCGATGGTGTTCATCGCCGCCGCCGCGGCGGTCATCGCCTCGCAGGCGGTGGTGACCGGTGCGTTCTCCGTCGCACACCAGGCGATGTCGCTGGGCTACCTCCCGCGGCTGCGGATCGTGCACACGTCGGCGAAGGCGGTGGGGCAGATCTACGTCCCGGCGATCAACGGGCTGCTGCTGGCGTCCGTGATCACGCTGGTCCTGACGTTCAAGAGCTCGGTCGCCCTCGCGTTCGCCTACGGCACGGGGGTCACGGCGACGATCACGATCACGACCCTGCTGTTCCTCTACGTGGCGGCCCGGCGCTGGAGCGTGCCGCGCTGGCTCGTGATCGCCGGGGGCGGGACGATCCTGTCGATCGAGGTGCTGTTCCTCGCCGCGAACCTGACGAAGATCGGCCACGGCGCGTGGCTGCCGCTCCTCATCGGCCTCGTCGCCTTCACGGTGATGACGACGTGGCAGAAGGGCCGCGCCCTCGTCGCCCAGCGCCGGGAGCACGAGGAGGGTTCGCTGCGCACGTTCATCGACGAGCTCCACACGCGCGAGCTGCCGGTCGAGCGCGTGGCGGGGACGGCGGTGTTCCTCAACCGGACGAAGGACACGACGCCGCTGGCGATGCGCGAGATCGTCGAGCACCTCCATGCGCTCAGCGAGCACGTCGTGATCCTCTCGATCGACGTCCTCCCCGTGCCGCACGTCCCGCCGGAGGAGCGCCTCGTCATCGACGACCTCGGCTACCGGGACGACGGCATCAGCCACGTCGGCGCGCGGTTCGGCTACATGGACGCGCAGAAGGTCCCCGCGGTGCTGGCCCTGATCGACCCGGAGAAGCTCGAGTTCTCCATCGACGAGGGCGACACGTCCTTCTACCTCTCGGCCGTCGACCTCGTCCGGGGTGACGAGCCCGGGTTCAACCGGTGGCGGCGGGGCCTGTTCCTGGCCACGTCGCGTCTGACATCGGACGCGGCCGAGTACTTCCACCTGCCGCGCGAGAAGACGGTCATCGTCGGCTCGCGGATCGAGGTCTAACCCTCGACGCGAGCGCGCTCGAGCGCGTCGGCGAGATCCTGCGGCAGCGGCGACGTCAGATCGATCCGCTCGCCGGTGACCGGGTGGGTGAACGCGAGGCGCCCGGCGTGCAGGAACTGGCGTTCGAGCCCGAGGATCCCGGCGTGGCCGTACTCCGGATCGCCCGCGACGGGGTGGCCGATGGCGAGGAGGTGTGCGCGGATCTGGTGGGTGCGACCGGTCTCCAGCCGCACGCGCAGCAGGGTGTACGCGGGCAGCGCCTCGGTGATCTCGAAGTGCGTCACCGCGGCGCGCGGGGCGTCGGTGTCCGTCGAGTGGCGCGTGCGGGCGCGCCGGTCGCGGCCCAGCGGGGCGTCGATCGTCCCGGTCAGCGCGGGCGGGCGCCCCTCGACCAGCGCGACGTACTCGCGGTCGATGTCGCGCGCCTGCAGCGCCGCCTGCAGCGCGCGCAGCATCGCGTCGCTCTTGGCGACGACCAGCAGCCCGCTCGTGTCGCGGTCCAGGCGGTGGACGACGCCGGGGCGATTCGGATCCCCACCCACCCCGCCGCCCGCCGCCCTGCCGGCGAGGGCCTGGACGAGCGTCCCGGTCTCGTGCCCGGCAGCCGGGTGCACGACCACGCCGGCGGGCTTGTCCACGACGAGCAGGTGCTCGTCCTCCCAGACGACCTCGTGCGGGGCCGCCGGGCCGTCGCCGAGGTCCATGGGCTCCCGGACGTCGGCCTCGTCGACGTCGAGCACCTCGCCGCCGCGGACCTTGTGGCCCTTGCGGGCGGGCGCGCCGTCGACGAGCACCTGGCCCGCCGTGATGAGGCGCTGCGCGCGGGTCCGCGACCCGAGATGCCCGGCGAGCAGCGCGTCGAGCCGCTCGCCCTCCTGCTCAGGCGCGACGCTGAGGCGCACTGCTCCGCTCCATGACCCACAGCAGCAGCAGGACGCCCAGCGTGACCGAGATGTCCGCGACGTTGAACGCCGGCCAGAAGTCGACGACCTTGATGAAGTCGACGACCGCGCCCTCGCGGACCCGGTCGATGACGTTGCCCAGCGCCCCGCCCAGCAGCATCCCGGTCGGGAGCCAGATGAGCGGCTTGCCGACGTTGCGCGAGAAGTACCAGAGCAGCCCGATGAGCGCGACGGCGACGATGATCCCGATGAGCGCCCCGGCGCCCTGCAGCGAGCTGAACGCGACGCCGGTGTTGCGGACGTTCACGAACCGGATGCCGAAGATCACGTCGTCGCTGCCACCGCGCTCGATGCTGTTCCTCACGAGCGCCTTCGTGATCTGGTCGAGCGCGATCACCGCGATCGCGACCGCGACCATCCGCGCCCAGGCGCGACTGCCCATCAGCCGCGGATGAAGCCGACGAGAATGCCGCCGACGATCTGCAGCACGATGACCGCGACGATCGGGCTGAAGTCGAACGGCCCGAACTGCGGGATGACCTTCCGGAAGATCCGCAGGTAGGGCTCGCAGACGTCGCGCAGGAACGACAGCACGGCGTCCGACCACCGGTTGTACGGGACCCTGCCCCCGAACGCGAACACGAGGTTGGACAGGATGTAGAGGAAGATGATGATCGTGTAGACGAGGATGACCGCGCTCACGAAGTCCGCGACGTCGCCGCGGGTCGTGGCGAGGACGATCACCGCCCACCGTCCAGGACGGCGTCGAGCGCGTCCGAGAACGCGGTCCTGACGTTGCCGCGCTCCAGCGCGTCCAGGCCGCGCGCGGTCGACCCGCCCGGGGAGGTCACCTCCCGGCGCACGGCGAGCGTGTCCCCGCCGCGCTGCTGCAGGAGCGCCGCGGTCCCGCCCATCGTCCCGATGACGAGCTGCAGCGCGACATCCGCCGGCAGGCCGCGGCGCACACCGGCGTCGATCTGCGCCTCGGCGACGAGCGCGTAGTACGCGGGAGCGCAGCTCATGAGCCCCATCGCAGCGTCGATGAGCGCCTCGTCGACGCTCACCACCGGGCCGACGCGGCCGAACAGCTCGAGCACCGTCGCCTCGAAGTCGCGATCCGCGTCGGGGTCGCGCGCGTGGCAGCAGACGCCCTTGGCGACCTCGACCGGGGTGCTGGGCAGCATCCGGACGACGGGCTTGCCGGGGTAGGCCTCCTTGAGACTCGCCAGCGGCGTTGCGCCCAGGATCGAGACGACGGCCTTCGCCGCGCCGCCCACGTCGGCGGCGACAGCGGACAGCCCGGCGGGCTTGTGGCAGAGCAGGACGAAGTCGGCGCGCTGCGCCAGCTCCGCGCTCGACGCGACCGCCTCTCCTCCGACCTCCTCGGCGAGCTCCTCGGCGCGACCCGGCAGCAGATCCGTGCAGAGCACCGGCTGTCCCCATCCCCGGACGAGCGCCCGGGCCATGTTGCCGCTGCCGATGAGGCCGATCACGACTGGTTGAAGAAGCCCTTCTCGATGAGCCTCGCCCGCTCCTCGGCGGAGATCTCCACGTTGCGCGGGGTCAGCATGAACACCTTGTCGGCGATCCGCTGCATGCCGCCGTCGAGGGCGTAGGTGAGGCCGGAGGCGAAGTCGATCAGCCGCTTGGACAGATCGGTCTCCGTGCCCTGCAGGTTGAGGATGACCGGGATGCTGTCCTTGAACCGGTCGGCGACCTGCTGCGCGTCGTTGAAGCTCTTTGGGACCACGAGGTGCACGCGAACGTCATTCGACCGCCCGTTGCGAGCTCCTACCGGCCGAAGCACACTCGTTGCGCGTCCCCCGCCCTCGTCCTCGGAGAAGATGTCGTCGATCTCGTCGCGTCGACGACGACCGGAGAGGCGGCGCACGTTGGGGCGCTCGCGGTAGCGATCCTCCAGTTCCGCCTCGGGCTCGGGCTCCGGGTCGTCGTCGTAGCGCTCCTCGGCGAGGCCGAAGTAGACGAGCGAGCGGTGCCATGTGTCGCGGAAGGCCACGGGTGAAGGTTATCCCTCCTGCGCGAAATTCCTGCTAGGAGCCTGTACGGAACAGGACGGAGCCCAGACGGACGATCGTCGCGCCCTCCTCGACCGCCACCTCGAAGTCCTGCGAGGTGCCCATCGAGAGCTCGCGCAGGCCGTGTCCCTCCGCCAGCTCGCGCAGCGCGGAGAACCACCGCCGGCTGTCCCCCTCGAGCGGCGGCATCGTCATGAGGCCCGCTGGTGCGATCGGGCAGCGCTCGAGGAACGCGCCGAGCTCGTCGGGGTCGATGCCGCTCTTGCCCTCCTCCCGCGCGACGTTGACCTCGATGAGGATCTCGAACCCAGGGCGCGCGAGGTCCATGTGGCGCTCCAGGCGGCCGAGCACGGAGTCGCTGCCGACGGAGTGGATCCGCTGCACGAGCGGGAGGATCTGCGGGACCTTGCGGCTCTGCACGTGGCCGATGAAGTCCCACGTGAAGCGGTCGCCGTACTCCGCGTGCTTGGCCTGGAGGTCCTGGGCGCGGTTCTCGCCCACCCGCGTGATGCCCGCATCGGCGATCGCGCCGAGGTCCTCGAGCGCGACGTACTTCGTCGCCGCGACGATCTCGACGTCGCCCGGGTCGCGTCCGGCGCGCGCGGCGGCCGCAGCGATCCGCTCGCGCGCCGCTCCTACGCCAGCCACGCGACGCCTCCCTGCCGGCCCGTGGTGCCGTGGTCGCGGCGATGCGAGAAGAAGCGCCCGTCGCACATCGTGCACAGGCCGCTGTCGTGGACCGCCTCGACGCCCGCCGCGCGCAGGCGAGCCGTCGCGACCGCCTTGAGGTCGACGTTGCGCCCCAGCATCGCCTCGGGCACGTCGGCGAACGCCTCGCGCACCTCGTCGCCGACCTCGTAGCAGCAGCCCCCCGCGCCCGGCCCGATCGCGGCGGCGACGGGACCGGTGGCGCCGACGTCGCGCAGCGCCGCGAGACCCTCGTCGAGCACGCCGGCGGCAAGCCCGCGCCAGCCCGCGTGCACCATCGCCACCGCGCCCGGGGCGCAGAGCGCCACCGGCAGGCAGTCGGCGGTGAGGACGACGGCGGCGACGCCCGGCAGGTTGGTCGCGATGCCGTCGGCCTCGCGGCGCGCGCCGTTCGGCGCGGTGGTCTGGCGGACGACGTCGCGGCCGTGCACCTGCGAGCAGCGGGCGAGCGTGGCGCCGCCGGCGAGCTCGCGCAGCCGGGCGTGGTTCGCGGCGACCGCCGCGTCGTCGTCCTCCGTGCGCTCACCGAGGTTCAATGAGGCGAACGGGCCCTGCGACACGCCGCCGTTGCGCGTCGTGAAGAGCACGCGTGCGCCGCCCAGCCGGGCTCCGAGATGGTCGCCGTCCCATGCGAGCACGGCCTCAGGCTAGAGCGACGGCGAGCTGGGCGGCGCGATCGTCGCCGACGCGCCCGTCGAGCACCGCGTCGCGGACCGCCCGCAGGCGCGCGCCAAGCTCGGGGCCGCGCGGGACCCCGGCGGCGATGAGGTCCTCGCCCGTGATCGCGAGCCGGCGATGGCGGTCCTGCGCGAGCCAGCGCCGCGCCTCCCGCGTCCCGGTCGCCGCGACCGCCTCGGCCGGTGCTGTGTCGAACGTCCGGTCCGCGACCGACGCCGGCGCGCCGGCGAGGTCGACTGCCCGCAGGGCCGCCGCGGCGTCCAGGGTGCGCCGCCAGGCCGCCGTGAGCCCGAGGTCGGGCGCGTCGCGCGCGACGGTGGCCAGCACGGTGAGCGCGGGATCGCCTGCGTCGCCGAGCGCGTCGAGCGCTCGCTCCACCGCCGCGCGATCGACGTCCAGCCACGGCGCGAGCCCGAGCTCCGCGACGCTCTCCAGCGCTGCGACCGGGTCGGGCTCGGCGAGCGCCAGCCGCAGCTCGTTGCCGATGCGCGTCCGCGAGACGGTGGCGAGCGCGTTCGCGGAGACCGCCTCGCGGGCCAGCTCGCGGGTACGCGGCTCGACCCCGAAGCCCAGCCGGGCGCGGTAGCGGGCGAGGCGCCACAGGCGCGTGGGGTCGTCGACGAAGGACCCGTCGTGCAGGACGCGCAGCAGGCCCGCACGCAGGTCCTCCTGCGCGCCGGGCGCCTCGCGCAGCCGGCCATCCGCCAGGTCCAGCGCGATCGCGTTCACCGTGAAGTCGCGGCGCCCGAGGTCCTCCTCGAGCCCGGCCGGGCGCACCTCGGGCAGCGCTCCGGGCGACGGGTAGTGCTCGGCGCGCGTCATCGCGACGTCGATCCGGCAGTCGCCGGAACGCACGGTGGCGGTCCCGAAGCGCTCGTGGCGCAGCGGCAGGCCGCCGAGCGCCGTCAGCAGGCCTGTCGTGTCCCCCTCGACGGCGACGTCGAGCTCGGCTGGGGTCCCGCCGCGCAGCAGGTCGCGGACCGCGCCGCCGACGAGATGCACGCCGCCGCCGGGCGGCACGACGTCCAGCAGCGCGGCGCCGCACGGCATCGCCCGCAGGGTGTCGCGCAGATCGGTCACCGGGAACGCACCATCTACCATCAGGTGGCCATGTCCCCCCGCCGCCGCAAGCGGCTGTGGTGGCTCGTGGCCGGCGCGGTGGTGGCTCTGCTCCTGGCCGGTGCCGCTGCCGCCGTGGTCGTCATGAGATCCGGAGAGGGCGACGTCTCCAACCCGGACGTCGCGTTCGAGGACACGACGGAGAGTGTCCCGGTCGCACCGGATCCCGTCGAGCCTCCGGTGGAGAAGGGCGAGCCGGCACGCCATCCGTCCGACGACGGCTTCAGCTGGCCGTTCTACGGCAACGCGACGTCGCGGACGCACTACCTCCCCGTGCGGACCGCACTGCGACCGCCCTTCCGCGAGGCGTGGTCGGTCACCGGCCGGGTGCTCCTCGAGTTCACCCCCGTGATCTGCGGCCGGCGGCTGTTCCTGCTGAAGAACAACGGCGCGCTGTACGCGATCAGCCGCCTGGACGGCCGCGTGGCGTGGTCGCGCAAGCTCGGGTCGCTCGCGGCCGCGTCGCCCGCCTGCGACGGCGACACGGTCTACGCGACGCTGCTGCAGCGCTTCCGCGGCTCCAAGGGCGGTCGGGTGGCGGCGGTCGACGCGGTCGACGGGCGCACGCGCTGGTCGCGCAAGCTGCCCAGCCGGTCGGAGTCCTCCCCGGTCGTCGACTCCGGCCGCGTCTACTTCGGCTCCGAGGACGGCACCGTGTACTCCCTGCGCACGTCCGACGGCCAGATCCGCTGGCGGATGAAGGCCGACGGCGCGGTCAAGGGGGCGCTCGCGCTCGCCGACGGCAAGCTGTTCTTCGGCGACTACGGCGGCAAGGTCCACGCGATCCGCCAGTCCGACGGCGGCAAGGTCTGGGAGAAGGGCTCCGGCGGCGGGGTCCTGGGGATCGGCGGCGGCAACTTCTACTCCTCTGCCGCGGTGGCCTACGGCCGCGTGTACATCGGGAGCACGAGCGGCGCGGTGTACTCGTTCTCGGCGAAGAACGGCGCGCTGGCCTGGCGGCACTCCACCGGCGGCTACGTCTATGCCTCGCCCGCCGTGGGCCCGGGGCCGGGCGGGCGCCCGACGGTCTTCATCGGGTCCTACGACGGGCGTTTCTACGCGCTCGACGCGCAGTCGGGCACGTCGCGCTGGACCCGGCACCTGGGCCGCAAGATCTCGGGGTCCGCGAGCCTCATCGGCGACCTCGTCTTCGTCTCCGACCTGGGGACGAAGTCGTCGTGGGCGCTGGGTGCAGGGACCGGCGCGACGGTCTGGAAGACCGGCCGCGGCGCCTTCAACCCGGCTATATCCGACGGCCGGCGGATCTACTTCAACGGCTACTCGTCGCTCTTCGCGCTCGATCCCGCCGGGATCCATTACGACCGCAGGAAGAAGCGCTAGACCCTGACGGGGATGCCGGCGTCCGCGAGGTGGCGCTTCGCCTCGCCGACCGTGAACTGGCCGTAGTGGAAGATCGACGCGGCCAGCGCGGCATCCGCGCCGGCGCGCAGGGCGTCGGCGAGGTGCTCCAGGGTCCCCGCGCCGCCCGACGCGATGACCGGGACGTCGACGGCGCCCGCCACGGCGGACGTGAGGCCGAGGTCGTAGCCGTGCTCGGTGCCGTCGCGGTCCATGCTCGTGAGCAGGATCTCCCCCGCCCCGCGCCGGACGCCCTCGCGCGCCCACTCCAGGACGTCGCGGCCGGTCGGGGTGCGCCCGCCGGCGACGAACACCTCCCAGCCTCCCCCGGCCTTCGCCTTCGCGTCGATGGCCAGCACGACGCACTGCACGCCGAACACGTCGGCGAGCTCGTCCACCAGCTCCGGCCGCGCGACGGCCGCCGAGTTCACCGACACCTTGTCGGCGCCGGCGTCGAGCACGCCCTGCGCGTCACCGGCCGAGCGGATGCCGCCGCCGATCGTGAACGGGACGAACACGTCGTCCGCGGTGCGCCGCGCGAGCTCGACGATCGTGTCGCGCTTGCCCGAGGTGGCGGTGATGTCGAGGAACACGACCTCGTCGGCGCCCTCCGCGTCGTACTTCGCGGCGAGCTCGACGGGATCCCCCGCGTCGCGCAGGTCGACGAAGTTCGTCCCCTTCACGACCCGCCCCGCGTCGACGTCGAGGCACGGGATGACGCGCTTGAGGTGCATCGCTAGCGCTCGTGGAGCGCTGCCTGCGCCTCGGCGACCGTGAAGCGCCCCTCGTAGAGCGCCTTGCCGCTGATGACGCCCGCGAGGTTCACCTGGCGCAGCTCGGCCAGGGCCTCGAGATCGGCGAGCTGCCCGATGCCGCCGGAGTACAGGAAGCGCCCGCGCACGACCGCCGCGATGCGCTTGATCTCCTCGAGGTCAGGACCCTCGAGCATCCCGTCGCGGTCGACGTTCGTGTAGATGAACTGCTTCACGCCACGGTCCTGCAGCCGCCCGATGACTGCCTCGGCGGGCATCTGCGTCGTGTGGGTCCACCCCGCCGTGGCGATGAGGCCGCCGCGCGTGTCGACCGCGACGAGCACGCGGTCGCCGAACGCGGCGACCACGTCGTCGAGGAAGTCGACGTCCGTGTACGCGGCGGTGCCGATGATCACCCGATCCGCCCCGGCGCGCAGCGCGTCGCGAACGGCCGGCAGCGAGCGCAGGCCGCCGCCGTACTGGACCGGGATGCCCAGCTCGCGCTTGATGCGCTCGAGGTGGTGCAGGCTGCGGGGCGAGCCGTGGCGGGCGCCGTCGAGGTCCACGACGTGCAGGAAGCGCGCGCCGGCGTCCATCCACGAGCGGGCGGCCTCCAGCGGGTCGTCCCCGTAGACGGTGACGTCGTCGAAGCTGCCCTGGCGAAGGCGCACGGCCTTGCCATCTGAGATGTCGATCGCGGGGTAGAGGATCACGCGACCGGGGTTCTGGTTGCGATGTTCACGAAGTTGCGTAGGAGGGTCAGGCCGGCCGTCGAGGACTTCTCCGGGTGGCACTGGGCGCCGAAGATCCGGTCGCGGCTGACGAAGGAGACGAACGGCGCACCGTACTCGCCGGTGCCGAGGACGATGTCCTCGTCGGCGGGGACGGGGACGTAGGAGTGCACGTGGTAGAAGGCCGTGCTCGCGCCGAGATCGGCGATGAGCGGCGACGGGCGCCGCCAGGTCACGACGTTCCAGCCGATGTGCGGCAGCTTCAGCCCCGCCGCGTCGAGGCGCACGACCTCGCCGGGCAGCAGACCCAGGCCGGTGGAGCCGCCGTGCTCGGACGAGCGCTCGAAGAGCAGCTGCATCCCCAGGCACAGGCCGATGACCGGCACGCCCGCGGCCGCGCGCTCGTGCACGAGCGCGTCCAGGCCGGTCGCGCGCAGCCGCCGCATCGCCTCCGGGAAGGCGCCGACGCCGGGCACCACGAGGCCGTCGGCCGCGGCGAGGACCTCGGGGTCGGAGGTGAGGCGCGGCTCCCCGCCGACGCGCTCGAAGGCCTTCTCCACCGACCGGCGGTTGCCCATGCCGTAGTCGACGATGCCGATCACCCGGTGAGCGTCCCCTTGGTCGACGGGACGCCCGTCTCCGTCGGATCGATGCTCGTCGCGACGCGCAGGGCGCGCGCGAACGCCTTGAACGCCCCCTCGATGAGGTGGTGGGCGTTCGTGCCGGTCTCCAGCGTGATGTGCAGCGTCAGCCGCGCCGTGCCGGCGACCGCGCGCATGAACTCCTCGGCGAGCTCGTGCTCGAACCCGCCGGTGACGCCGGGCGGGATCGCGACGCCCTCCCACACGAGCAGCGGGCGGCCCGAGATGTCCAGCGCACAGGACGCGCGCGCCTCGTCCATCGGGACGACGGCGTGGCCGTAGCGGGTGATCCCCCTGCGGTCGCCGAGCGCCTCGGTGAGCGCCTGGCCCAGCACGAGCCCCGTGTCCTCGACCGTGTGGTGCGAGCCCGTGCCGAGGTCGCCGCGCACGTCGACGTCGAGATCCAGCCGCCCGTGGCGTGCGAGCAGGTCGAGCATGTGGTCGAAGAACCCGACGCCGGTGGTCCGGGTGCCGGCGCCCGTGCCGTCGAGCGCGAGCGCGAGGCGGATGTCGGTCTCCCCCGTCGTGCGGGTGATGTCGGCGGCGCGTGTCACGACTGAGGATTCTCCACCAAGGCCCGCGCCTCCATCGACTCGGCGTGCACCGGCAGTCCCTCGGCGCGCGCCAGGGCCGCGCCCGCGCCCGCGAGCGAGTCGGCGGCGTGCTCGAGGTGCACCTGGCTCACGCGCCGGCGGAACACCCGCGGCGTGAGGCCCGACGCGAAGCGCGCCGCGCCGTTCGTCGGGAGGCAGTGGTTCGAGCCGGCGACGTAGTCGCCGAACGCGGTCGCGCCCGCGCGGCCCACGAAGATCGCGCCGGCGGCCCGGACACGGGGCGCCAGGCGCTCCGCGGCCGGCCCGACGAGCTCGAGGTGCTCGGGCGCGAACGCCTCCGCGAAGGCGAGCGCCGCGTTCATCGACGGCGCGTCCGCGAGCGCGATCCCCGCCGGATCGGACGTCGGACGGTCGGCCGAGAGCTCGGCGACCTGCGCCGCGACGGCGTCCAGCAGCGCGGGGTCGTCGGAGGTCGCCGCCACGACGGTCTCGGGCCCGTGCTCGCCCTGGGCGAGCAGGTCGAGGGCGATGAGCCGCGGATCAGCGGTCCCGTCGGCGATGACGAGGACGTCGCTGGGCCCGTAGAAGCCGTCGATCCCGACGCTCCCGGACACCTGACGCTTGGCCTCCTGGCTGTAGAGGTTGCCCGGGCCGCAGATGACATCGACGCGGCCGACCTCCTCGGTCCCGTAGGCGAGCGCCGCCACGGCGTGCGCGCCTCCCATCGCGTAGACCTCGGTGACGCCCAGCAGAGTCGCGGCGCCCCGGATGACCGGGTGCACGGGCGGCGGCGTCGCGACGCAGACCTCCTCGACGCCCGCGGCGCGCGCGGTGACGACGCCCATGACGAGCGTGGAGGGCAGCGGGACGCGCCCGCCGGGCACGTACACGCCGACGCGGCGGACGGGGACCTCCCGCAGCAGGATCCGCTGCCCCTGCGGGAGCGTGATCTCGTGGTCGTCGCCGACCGCGGCGGTCGCGACGAACATGACGTTGGCGATCGCCGTGTGCAGGCCGGCCTCGACGTCTGGCGCCAGCGGCATCGCGAGCTCGTCGGCGGTCAGGCGCACCGGGCCGCCGTCGCCTCCGTCGTGCCGCGCCACGAGCTCGCGCAGCGCCGCGTCGCCGCGGTCGCGCACGGCGGTGACGAGCGCCGTCACCGCATCGGCGACCGACGCGCCGCCCGGGGCCATCGCGCGCGCCTGCGCAGCCGCGGCCGCGGGGTCCCCGCCGACCGCGAGGCGCTCAACGCGCAATGCGCACCGCCTCGGCGTCGCGCAGCCGGTCGACGAGCGCGTCGATCGCCTGCGCCTTCAGCTTGTAGGCGACCGGATTGGCGATGAGCCGCGCGGTCGACAGGAAGATCTCCTCGCGGACGACGAGGCCGTTCTCGCGCAGCGTCGTCCCGGTCGCCGTGAGATCGACGATCGCCTCGACGAGACCGGTGAGCGGCGCGAGCTCGACCGAGCCCTTGACCTCCACGATCTCGGCCTGCCGGCCGGTGCGCTCGAAGTAGTCGGCCGCGGTCTTCGGGTACTTCGTGGCGACGCGGATCACCCCGAGGCGCCGCAGGGCCTCCGCGGCCGGGTCGGGCCCGGAGACGGTCGCCAGGACCATCGTGCAGGGGCCGTAGCCGAGGTCGAGCAGCTCGTAGACGTCCGTCTCGGACTGCTCCGTGAGGACGTCCTTGCCGGTGAACCCGACGTCCGCCGCCCCGGCCTCGACGTAGGTCGGGACGTCGGAGGGGCGCATGGTGACGACCCCGACGTCGCCGAAGAGCAGCTTGCGGTCGTTGGAGCGGACCTCGGACGTGTCGATGTCCAGCCAGTCCAGCCGGTCGAGCGTCTCCGACAACAGGGCCCCGCGGGGCACGGCGATGGTCAGATCAGGCATGGCCGTTGCGCGCGGTCAGCGCCTGGTGGAGGTCGTCGATGCGCAGTGCGAAGCCGACCGCGGGCAGCGAGCGGCCGAAGCGCCCGAGCAGGTCGTCGTAGCGGCCGCCGCCGCCGAGCGGCGTGCCGAGCCCCGGGTCGTACACCTCGAACACCGCGCCCGTGTAGTAGCCGAGGTCGCGCGCGAGGCCGAGATCGATGACGAGCCGCCGCGCGACCTCGGGCGCGAGACGCTCGTAGAGGCGCAGCAGGCCGTCGGCCGCGTCGCCGATCGCGTCGCCGATCTCCTCGAGCACCTCGGGGCCGCCGCGCAGGCGCGCGACGCGCAGCAGCAGGCTCGCGTGCGCGTCGTCGATGCGCAGCACGCTGAGCTCGCGCTCCATCCCCACGAAGTCGCCCGTGGCCAGCTCGCGCATCACACGCCCCCGGGCGGGGCCGTCGACGCCCGCCTGGTCGAGCAGCCGCGGGAACAGCGCAGCGTCGCCGAGACCGATGCGGAACTCCCGCAGCCCGGTCGCCTCGAGCGCCCGGCACAGCACGGTGAGCGCCTCGGCGGTGCCCTCCGCGGACGGGAGGCCGACGAGCTCGATGCCGGCCTGCAGGAACTCTCGTGACATCCCGCGGTGCGGGCGCACCGCGCGGTACACCGGCGCGACGTAGCAGAAGCGCAGGGGCGGATCGGACGTCGCGTAGCGCGTGGCGACGACGCGCGCGATCGGGACGGTCATGTCCGATCGCAGGACGAGGACGGCGCCGTGGTCGTCGACGACCCGGTACGCCGGCCGGGCGCCGATGTCGGCGCGCGAGAGCACCTCCTCGTACTCGAGCGCGGGCGTCGTGATCTCGCCGAAGCCCGCGTCGGCGAACACGCCCTTGAGCGCGCCGACGATCGAGCTGAGCTCGCGCATCTCGTCCGGGAGGATGTCCCGGGTGCCTGATGGGATGGGCAGGATCGCCACGCGCGACGAGCGTATAAGCCCGGGCGCGCGAGGCCCTTACGCGAGTGCGGGCTCGGTGGCGACGCGCTCGATGCGCGCGCCCAGGTCCCGGAGCCGCTCGTCGATGCGCTCGTACCCGCGGTCGATCTGGCGGATGTTGCCGATCTCCGAGCGGCCGTCGGCGCAGAGCGCCGCGATGAGCATCGCCATGCCCGCGCGGATGTCCGGGGACTCCAGGCGCTCGGCGCGCAGCCGGCTCGGGCCGCTGACGATCGCGCGGTGCGGGTCGCAGAGCGTGATGTCGGCGCCCATGAGGACGAGCTTGTCCGTGAAGACCAGGCGGTTCTCGAACATCCACTCATGGATGAGGACGGAACCGGTGCACTGCGTGGCGAGCGCGACCGCGATCGAGGTGAGGTCGGCGGGGAACGCGGGCCACGGGCCGTCCTGGACCTTCATCTTGTGCTCGCCGACGTCGCGGGCCACGACGAGGTCCTGGCCACCAGGGACGAGGACGTCGCCGTCGTCGAGCACCGAACGCAGCCCGAGGCGGTCGAACACGAGGCGGATCATGCGCAGGTCGTTCTCGATGACGTCCTTGATGCGCAGCTCGCCGCCCGTGACGCCCGCGAGCGCCATGAACGACCCGATCTCGATGTGGTCGGGGCCGATCTGGTGCACGCAGCCGTGGAGGTCGGCGCGGCCCGACACCGTGAGGACGTTGGAGCCGATCCCCTGGATGTCGGCGCCCATCTTCTGCAGCATCCGTGCGAGATCCTGGACGTGCGGCTCGCACGCGGCGTTCCCGATGACGGTCGTGCCCGGGGTGCGCGCGGCGGCCAGCAGCGCGTTCTCCGTGCCCATGACGGACGGCTCGTCCATGAAGACGTCCGTCGCGCGCAGGCCCCGCGGCGCGCGCAGGTCGATGTCGCGGTTGAAGTTGAAGTCCGCGCCGAGCGCGCGGAACGCGTCGAGGTGCGGATCGAGCCGGCGGCGACCGATGACGTCACCGCCCGGCGGGGGCATGACGGCGCGACCGAAGCGCGCCAGCAGCGGCCCTGCCAGCAGGAACGACGCCCGGATGCGCTCCGACAGCGGACGGTCGACCTCCACGCAGTCGGGACTCAGGTCGCCCGCGCAGAGCGTGACCTCGTTCTCGCCGGTCCACGCGACGCGCACGCCCATGTGGTCGAGCAGCCCGAGCATCGCCTCGACGTCCTTGATGCGCGGCACGTTGCGGACGACGATCTCGTCCTCCGTGAGCACGCTCGCGGCGAGGATGGGAAGGGCGCCGTTCTTGTTGCCGGCGGGCACGACGGTGCCGGACAACGGGGCGCCGCCGTGGATGAGGAACTTCTCCATGAGCGGTCGAGTGGCGCCTGCGGCGGAGGTGGTTGCCGAAGGCCCGTCGAGCGTAGCAACGGTCTCTGGGGGGAGTACGGTGACAGCCATGTCGAATCGGGTTTCGCGCGACGAGGCATGGTCCCTGCTGTCGGCGTGGGTGACATCGGAATCGTTACGACGCCACTGCCTCTGCGTCGAGGCCGCGATGCGCGCGTACGCGCGCAAGAACGGCGAGGACGAGGAGCTCTGGGGCGTCACCGGCCTGCTGCACGACGCCGACTACGAGCGTTTCCCGGACATGGACGACACGGAGTCCGGACATCCGCGGACGATCGTGGC
>Ga0070665_100003692_pt1 | contig 16210 bp, 12 predicted proteins | sample KBSS13metaG_FD_65862 | JGI IMG/M metagenome (GOLD analysis project Ga0070665, IMG submission 65862) | Switchgrass rhizosphere microbial communities from Kellogg Biological Station, Michigan, USA - KBS S1-3 metaG | ecosystem: Host-associated > Plants > Roots > Rhizosphere > Soil ... | reverse complement strand
TGCCGGACAGCGTCGGGTACTTCACGTTCGACAGCATGCCGTGCAACGCGTGGCCGAATTCGTGGAACATCGTGGTCGCATCGTCCCAGCTGATCAGCGCAGGCTGGCCGGCGGACGGCTTGGTGAAGTTGCAGACGTTGAACACGACCGGCTTGGTGCCCATCAGGCCCGACTGGCCGACGAGGTTGTCCATCCAGGCGCCGCCGCGCTTGCTGTCGCGCTTCCAGTAGTCGGCATAGAACAGCGCCATCGAGGTGCCGTCCTTGTCGAACACCTCGAACACGCGCACGTCCGGGTCGTACACCGGGATGTCCTTGCGTTCCTTGAAGGTCAGGCCGTACATCTGGTTGGCGGCGAAGAACACGCCGTCCTGCAGCACGCGGTTGATCTCGAGGTAGGGCTTGATCTGCGACTCGTCGAGGTCGTACTGCGCCTTGCGCACCTTCTCGGCGTAGTGCTGCCAGTCCCACGGCGCGAGCTTGAACTTCTCGCCGTTCTTGTCGATCAGCGCCTGCATCGCGGCCGCTTCGCCGCGCGCCTTGGCGGTCGCGGCCGGGACCATGTCGGTCATGAGCTTCTCGGCCGCTTCCGGCGTCTTCGCCATCTGGTCGTCGAGCGTGTAGGTCGCGTAGTTCGGGAAGCCGAGCAGCCTGGCGCGTTCGGCGCGCAGCACGGCGAGGCGCTGGATGATCGCTCGCGTGTCGTTGGCGTCACCGTGTTCGGCGCGCTCGGTCGAGGCCTTGAACAGCTTCTCGCGCGTGGCGCGATCGTCGAGCGACACCTGCGCCGGCTGCTGCGTGGTGTTCTGCAGGGTCAGCGCGTACTTGCCGTCCATCTTGCGCGACTTCGCCGCATCGGCCGCGGCGGCGATGTCGGCATCGGAGAAACCGGCGAGTTCGGCCTTGTCCGACACGATCACGGCGCCGGCATTGTTCGCGGCGAGCAGCTTGTTCGAGAAATCGGTGGTGAGTGTCGACTCTTCCTTGTTGAGTGCGCGCAGCTTCGTCTTGTCCGCTTCGCCGAGCTGGGCGCCGGCGCGCACGAAGTTGCGGTAGTAGCGCTCGACCAGTTCATTCTGCTCGGCGTCGAGGCCGAGCGTCGCGCGCGTGTCGTACAGCGCCTTCACGCGCTGGAACAGCTTGTCGTTGAGGAAGATCGCGTCCTGGTGCTCGGCGTACTTGGGCGCGATGGCTTCCTGCACCTTCTGCAGGGTCGGGTTCGTGTTCGCGCCGGTGATCGCGCCGAACACCGCGCCGACGCGGTTCAGGGTCTGGCCGCTGCGTTCCATCGGTTCGATCGTATTCGCGAATGTCGCGGCGTCCTTCTGCGCGGCGATCTTGTCCATCTCGGCGATCTGCTCGCGCATGCCCGCTTCGATCGCCGGCTGGTAGTCGGCGTCCTTGATCTTGTCGAACGGCGGCGCGTGGAACGGCAGCGTGCTGGCGGCCGCGAACGGGTTGCTGGCCGGCAGCGCGGCGGTGCCCTTGGCCAGCGCATCGACCGGCTGCAGGATGGCGCCGGCGGCGCCGAACAGGACCAGGTTCATCGTCATCGTCAGCACTTTCGTTCGCAACATGTCGGATCGTCCCCGTGGGCAATGGAAATGCGCCAACGGCGGGCAGCCGGACGCATGGTCGGCCAGCCTAGCCAGCGCCCCGGGCCCCGCCATGTGCCATTCGGCCCATGGGGACGGCACTTGCGCCGGGACACCGGATGCCTCTCGGATGCAGGAGTGGTGCAGCCCGACAGGACGCGGCCTCCCGAGCGCTGGTCGCCTGCAGCGTTCCTGAAAAGAAGCGCTAGGCCGGCGGCAGCGCGGCGAGCGCCGGCTGCAACACCGCCCAGACGGTGTCGAGCACGCGCGGTTCGGCGGCTGCCTTCGGATGCAGGCCGTCGTCCTGCATGAGATCCGGATCGAGCGCGACGCCTTCGAGCAGGAACGGGACCAGTGGCACGTTGAATTCCTCGGCGAGGCCCCGATACATCGCACGCAGGCCGTCGCGATACTGCGGTCCGTAGTTGACCGGCAGCTCGATGCCGACCAGCAGCGCGTGCGCGCCTGCGCCACGGATCGCGGTGAGCGCGCTCGCGAGGTTCGCGCGCGCCTGCGCCAGCGGCAGTCCGCGCAGGCCGTCGTTGGCACCGAGTTCGACGACGACGAGCGCAGGCTTGTGTCCGGCGAGCAGAGCCGGCAGGCGCGCGAGCCCGCCGGCGGTGGTGTCGCCGCTGATGCTCGCGTTGACGACTTTACGTATGGGTTTCGCCGACTTCAGGCGTTCGCCCAGCAGGGCGACCCAACCTTCCTGCGGCGCGATACCGTAGGCGGCGGACAGCGAATCGCCGAGCACGAGCAGCGGTCGCGGTTCGGCCGCGGCGACGGACAATGAAACGAACAGCAACGACAGGACGAGGATGCGCAGCATGGGTGGCGAGACCGGATTCGCGTTGAATGCGAGCGAGATTAGCAAAACCGTCGATGGACCCGACGGGCGCCTGACCATCCTCGATCGGGTCAGCCTCGACGTCGCGCGCGGCGACAGCCTCGCGATCGTCGGCGCATCGGGGTCCGGCAAGACGACCCTGCTCGGACTGCTCGCCGGTCTCGACCGGCCGAGCTCGGGTTCGATCGCGCTCGCAGGCGAGCGCCTCGACCGCCTCGACGAGGAAGCGCGCGCACGCCTGCGTCGCAGCCGCGTCGGCTTCGTGTTCCAGAGCTTCCACCTGTTGCCGGCACTGAACGCCGAAGAGAACGTGATGCTGCCGCTCGACCTCGACGGTCGCGACGACGCACGCGAACGCGCGGCCGAAGCGCTCGCGCGCGTCGGCCTCGGCGCACGCCGCCACCACTATCCGGCGCAACTGTCGGGCGGCGAGCAGCAGCGTGTCGCGCTCGCCAGGGCATTCGTGCACGGACCCGAGATCCTGTTCGCCGACGAGCCGACCGGCAACCTCGACCAGCGCACCGGCAGCGGCGTCGGCGACCTGCTGTTCGCGTTGAACCGCGAACATGCGACGACCCTCGTGCTGGTCACCCACGACGCAAGCCTCGCCGCGCGTTGCGCACGCAGCCTGCAGTTGCGCGAGGGACGCATAGACAGGGACGCGACGTGAAGCCGCTCGCGTTCGCCGCGCGCAGCCTGCGCCGCGAGTTCCGCCATGCCGAACTTGCCACGCTGGCGATGGCCCTCGTGCTCGCGGTCGCCGCGCTCGCTGCGGTAGCGACCCTGGCGGCACGCGTCGAGCGCGCGCTGGTCGCATCCGCCGCCGAGCTGATCGGCGGCGACCTCGCGATCGGCGCGAGCAAGCCGTTGCCGTCCGTGTTCGCCGACGAGGCGCACCGCCGCGGCCTCGCGACGAATCGCCTCGCCGAGTTCCCGAGCGTGCTGTTCGCCAACGATCGCAGCCAGTTGTGCGACGTGCGCGCGAGCGATCCTGCGTTCCCCCTGCGTGGTGCATTGAGCGTGCGCGATGCGTCGGGGCAGGAGATTTCCGCGCACGCGCCGCCCGCCGGCAGCGTCTATGCCGATCGTGCGGCACTGGCGGCGCTCGGCGTCGAGGTCGGCGCGCGCGTGCAGCTCGGTGGGCGCGATCTCGTCGTCGCCGGCGAGATCGCCAAGGCACCGGACAGCGGCAACCTGTTCCGCCTCGCGCCACGCGTGCTGATGAATCTCGCCGATGCCGAAGCGAGCGGCCTGCTCGGCGTCGGCAGTCGCGCCGGCCATCGCCTGCTCGTCGCGGGCGACGCCGACGCGATCAGCGCATTCGCGGCCTGGGCCAAGCCGCAGCTGACGGACGGCGCGCGCATCACGACAGTCGAGCAGGCACAGCAGAATTTGCGCAACGCGTTCGAGCGCGGCGAGAGCTTCCTCCGCCTTGCCGCGTTGCTCGCGGCGCTGCTGTCGGGTGTCGCGATCGCGCTCGGCGCGCAGCGCTTCGCACGCCGCAAGACCTCGGAAGTCGCGCTGTTGCGCTGCCTCGGCGCGCGCCGCGGCGAGATCCTCGTCGCGCTGCTGCTCGAGCTCGCGCTGCTCGCGATCCCGGCCTGCCTGCTCGGTCTCGCGCTCGGCCTCGGCCTGCAGCAGCTCGTGCTGGATCTCGCCCGCGGCCTGCTGCCGGGCGCCGCACCGAAGATCCCGTGGGGTCCGCCGCTCGCGGCACTCGCGGTCGGCGTCGCGGTGCTGTTCGGCTTCGCGCTGCCGCCGCTGCTGCGCCTGCGCGACGTCGAGCCGATGCGCGTGTTCCGCCACGACGTCGCCGCACGCGTGCGGCGCTTCGACGCGCTCTACCTGCTGCCGGTCGCGGTCGGCGCGGCACTCGTGCTGTACGGTGCCGGCGACGTGCGTCTCGCGACGACGCTCGGCATCGGTTTCGCCGCGGTCGCCGTCGCGACATTCGCGCTCGGCCTTGCGCTGCTCTGGCTCGTGCGGCGCGCCGCGGGTCGCCTGCGCGGGGCGCTGCGTTTCGGGCTCGCGAACCTCGCGCGGCGACGCGCATTGACCCTGCTGCAGACCGGCGCGCTCGCGCTCAGCCTGACCGCGCTGGCCGTGCTCGGCGTGATCGGCCCGTCGCTGCTCGAACGCTGGCGCGCCGATCTCGCACCCGACACGCCGAACTGGTTCGCGATCAACCTGCAACCCGCCCAGCAGGACGCCTTCCGCACGCGCCTGCAGGCGCTCGGCGCCGGCAACGTGAACCTGCTGCCGCTCGCGTCCGGCAAGCTCGTCGCGATCAACGGACACGCACCGAAGCCCGCGCAGGCGGACGATCGCCGCGCGGCCGACTGGATCGAAGGTGAGGTGCGCCTGAGCTGGAGCGAAGCGCTGCCGGAGGCGAATACGCTGTTGCAGGGTCGCTGGTTCGACGCGTCGTCGAAGCGGCCGTCGCTTTCGGTCGAGCAGATCTGGGTCGACATGTTCGGCATCAAGCTCGGCGACACGCTGGGCCTGCGCGTCGGCGAGCGCGAGATCGAAGCGGAAGTCACCAGCATCCGCCGCGTCGAGTGGGATTCGTTCCGCGCGAACTTCTTCCTCATGCTCGACCCGGCGACCGGCGCCGGCCTGCCGCACACCGACGTCGCGAGCTTCCACCTCGGCGGCGACAGCGCGGCGGCCCTCGGCGCGCTCTCGCGTGAATTCCCGAACCTTTCGCTGGTCGACCTCAACGCGATCCTCGACCGCGTGCGCGACATCGTCGCGCGCGTGACCGCGGCGGTGACCTGGGTGCTCGGCTTCAGCCTCGTCGCCGGCGTGCTCGTGCTGCTCGCGGCACTCGCGGCGACCGCCGACGAGCGCCGCTTCGAGGCGGCCTTGCTGCGCACTCTCGGCGCGCACGGGCGCCAGCTCGCGGTCGCCGTACTGGCCGAGTTCGCGACGCTGGGCCTGCTCGCCGGTGCGATCGCGGTCGCCGCCGCGGCCGCACTCGGCAGCGCGCTCGCGAGCGGCGTGTTCAAGCTCTCCGGTTACACGCCACCGCTGCTGCCGCTTGCCACGGTGGTCGCCGGCGCGGCGCTGCTGGTCGCGCTGGCCGGCTGGATCGGCACGCTGCGCATCGCGCGCACGTCGCCGATGGTGGTGCTCCGGCGAGGCTGACGGCCGCACGCGCGGCGACGGCGTATCGGCGGCAAGCGCGCGTCCTGCACCGCTGCGCCGGCAATCCATGCTGGCGCATGAACGGCGCATGCGGAAAATGTGGATTAGACCGCAGCGGCGGTGTAGGTTGGAATCGCGCGCGCGCGGCCTGTCCGCTCGTGGCGCTGTCGGCGCGGAGACTTGGACCGCATGACACACCCAGCCCCCTTCCCGGCCAACGAATCCGCACGCCTGCAGCGCTTGCTGGCGCTGAACGTGCTCGATACCGAAGCCGAGCCGCTGTTCGATGCCCTGACCCGGGCAGCGGCACTCGCCGTCGGCACGCCGATCGCACTGGTGAGTCTGGTCGACGCGGAGCGGCAATGGTTCAAGGCGAACACCGGACTCGGCGGCACCAGCGAAACGCCACGTGACGTCGCGTTCTGCGGCTACACGATCCTCGACGACGACGTGTTCGTGGTGCCGGACGCGCGTGCGGATCCGCGCTTCGCCGGGAACCCGCTCGTCAATGGCCGACCGGATATCCGATTCTACGCGGGTGCGCCGATCACGCTGAACGACGGACTGCGCATGGGCGCCTTGTGCGTCATCGATCGGCAGCCGCGCGCGTTAACGCCCGACCAGTGCGCGATCCTGCGTCAGCTCGCACGTGCCGCCAGCGAGGCGCTCGACCAGCGTGCGCTCGTGCTCGAACGCAACGCCGCGTTGCAGCGCGAAGGCGAGGCGGAGCGGCGGCGCAGCGAGGACCACCAGCGCCTCGCGAGCATCCTCGAAGCCACCCAGGCGGGCGCGTGGGAATGGGACCTGCGCAGTGGCGAGCTGCGCGTCAATGCGCAATGGGGCCGCATCCTCGGCCACGAACCGCGCGAGCAGGTGTTCGCCGCCAGTTCGCTGCGCGAGGTTGCACCGGACATCAGCGGAAGCGCGGGTGACGGCGAAATGCGCCTGACGCATCCGGACGACTGGCCGCATGTGCGGGAAAAGCTCGCGGCCTACCTCTCGGGCGCGAAGTCGCTGTTCGAGACCGAGACGCGCATGCGCCACCGCGACGGGCACTGGGTGTGGGTGAAGACGCGCGGACGCGTGTCCCGGCGTGACGACGACGGCGAGCCGCTGTCGATGTACGGCACCCTGGTCGACATCAGCGAACGCAAGGAAATCGAACGCAAGCTGCAGGAGAGCGAAGCGTTCCTCGACCGCACCGGCCGCGTCGCGGGCGTCGGCGGCTGGCAGGTCGACCTCGACAGCAACGAGATCGTCTGGTCGGATCAGACCTGCCTCATCCACGACATCCGGCCCGGCCACCAGCCGACGCTCGAGGAAGCGGTCCGGTACTTCCGCGAAGACCAGCGCGACGCGCTGCAGGACGCCATCCGGCAAGGCGCCACCGACGGCAAGGGCTGGGACCTCGAGTTGCCGCTCGTGACGGCCAAGGGGCGAGCGATCTGGGTACGCATGGTCGGCACTGCGGAACTGGAGGATGGCCGGCCGCGGCACCTGATCGGCGCGATCCAGGACATCACGTTCCGCAAGCGCGCTGTGGAGGCGCTGGAATTGAGCGAGAGGCGCCTGCGCAAGCTGTTCCAGCAGAGCCTCGGCCTGATCTGCACGCACGACCTCGACGGGGTGCTGCTCACGGCGAATCCCGCAGCCGCGGCCGCGCTCGGCTACTCGACCTCGGAGATCCTCGCGCGGCGCCTGTCGGACTTCATGCCGCGCGAACTGCGCCCGGCATTCGACGACTACCTCGCGCTGGTCAGGCAGGCCGGCACCGCATCGGGGGTCCTGCGCCTCGTCGCGAAAGACGGCAGCCCGCGTACCTGGCAATTCCACAACACGCTCGACGACGAGGGCGAGGAACCCTACGTGCTCGGCCATGCGCTCGACATCACCCAGCGCGAGCACTACGAGCGCCAGTTGCGCGACTGGAGCGTGCGCGACACGCTGACCGGCTGCTACAACCGGCGTTACCTGTCCGAGATCGCCTCGAGCCTGCGCGACGGCGATCCGTGGGGTTGCATTGCCGTCGACCTCGATCGCTTCAAGCTGGTCAACGACACCCATGGCCACCAGCGCGGCGACGAGGTCCTGGTCGCGATGGGCAAGTTCCTCGCCACGTACGTCCGCCCGCGCGACATCGTCGTGCGCGCCGGCGGCGACGAGTTCCTCGTGTTGTTGCCGATGACCGACGACCAGGAGACCGCGAAGATCGTCGAGCGCCTCGATGCGCACCGCGACGATGCGCCGATCGGTTTCACCCTCGGCCACGCGGTCCGCCACGGCAGCGAATCGCTGGACAGCGCGCTGGCCACGGCCGACCAGCGGCTGTACGCGGTCCGCGCCACGCGTGCTCCGTCTCCGCGCTGAGCGCGTCGCCACGGCCACGCGCGCTACCATCACGCTTTCCGTGCCGCGAGTCGCGCCCCATGTGGAACGCATTGCTTCCCGTATTGCTGCTGATCGGCTCGAACGTGTTCATGACGTTCGCCTGGTACGGCCACCTGAAGTTCACCGATCGGCCGCTGTGGCTCGTCATCGTCGCGAGCTGGGGCATCGCGTTCTTCGAGTACTGCCTGCAGGTACCGGCGAACCGCTACGGCTACGCCGTGTTCAATCCGGCCCAGCTCAAGGCGATGCAGGAGATCATCACGCTCGGCGTGTTCGTGGTGTTCTCGGTGTTCTACCTCGGCGCCGCGATCAAGTGGAACCATGTCGCGGGTTTCGCGCTGATCGTCATCGCGGCCTTCCTGATCTTCAAGGATTGACGCTGCATGCGCGTTGCTGAAGGAAAGCTTTCGCGAAGCTGACAAGGCGCGGCTCTGTCATGCTGGATCGGCGATTCCTCTGTGGATCGCTGGTTCATCCCTGCTGTCAGGAGAGTTCGCATGAAAGCGCTGCTGATGTCGTTGACGATGAGCTTGGGATTTCTCGCCGTGGTCGCCCACGCGCAGGCGCCGGCCTCCGCGCCCGCGGGCAGTACGGGCCTGTGCAAGGACGGCTCCTACTATTCGGGCGACTCGAAGAAGGGTGCCTGTCGCGGCCACAAGGGCGTCAAGGAATGGTACGGCGGAGCCGCCGCCGACGCGGGGGCCGCGCCCTCGAAGACGAAGGCGTCACGCAAGGCGAAGGCGGATGACGCCGTCGCCGCCGCGCCGGCAGCGCCGACCGCCAAGCCGGCCGATGCGACCGGCTTGTGCAAGGACGGCAGCTACACGACCGGCGATTCGAAGAAGGGCGCGTGCCGCGGACACAAGGGCGTCAAGGAGTGGTATGCAGCCGCCGCGCCGGCGGCGTCCGCGGATGCGGGCGCGACGAAGACCGCCTCGCGCACGGCGCGTGACGACAGCGCCGGCACGGCGGCTCCCGCGAGTGCGCCGGCCGGTTCGACCGGACTGTGCAAGGACGGCACCTACTACAACGGCGATTCGAAGAAGGGCGCGTGCCGTGGCCACAAGGGCGTGAAGGAATGGTATGGCGCCGCTGCGGCGGCACCGGCCGCCCCGTCGATGCCGCCACCCGCGCCGAAGCTCGCGCCGGCACCGGCACCGATGCCCGTACCCGCACCGAGCGCCACGCCGGCAGCAACGCATGCGCCGACACCGCCCCCGGCGCCGGAAACGCGCACCGCCGCCGCAGGTGGCGGCAACGGCAAGGTCTGGCTCAACACCGAGACCAAGGTCTACCACTGCCCGAACGATCGCTACTACGGCAAGACCAAGCAGGGCGAGTACATGTCCGAGAGCGACGCGATCGCCAAGGGCGCGCATGGCTCGCACGGCAAGAGCTGCACGCCGTAGTCGCGGCATCGACGCTTGCGGGTCGCCGACCGCGGCCCGCTTGCGTCACTGCTTCGCCGACTCCTGCGCGGCGACGAGGTTCTCAGTCGAAATCGTCGTAGAAGATCAGATCGATCACCGCATTGACCTCGACCGCGCCGGCGTCGCATCCACCGCCGGACGGTCGACTGCCGCCGCGCTGGTCGAACGGGACCAGGCGCTGGCTGTTCGGAATGATGTTGATCGCTGCGCTGCCCCCTGCGGGTAACATCGTCTGGGTCGGCCCGCCGTTGTTGCCGAGCGCGCCGAGCATCGGGTTCCCGGCTGCGTCACCGCTTTCCGAAAACGGGCACGACGTCGCTCCGAACCAGACATTGTGCCCACCGGACACCAGCGCCGTACTGCTGCCGTCGCAGTTGCCGTTGGTATTGTTGGCGAGGATCGAGCGACTGATCGTCAATACGGCGGGATCCGCGCTGTAGACGCCGCCACCGAATGTCGCAGCCGTGTTGTTCGCGATCGTGACGTAAGTCGCCTTGCTCACCCCACTTCCACCCTGGTATATGGCCGCGCCCCCGCAGCTGGTGGCTGTCACGCTATTGCCGGTGAACGTCGAATTCGTGACGTTGGTGTTGGACCCGCTGTAGATCGCGCCGCCGCAATGTGCCGCCGTATTGCCGTTGAACGTGCTGCCCATGACGTCGAGATCGCCGAAAGAATTCTCGATCGCTCCACCGTCGCCGTCGCCGGCGGCAGCGGAATTCGCGCTGTTGCCGCTGAACGTGCTCGAGCGCACGAACAAATTGCCGGAACTGAGCACCGGTCCGCGCGTCGACACGTTGTTGATGACCTTGACGTGATCGAGCACGAGCGTGCCGATGTTCTCCAGCGCGCGCACGCCGCCGGTGTAGACGCCGTGCTGCAGGGTCAGCCGCTTGAGCACGAGGGTCGCGCTGAAGAACGACTGGAAGAAGCCCGAGGCATTGTTGCCGTCGAACGTGATCGTGCCGCCGCCATCGATGACGACCGCATTGGCGACCTGCTTGTAGCCGTCGAACGTGATCGTTGCGCTGCCGCAGTTGAACGTGATCGTGCCGCCGCCGCTGCCGTCGACGGTGGCCAGCACGCTGGAGAGTCCGGCGTAATTGCAGTTGCCGGGCCCGACCACGCCATTGGTCGCGCTTGCATGCGGCGCGGACACCATCACGAACAGCAGGGAAATCACGCGGATCATCCAACCCAGGTGCCTGTGCATGTCGCTTCCTCCGATGGTGGGCGCTGGGCCTGGCGCGGATGCGCCGCCCTCTCCCTTACAGCGAACGACAAATCGCCGGTCACGAGACAGGTCCGGGCTTGATTGCGTCAGTCCCGGCTGTTCTCTTCCGCCTTGGCGCGGTTCCACAGCGCATCCTGCGCCGCCAGCGGATGGTCGGCAAGCGTGCCTCCATCCGTCGCCGCGAACGTCTCCATGCGGCGGAAACGCCGCTCGAATTTCGCATTCGCGTGGCGCAGCGCCTGCGAGACGTCGACCTTCGCGTGACGCGCGAGATTGACGCAGACGAACAGCACGTCGCCGATCTCGTCGGTCAGGCGCGCCGGATCCGCGCCCGCGGCGAACTCCGCGCGCACTTCGTCGATCTCCTCGTGCAGCTTGTCGAATACCGGCGCCACGTCGGGCCAGTCGAAGCCGACGCGCGCGGCCTTCTTCTGCAGTTTCAGCGCGCGCTGCCACTCCGGCATGCCGCGCGGAATGCCGGCGAGCGCGCTGCGATCCGTTTCGCCCGAGGCGGCGCGTTCGCCCGCCTTGAGGTTCTCCCAGTCGGCGAGTTGCGCCTCGGCGTCCGCCGCGGCCCGCGCCTCGCCGAACACGTGCGGGTGGCGGCGCACCATCTTGTCGCAGATCGCGGCCACCACGTCGGCGAACGCGAAGTGTCCGCCCTCCTCGGCCATGCGCGCGTGGAACACGACCTGCAGCAGGAGGTCGCCGAGCTCATCGCGCAGATGGACGTAGTCCTTGCGGTCGATCGCATCGGCGACTTCGTAGGCTTCCTCGATGGTGTACGGCGCGATCGTCTCGAACGTCTGCTCGACGTCCCATGGGCAACCGCTTTCGCGGTCGCGCAGGCGCGCCATGATGGCGAGGAGCTCTTCGATCGAATGCATGCCGTATTCCCGCGTTTGTAGAAGCGCACCGTGTGCGCGACCCGATGGCCTTCGCTCGACCGTAGCGCCGGTCGCCCGCAGGGTGGGCTCCTACGGTTTCGCGAGCAGTGCCGACCAGTCCGCATCGCGATCCCCGATCGCGAAGAAGTCCGGGTTGAGCAGCGACTCGCGCGTGTTGTAGCGGAACGGAAGGCCGTCGAAGTCGAGCACCGCGCCGCCGGCCTGTTCGAGTACGCACTGCCCTGCCGCGGTGTCCCATTCGGAGGTCGGGCCGAGGCGCAGGTAGAGGTCGGCTTCCGCCGCGGCGATGCGCACGAACTTCAGCGACGAGCCGAGCGGCAGCTTCGCGCACGGGCCGAGCCGCGCGAGCAGGTCGGCTTCATGTTCCGACCCGTGCGAACGACTGCCGGCGACGAGCAGCGGCGAGGCGCGCCGGCGCGTGCCGATGCGCCGCGTCTTCTCGTTGCGTTGCGACAGCCACGTGCCGCCGCCTTCCCACGCGCATGCGAGTTCGCCGCTGACCGGGGTCTGCACGATGCCGATCAGCGGACGATGGTCGGCGATCAATGCGATGTTCACCGTGAACTCGCCGTTGCGCTTGACGAACTCGCGCGTGCCGTCGAGCGGATCGACCAGCCAGTAGTGCGTCCAGCGCGCGCGCTCCGCCCACGCGATATCGGCGGATTCCTCCGACAGCACCGGCAGCTCGGGCGTCAGTGCATGCAGGCCGTCGACGATCACGCGGTGCGAAGCGAGGTCGGCCGCGGTCAGCGGCGAACGGTCGTCCTTGTGCTCGACCGCGAAGTCCGAGCCGTAGACTTCCAAAATCGCCGCCGCCGCGCGTTCGGCCAGCGCGCTGGCGTGTCGCGCGAGATGTTCGAGGTCGAGGTTCATGGCTGCGGCCGGTAGCGGCCCGCGAGGAACTCGCGCGCCATGAACAGCGCCGCGATCGACCGACCGTCGCTGACTTCCGAATGCTCCAGCAGCCGGTGCAACTCCGACAGTTTCCACGGCACCACGTCGAGCGGTTCCGGCTCGTCGCCGGCGAGGCGCTCCTCGTACAGTTCGCGCGCGATCACAACGTGCGTCATCGCGGTCATGTACGCGGGCGACACCGACAGCGTACCGAGGATGTGCAGGTCGCGCGCGCCGAAGCCGATCTCCTCCTTCAGCTCGCGGTTCGCGCCCTGCTCGACCGTCTCGTCGCGGTCGAGGCGACCTTTGGCGAGGCCGAGCTCGTAGCGGTCCACGCCGACCGCGTACTCGCGCACGAGCAGCACGGTGTCGTCGTCCTGCATCGGCACGATGATGACCGCGCCGAGACCGGAACTCTGCAGGCGCTCGAACGTGCGCCGCTCGCCGTTGGAGAATTCGAGATCGACCTGCTCGGCACGCAGGAAATGGCTGGACTGGACGGGTCGTGTCGCGAGAATGGTCGGGCGTTTGCGCATGCCTCGATTGTACGCGTCCGCACGATCCGCCCGGAAATCGCCGCCAGCCGCAGGCGGCGCGCTCGTCGCAGTGCGGTCCCGCGGCCACGGCCGACGCCGCCGCTGACGGCGCGCAAGCGGCTATACTCCGCGTCTTTGCGCCCACCGGGGCGCGAACAGCCGCGAATGAATCCGAACTTCCTCGATTTCGAACAACCCATTGCCGAACTGGACGCCAAGATCCAGGAGCTGCGGCATGCCAGCCGTGGCCAGTCGTTCAATATCGACGACGAGATCGCGACCCTGCAGGGCAAGCTGAAGACGAAGACCGCGGAAATCTTCCGCAACCTCACGCCATGGCAGGTCGCGCAGGTGTCGCGCCATCCGGCGCGCCCGTACACGCTCGATTACGTCGGTGTGATCTGTGAGGAATTCCACGAGCTCGCCGGCGATCGCGCCTACGCCGACGATGCCGCGATCGTCGGCGGCCTCGGCCGCATCGACGGGCGCAGCGTGATGATCATCGGCCACCAGAAAGGCCGCGACACCAAGTCGAAGATCCGCCGCAACTTCGGCATGCCGCGCCCGGAGGGCTACCGCAAGGCGTTGCGCCTGATGCAGATGGCCGAACGCTTCAAGTTGCCGATCCTGACCTTCATCGACACGCCTGGCGCCTATCCCGGCGTCGGCGCCGAGGAACGCGGGCAAAGCGAAGCGATCGCGCGCAACCTGCTCGAGATGGCGCGCCTGCGCGTACCGATCGTCTGCACCGTGGTCGGCGAAGGCGGTTCCGGCGGCGCACTCGCGATCGGCGTCGGCGATCGCACCAACATGCTCGAGTACAGCACCTACTCGGTGATCACGCCCGAGGGTTGCGCCTCGATCCTGTGGAAGACCGCCGAGAAGGCGAAGGACGCGGCGGAAGCGCTCGGCATGACCGCACCGCGCCTGCTCGAGCTCGGCCTCGTCGACAAGGTGGTGCGCGAGCCGCTCGGCGGTGCGCATCGCAACCCGCGCGGAATGGCGGTGCGCCTCAAGGCCGTACTGCTGAACCAGCTCGACGAACTCGCGCCGCTCGACAGTGGCGCCCTGCTCGACCGCCGCTACCAGCGCCTGCGCGGCTACGGTGCGTTCACCGGCGGTTGAATCCCCCGCGCGGCAAAGCGAGCCACGCATGAACGACGCACGACATCCCGCGCCGACCGAATTGCCGACGCTGACCGGCCTGCGCGGATTCGCTGCATTGTGGGTGCTGCTCTACCACGCGTGGGTCGATGCGGTTCCGCGCCTGATGACGATCGGAAGCGGCGCTTTCGTGCTCGACCTGACGCCGCTTTTTTCCTGCGGCTGGGCCGGCGTCGACATCTTCTTCACGCTGTCGGCGTTCCTGCTCAGCCTGCCATTCGTCAGCTGGCAACTCGGTCTCGCGCCACGACCGTCGTTGCGCACGTTCTGGCTGCGCCGCGTGCTGCGGATCTTTCCGGCCTACTACGCGCAGATCCTCGTGCTGCTCGCGCTCGCCGCATTCGGCATCGGCACCTGGCCCGGGCTCGGCCAGCTTGCCGGCAATCTCGTGCTCTGGTTCAACTTCGGCACGTTCGGCGTCGCGCCGATCAATCCGGTGACGTACACGCTGCCGATCGAATTCTGCTTCTACCTGTTGCTGCCGCTGCTCGCATTCCTGCTGCGGCCGCGCTGGTGGCCATGGTTGCTCGTACTCGCGGTGGTGGAGACGCAGGCCTATCGGCACCTCGTGTTCGCGCGCGTCGCCGACGCCGAGGTCACCCTGCGGGTCGTCGCGCTGGAGCAGTTGCCGGGGCGCCTCGACCAGTTCGTGCTCGGCATGCTCGCCGCCTACGCCTACGGTCGCGCGGCGATCGCGCAACGCCTGCCGCGCCCGCGCACCAACGACGCCTTGTTCGTCCTCGGTTGCACGGGTGTCGCCGCGCTGGCGTGGTTGATCCATCGCGGCATCGGCACCTATTGGGAGGGCAGCGCCCTGCTGTTCGTTTGGCATGGCGCGATGGGCGCCGCGGTGGCGCTGATGCTGTTCGCGTGCGCAGCCGGCAGCCGCGTCGCGGATGCGCTGTTCGGCAATCGCATCCTGCACTACGTCGGCGTCATCAGTTTCGGGCTCTACCTGTGGCACTACCCCGTGCTGCGCTGGTTCGACGGTGCCGGCGCATTCGATCACGTCGAAGGTTACCGCTTGCCGTGGATCCTGCCGATGCTGCTGCTTTCGGCTTGCCTCATCGCCGATCTGTCGTATCGCCTGATCGAACGACCGCTGCTGCGCCTCGGACGCAGCGGCAGTCGCCATCCCGGCGTCACCAGCGACCAGGTTCCGGCCGCCGACACGAACCGCGCGCCGGCGCATCCGCCGGCCCACTGAGTGCGTTCACCCGCAGTTGCCCCGTGCGAGGCACCATCGCGGCTCCCGCCTGCCGCAGCCCCGCGCCGCATGTCCATTCCCTTCATCCTGATGCGCTCGCACGCGCTCATCCTGCTTACCGGGCTCGCTTTGGCGCGCGCGCATGCGGCGGAAGAAGCCGGCGTCGCGATCGAGGAAGAGCCGCTCGTCGATGCAGCGTCGCTGGTGCAGCCGGCGCTGCTGTCGGGACCCGGTTTCAGCGTCGATCCGCGTGCGGAGCTGCGCGGCTACATGGCGCATTTCCTGATCGACACCCCGCTCGGTCCGCTGCAGGCGGACAGCGTCGAGATCCTCGCCGAGCGTGAAGCGGAACTGCCCGCGATCGAGGCGCTCGACAAGGTCACGCGTTCGGATGCGTTCCTGCGCGCAGCCGGCAACCGCATCGGTGCGACCGCGAAGTCGCTCGCGCAGATCGTGCTGCATCCGGTCGACAGCGTGCTCGGCATCCCGGCCGGCGTCGCGCGCTACTTCGGCCAGCGCCTCGACAAGATCGGCACGCAGGCGCAGGCGCTGTCGGACCGCACCGCCAAGACGCTCGGCAACGACGGCAATCCGTATCCGGTCGATGCCGGTCCGATGACCGACGCGCGCGAGGACGAGAAGCCGGATGCGAAACCGCGCAAGCACTGGTATTCAAAGATCACGCGCGAGGCCGAGCGTGAGGTGAAGCGCCAGGTGAAGTACAACCAAGTCAAGCGCGAACTCGCCGAGCGGTTGGGCATCGACCCCTACACCGGCAACCCGTACGCGCAGGAACGCCTGTCTGCACTCGCCTGGGTCGGCAGCGCTGGCGACTTCGGTGCCGGCAGCGCGCTCGGCACG
>Ga0070665_100003691_pt1 | contig 16212 bp, 12 predicted proteins | sample KBSS13metaG_FD_65862 | JGI IMG/M metagenome (GOLD analysis project Ga0070665, IMG submission 65862) | Switchgrass rhizosphere microbial communities from Kellogg Biological Station, Michigan, USA - KBS S1-3 metaG | ecosystem: Host-associated > Plants > Roots > Rhizosphere > Soil ... | reverse complement strand
GTGGACCGGTTGTGGGCGGAGCGGTTGGTGCCGCTCGAGGAGAACGTCCGGCTGCGGCGGGCCGTGCGCGGCGGGGCGCCGGTGCTCGCCGACCCGGACCCCGGATGGGCGGCGCGCGGCGAGCGGATCGCGGCGCGGGTGGCCAAGGCGGCCGGGTCCGTGGGGTGCGGCGTCGCGCACATCGGGTCCACGGCGGTCCCGGGGCTGCCCGCGAAGGACGTCACGGACGTCCAGCTGGCGGTGCGGTCGCTCGCGGACGTCGACGCGATCGTCGAGCCGCTCGCGTCCGTCGGGCTGGTCCTGGTCCCGGAGATCGTCCAGGACCACCCCAAGCCCGCCGACCCCGATCCGGAGCACTGGCGCAAGCGCTACTTCGGCGGCGCGGACCCGGCGCAGCGGGTGCACCTGCACGTGCGGGTGCTGGGCTCCCCGGGCTGGCGCTACGCGCTGCTGTTCCGGGACTGGCTGCGCGGGGACGCCGCGGCGCGCGAGGAGTACCTGCAGGTCAAGCGGGCGGCTGCGGCGGAGTTCGCAGGCGACCCGGACGCGACGCGGTACGTCGAGCGGAAGGAGCCGTGGTTCGACGCCGCCCTTCCGCGCGCCGAAGCATGGGCCGAGTCCACCGGATGGACGCAGGGGTAATACGCTGATCGGGCTCACGGCCCCGGACGTCGCTGTAACGGGCGACGGACAGGCCGCGATAGCCGGGCAGGACCGTCACAACGGGTGACCCCGCCGTGGGGTCGGTAAGGGGTCGGGGTGAGCAGCGCGCAGGTCTCGTCCGTCTCGGCGGAGTCCGAAAGGTCCGACGAGTCGGACGGCCCCGAGGTCGACGGTCACCAGGTCGAGAACCCCGAGACCGACGGAGCGGACGGGGCGGTCGGGGCCCGCGAGCCGGACGACTCGGTCGTCGAACGGGACGTCGAGGAGGCCCCGCGGGGTGGCCTCCGGGCGGACTTCGGCGCCCACTTCGAGGCGCACTACCCGCGGCTCGTCGGGCAGCTGTTCGCGATCACCCTGGACTCCGGTGCGGCCCACGACCTCGTGCAGGACGCCTACTCCCGGGCCTGGCGGCGCTGGTCCGAGGTCCGCGAGGGCGACGCCGAGGCCTGGGTGCGGCGCGTCGCGGTGCGGGCCTCCCGCAACCCCTGGCGCCGGTTGGCGGCGCGGATCGGCCTGCGGTCGGCGCGGGTCCCCCAGCAGGAGGGCCTCGATCCCCGGACCTCGGCCGTGCTCGCCGCGTTGGCCGAGCTGCCGCTGGACGAGCGCCGTGCCGCGGTGCTGGTCCACATGGCGGGGATGGGCGTTCGCGAGGTCGCGGTCCTGGAGGGCGTGTCGGTCGGCACGGTCCAGGCGCGCCTCAACCGGGTCGGCACCCGGATCGAGCAGGCTGTCGCGGGGCTGACGATCGCCCCGCCGCCGAGTCACGACATGGCGGGGGAGACCCCGGCCGAGGAGGAGGAGCGGTGACCAACCCCTGGACGGGCGGTCGCGGCGCCGCGGAGCTGCGCAGGCTGGACGACGAGCTGGCCGCGGGTGTCGCGCTGCCCGCGGTCGACGACGTGGTGCGTCGGGCAGGCGCGGTCAACCGGGCCTCCGGTGCCGCCGCGGCCGCGGTGCTCACCGTGGGCGCGCTGGGCGGGGTCACCGCGGTCGGCACGGCCGCGGCGCAGAGTGCCCCGCCCGTCGCCGCACCGGTCGCCGAGGTCGTCCCGGAGACCACCGCGCCTGCCCCGATCACGACCACGGTCGAGCCGCCGCCGGTCGTCGCGCCGCCGCCCGCCGCCGTCGTCGTGGAGGAGCCCGCTCCCACCACCAAGCGCAAGGTCGTCCCCCGCACGACCACGGTGAAGCCGAAGCCGCCTGCGCCGCAGCCGGTCGCGCCGGCGCCCGTGGTGGTCCCCCCGCCCGTCGTGGTGCCCCCGCCGGTCACCACGACGACTCCGCTGCCGGAGGGCGAGCCGGACCCGACCACGCCGACGACGGAGCCGACCACCACCACGACGACGGCCACCGCGTCGGGCACCACCACCACGACGGCTCCGGACGAGCCGGGCGAGAACGCCGCGCGCACCGCAGGCCGGGTCTGACGCAGGCTCGCCGACGCTGCGAGCGCGGCCGTCGCCGGACGGGGCGTGGCGCTCAGCCCGCCTGGGCCGCGCCGTCCCCCCGCCAGGTCAGGGTGATGCCCCGGGTGGCCAGCCAGGCGTCGAGGTCGTGGCCGTGCGCGGCCAGCGCGGCGGTGACCTCGGTGAGCCGGTGCAGTGCCCACTCGGCCGTCGGGGGGTCGACCAGGCCGGTGGCGACCGCCTCGACGAACTCGTCGACGTCGAGCACCTCGGTCCACTCGCCCGTCTTGACGATCACGTCGAGGTAGAGGTCGGTCGTCCGCCAGAGGTCCGGGCCGGGCTCGACCACGGCGATGTCCAGGTAGAAGTCCTGGTGGCGCTCGTGGCCCGGCTTCCAGGTCCAGTCGCTGACCACGATCCCCAGGTCGGGGAGCAGCCAGGACTCGATCCAGCTCGCGGACTCCCGGCCCACGATCGCCCGGCTCATGTGCAGGCCGAACGGGGCGTGGTGGTACGCCGTCACCTCGCGGACGAGGCCCTTGTTGTCGGTGTTGACGCCGGACCGCACGTCGTAGGTCTGGACCTTCGGCGGGTGCACGCCCCCAGCGTGCCGCACGCCGGAGCCGACCGGAACCGCGCGACGGCGGGCGACGGGAAACTGTCGGTGCCGGCTCGTACCCTGGGGACATGGCATTCGCGACCGAGGTACCCGGCAGCGCCCGCGAGGGTGGCGAGGCGGACGTCCCGCTCGCTCACTCCGAGCACCGGCCCGCCGGCGACATCGAGCGCACGGGCGGCCGGTTCGAGGTCGTCAGCGAGTACGAGCCCGCTGGTGACCAGCCCGCGGCCATCGCCGAGCTGACCCGGCGGATCAACCGCGGCGAGCAGGACGTGGTGCTGCTCGGCGCCACCGGCACCGGCAAGTCGGCGACCACCGCCTGGCTGATCGAGCAGGTGCAGCGGCCCACGCTGGTCATGGCGCCCAACAAGACCCTCGCCGCGCAGCTGGCCAACGAGCTGAAGGACATGCTGCCGAACAACGCGGTGGAGTACTTCGTCTCGTACTACGACTACTACCAGCCCGAGGCGTACATCGCGCAGACGGACACGTACATCGAGAAGGACTCGTCGATCAACGACGACGTGGAGCGCCTCCGGCACTCCGCCACGCAGAACCTGTTGTCCCGCAGGGACGTCGTGGTCGTCGCCTCGGTGTCGTGCATCTACGGCCTCGGCACGCCGCAGTCGTACCTGGACCGCTCGGTCAAGCTGGAGACGGGCCTGGAGCTGGACCGGGACGCGTTCCTGCGGCTGCTCGTGGACGTCCAGTACACGCGGAACGACGTGGCGTTCGCCCGCGGCACCTTCCGGGTCCGCGGCGACACGGTGGAGATCATCCCGGCGTACGAGGAGCTCGCGATCCGGATCGAGTTCTTCGGGGACGAGATCGAGTCGCTGTACTACCTGCACCCGCTGACCGGGGATGTCGTGCGGCAGGTGGACGAGGTGCGGATCTTCCCAGCCACGCACTACGTCGCGGGGCCGGAGCGGATGGAACGCGCGGTGCGGGACATCGAGCAGGAGCTGGAGGAGCGGCTCGGCCAGCTGGAGAGCCAGGGCAAGCTGCTCGAGGCGCAGCGGCTGCGCATGCGCACCCAGTACGACCTGGAGATGATCCGCCAGGTCGGGTTCTGTTCCGGCATCGAGAACTACTCCCGCCACATCGACGGGCGCGGGGCGGGCACGGCGCCCGCCACCCTGATCGACTACTTCCCGGAGGACTTCCTCCTGGTGATCGACGAGTCGCACGTGACCGTGCCGCAGATCGGCGGCATGTACGAGGGCGACATGTCCCGGAAGCGGAACCTGGTCGACTTCGGGTTCCGGCTCCCGTCGGCGGTGGACAACCGGCCGTTGACCTGGGAGGAGTTCACGGACCGGATCGGGCAGACGGTGTACCTGTCCGCCACCCCGGGCCCCTACGAGCTGTCCCGCACCGGCGGCGAGTTCGTGGAGCAGGTCATCCGGCCGACCGGCCTGGTGGACCCGGAGATCGTCGTGAAGCCCACGAAGGGCCAGATCGACGACCTGGTGGGGGAGATCCGGGAGCGCGCCGAGCGGGACGAGCGGGTGCTGGTCACCACGCTGACCAAGAAGATGGCCGAGGACCTCACCGACTACCTGCTGGAGCTGGGCATCCGGGTCCGGTACCTGCACTCCGAGGTGGACACCCTGCGCCGGGTGGAGCTCCTGCGGCAGCTGCGGCTCGGTGAGTACGACGTGCTGGTCGGCATCAACCTGCTCCGCGAGGGACTGGACCTGCCCGAGGTGTCGCTCGTCGCGATCCTCGACGCGGACAAGGAGGGCTTCCTGCGCTCCGGCACCTCGCTGATCCAGACGATCGGGCGCGCGGCCCGGAACGTGTCCGGCCAGGTGCACATGTACGCGGACAAGATCACCGACTCCATGCAGCACGCGATCGACGAGACGGACCGGCGGCGCGCCAAGCAGATCGCGTACAACACGGAGAAGGGTCTCGACCCGCAGCCGCTGCGCAAGAAGATCGCGGACATCCTGGACCAGGTGTACCGGGAGGCCGAGGACTCGGAGGATGCCCGGGTCCCGGTCGGCGGCTCGGGCCGCAACCAGTCCCGCGGCAAGCGCGCGGCCGGTGAGCCGGGGCGCGCGAGCTCGGGTGTCGTCGCGGGCCGGGACACGAAGAACCTGCCGCGCGCCGAGCTGGCGGACCTCATCCAGCAGATGAGCGACCAGATGCTCGCCGCCGCCCGGGACCTGCAGTTCGAGCTCGCCGCCCGGCTGCGGGACGAGATCCAGGACCTGAAGAAGGAGCTGCGCGGGATGGACGCGGCGGGGGTCAAGTAGGTCGGCCCCGCCCGCCCCGGCCGGAGAGGAGGGGGGTCGGTACCGTGTGTCCCGCCGGTTCACGCTCCGTGCCGGCGCCTGCAGGAGTCCGGAGGGCGAGCCGCGTGACCGTGTCCAGCAGCACCGGGGCCGAGAGGTCCGGTGCGGCCGTGCAGCGGCTCCGGGCCTGGGTGGTCGCGCCCCGCACCCCCGTGGTGGTGGGGCTGCCGCTGCTCGCGGTGTCGGTCACGCTCATGCTGCTGCACACGCACGGATACCACATCGACCTCGAGGTCTACCGGATCGGCGTGCAGACCTGGCTCGCGGGCGGGGACCCCTACGGCTCGCTGCCGCCCACGATCTCCGGGTTGGCGCTGCCGTTCATCTATCCGGTCTTCGCGGCGATGGTGCTCACGCCCTTCGCGGTGGTGCCGTGGACGGTCGCGTGGGTGTCCCTGTTCGTGCTCTCCCTCGCCGCCCTGGCGGTCACGCTGTACGTCGGGGCGCTGCGGGCCTGGCCCGCGGGCGGCGGCCGTGGCGCGCTCTCGGTCGCCACGCTGGCGCTGCCGCTGCTGCTGTGGATCGAGCCGGTGCTCGAGACGATCGAGTTCGGGCAGGTCAACCTCATCCTGATGGCCCTGGTGGCGGTGGACTGCCTGGCCCCGCGGACCTGGTGGCCGCGCGGCACGCTCGTCGGGATCGCGGCGGCCATCAAGCTCACGCCCGCGGCGTTCGTGCTGTTCTTCCTGCTCCGCCGGGACTTCCGCGCCGCGGTGGTCGCGGCGGCGACCGCGATCCTGGCCACGGCGCTCGGCTTCCTGGTCGACGCGCAGGCCTCGGTCACCTACTGGTTCGGCGGGCCTGCGTCGGGCGTCAGCGGTTCGGTGTTCTACACCAACGAGACGGTGCAGGCCGTCGTCGCGCGGTGGGGGGTGCACGGGGCGGCGCTGACCGGGATCTGGCTGGTCGCGGCCGTCGTGTTGCTGGTCCTCGTGGTGCCGACGGTCCGTCGGGCGGACGCCGCCGTGGCGCTGTCCGCGACCGCGGCGTTCACCCTGCTCGTCTCGCCGACGTCGTGGTCGCACCACTGGGTCTGGATCGCCCCGGCGCTGATCGCCGTCGGGGCACACGCCCTGCGCACCGGCGAGCGCGGCTGGATCGCGGTCACGGCGGTGCTCGTCGTCGCGTTCTCGGTGGCGCCGTTCCGCTGGCTGCCGGGCAACAACGAGGTCGAGCTGACCTGGAACCCGCTGCAGCAGGTGCTGGGGGCGACCTACGTGATCGTCGCGGTGGTGCTGCTCGTCGTCGGATGGCGCAGGTACCAGCGGTCGTGACCCACCGCGCATGAACCACGAGGAGCTCGTCGCCTACGCGCTGGGGAAGCCCGGCGCGCAGCCGGACGAGCCGTGGGAGGGCGATCTCGTCGCCAAGGTCGGCGGGAAGATCTTCGCGTTCCTCGGTGGCGAGGGCGTCGGGCTCAAGTGCGGACCTGACGCGGACGCCGCCGCCGAGCTGCGCCACCGCTACCCGGAGGCCGTGACGGTCTCCGCCTACATCGGCCGGTACGGCTGGAACGTCGTGAGCCTGGACGGCACCGTGCCGGACGACGAGCTGCGCGAGCTGGTGGACGAGTCCTACGCGGCGATCGTCGCGAAGCTGCCGAAGAGCAAGCGGCCCTAGTGTCCCGCACCGCAGATCCGCAACGGACTGACGGCGCGGGACACTAGCCGGCCGTCACCTCGGCGATCGCCCCCTGCAACGCCGCGACCACCAGCCGGACCGCGGGCCGCTCGGCCACGCTCTCCCGCATCACGACCTCCACCATCCGGGCGGCGCGGACCCCGGCCAGCGGCCTGCGGGTGAAGCGGCGGCCGCCCCGGTCGTCGGTGGACCAGCGGGGGAGCAGAGCCACCCCGACCCCCGCGGCGACGAGCTCCTCGGTCACGGAGAAGTCGTTGATCCGCTGCACCACCCGTGGGCGGGCCCCGGTGAGCGTGGTGAGCGAGCGCAGCACGTCGTCGACCGGCCAGCCGACGTTCACGCTGATCCAGGGCTCGTCGGCCAGGTCGGCGAGCGGGATGCGGCGGCGTCGGGCCAGCGGGTGGCCCGGGGGCAGCACTACGTCGAGGGGCTCGCGGACCAGAGGGACGACCCGGTGCCGGGGGCTGGTGAGCGGCGCGCTGTTGTCGTCCCGATGCGTGACGACGAGGTCGTAGTCCGCCGCGAGGACGGTCACGTCGGCGGGGGTCATGTCGACGTCCCGCACCTGCAGGTCCACGCCGGACCCGGCGATCCGACGCAGCACGCCGGCCAGCATCATCCGGGCGCCGGAGGGGAACAACGCCATCCGCACGACGCCGTGCGGGGTGACCCGCAGCGCTTCCACGGCGGCGTCCGCGCGGGCGAGGGCGGCGAGCACGTGCTCGGCCTCGGCCACGAGCACCCGGCCGGCCTCGGTGAGCCGCAGTCCCCGCCCCGCGGGCTCGGTGATCGGGGTGCCGACCTCCTCCGCCAAGGCCTTGAGCTGCTGCGAGATGGCCGACGGGGTGAAGGAGAGGGCCGCCGCCACGGCGGTGACCGAGCCGCGGTCCGCGAGCTCGCGGAGCACGCGGAGGCGCTGGACGTCCATGTAGCCACGCTACAATGTTCCTACAGATTATTTCGCTGGTCTTCCGGGTCGGCGGGGCGCAGCGTGGAGCGGTGACCGCACGCCACCGGCTCCTCGCCGCCTTCGTCGCCGCCCTGTGGGGTGGGAACTTCCTCGCCATCCACGTCGGGCTGGAGCACTTCCCGCCGCTGTTCCTCGCAGGCCTGCGCATGCTGGTGCTCGCGATCCCGACGCTGCTGTTCGTCCCGCGCCCGGACGTGCCGCTGAAGTGGCTGGTGGGGTACGGCCTCGGCTTCGGGACGATCCAGTTCCTGTTCCTCTTCGTGGCCATGGACGTCGGGATGCCTGCGGGTCTGGCGTCGCTGGTGCTGCAGGCGTCGGCGCCGTTCACCGTCGTGCTCGGTGCGCTCTTCCTGCGGGAACGGCTCTCCCCGCGACAGGTCGTCGGGATCGTGCTGGCCGTGTTCGGGCTGGGCGCGATCGCGATCACGCGCGCCCAGTCGGCGGCCGTGCTGCCGGTGCTGCTCACCCTCTGCGGCGCGCTCGGCTGGGCCTTCGGCAACCTGTGCAGCAGGCTCGCGGCCCCGCCCAAGCCGATGCACCTGACCCTGTGGATGTGTGTCATCCCGCCCATCCCGCTGCTCGCGGCCTCGATGCTGACCGAGGGGCCGGGCGCGGGCTGGACCGCGTTGGGGGCCGCCTTCTCGGTCGACGGACTGCCCGGGCTCGGGGCGCTGGTCTACCTGTCGGTGTTCGCGACGGTCGTCGGGTCCGGGATCTGGACCTGGCTGATGCGGCGGTACCCGGCAGGCGTCGTCGCGCCGTACTCGCTGCTGGTGCCGGTGGTGGGGATCGCGCTGGCCGCGGTCGTGCTGGGGGAGCGGCCGACGGTCACCGAGCTCGTCGCCGGAGCGGTGATCGTGGGTGGGGTGCTGCTGGGCACCCCGCGCCCCGCCCGCACCGAGCCCACGGAGGTCGTGGGCACGGAACGAGTAACGGCGTAGCCGGCGTGGCGCCCCCGGGCGCGCTCGTGTGGCACAAGCGTCGCTCAGTGGCGCTTGTGCCACACAAGCGTCACCGAGTGCGCTCGAGCGGCGCCGGCCTGGCCTCTCGGACGGGTCGCGTCGGCGGTGCGGTGGCTATGGTGTGGGACACGTCCCGGCTCAGCGTCGTCACCGGGACCGGGCGGAGGACACGTGGGCGGCCGGGGGGCAGCGGACAGCGGGGTCTGCGCGGTCCGGCCCGGAGTCGACGTCGGGCGGCACGCGCGGACGCTGGCCCACCTGCACGACGCCGCGCTCGCCGGGGACCGCCCGTCCGCGGAGCTGCGGACGCTGGTCGCGCGCTCCTGGCAGCGGGTCCTCGCCCAGGGCGTCGATCCGGAGCACGGTGAGCCCGCCGGGCCGTTGGCCGCGGACGAGGTGGAGCGACGCCGGGCGGGCTCGCCGCTGCAGCGGGTGCTGCCGGAGCTGCGGGCGGCCCTGACCTCCGTCGCCGAGGACGCCCGACACGTCATGGTGATCACCGACGCGGACGGCGTCCTGCTCTGGCGTGAGGGCTCCAACCGGGTCCGCCATCGCGCGGACTCGCTCGGGTTCACCGAGGGGGCGGACTGGTCCGAGCGCTCCGTCGGCACCAACGCGATCGGCACGGCCCTGGCCGAGGGAGCCCCCGTCCAGCTGTTCGCCGCCGAGCACTTCGTCCGGTCCCACCACGTCTGGACCTGCACCGCCTGTCCGGTGCACGACCCACGCTCGGGGGAGCTGCTCGGGGTGGTCGACGTCAGCGGCCCGGCCGAGACGATCCACCCCACCACCGTCGCGCTCGTCGGGACGGCGGTGAAGCTGGCCGAGGCCGGGCTGTGGCGCCGGCACGAGTCCCGGCTGGAGGCCCTGCGCACCGTCGCCGCGCCGCTGCTGTCCGGCGTGCCGGGCGCGGGCCTGGTCGTCGACGACCACGGCTGGGTCGCCGCGGTCACCGGGATGCCCAGCATCGAGCGGGTCGGGGTGCCGCGCGCCGACCGGCCCCTCGCGGTGCACGGGGTCGGGGTGTGCGTGCCCGAGCCGGTGCCCGGAGGCTGGCTGCTGCGGGTGGCCGACACCGAACGGATCACACTGACCCTCGACCTCGCGTCCCGCCCACCGCGGGCACTGGTCGACGGCTCCGCGCGGTGGGTCCACCCGCTGTCCACGCGCCACGCCGAGCTGCTGGTGTTGCTGGCCCGCGCGGGCGCCACGGGACTCGACGCGGGCGCCCTCTCCGCAGCCCTCTACGGCGACCGCGAGCACCTGGTCACCGTGCGGGCCGAGATGAGCAGGCTCCGCCGCACCCTCGGCGGGCTGCTCCTCGCCCGCCCCTACCGGATCGCCGACGACGTGCGGGTGGAGATGCGTGCGGGCACCTTCCTCGAGCACTCCACCGCACCCGGGGTCCGCGCGCTCAGCTCGTGATGTCCTTGCGGTGGAAGCGCCAGGCCGCGGCGGCGAAGAAGATCGTGGCGTAGCCGACGCTGCTGAACAGGCCCCGGGTCATGTCGCCCCAGTCCGGCACCGAGCCCAGGAGCCCGGACCACGCGTTGGCGTAGTGCGTGGGCAGGTAGTCCCGCAGCCCCTCCAGCGCGGTGATCTGGTCCAGGATCTGGGAGACGATCGAGACCATCACCGCCCCGCCGACCGCCCCGAGGGGCGCGTCCGTGCTCACCGACAGCAGGGTCGCGAGACCGGCCACCCACAGCAGCGACAACGCCACGTACACCCCACCGAGCAGCACCCGGCCGACGGCGACGCCGTAGCCGAGGGACTCGCCGGTGGGGCTGACGAGGTCGCCCGCCCCGTAGGCCAGCGTCCCGACGACCAACGCCACGACGGGCAGCAACAGCACCGCCAGGAACGCCAGGAAGCCGGAGACCAGCGCCTTCTGCCGCAGCAGCCTGGTCCGAGGCACCGGGGCCGCGAGCAGGTACCGCAGCGACGACCAGCTCGCCTCCGACGCGATCGTGTCGCCGAAGAACAGCGCCACCACCACGACCAGCAGGAACCCCGCCGACGCGAAGAGCCCGAAGATCGCGAAGTTGGTGCCGCTGCCCTGCGCCAGGTCGACCAGGTTGACGGCCTGGCCCGGGGCGCCGTCCGAGGTGAACGAGAAGGCGATCCACAGGATGATCGGCAGCAGCGCGACCAGCCCGAACGTCACCTGCGTGCGGCGGCGGCGGAGCTGGCGGACCAGCTCCACGCGCAGCGGCAGGGTCCGCGCCGGCTTGTACGACGTCGGCGGGGGCCCGTCCGCGGCCGGCAGGCCGACGTGCCCCTTCCGCGTCGAGACGTCCGAGTACCGGGCGTCTCGGTGGAGCCAGTCGGCGCGGTGCTCCGCGCGCTGGGCCGATGGTTCGCTCACGGGGCCGTGTCCTCTCCGACCAACTGCAGGAACGCGTCCTCGAGACGACGGCGGGGCCCGGCCGACTCGACCGAGACACCGGCCGCGACCAGCGCCTGGACGGCCGAGGCGCGGGGCGTGCCGTTGAGCTCCGCGTGGACCACGGACCCCTCGGCGGCCACGTCGCGGACGCCGGACAGCGCCGCCAACACCTCGACCGCACGCTCCGGGGAGTCCACGCCGAAGCTCGCGGCCCCGCCGCCGGCGATGATCTCGTCGACGGTGCCGGTGGCCACCACCCTCCCGTGGTGCATGACGACCACGTGCGAGCAGGTCTGCTCCACCTCGGCCAGCAGGTGGCTGGAGACCAGCACGGTCCGGCCGCCCTCGGCGTAACGCTGCAGCAGCTCGCGCATGGCGTGGATCTGGGGCGGGTCGAGCCCGTTGGTCGGTTCGTCGAGCACCAGGAGCTCCGGGAGGCCGAGCATGGCCTGGGCGATCGCCAGCCGCTGCCGCATGCCCTGCGAGTAGGTGCCGACCCGACGGTGCACGGACTCGCCGAGCCCGGCGATCTCCAGGGCCTCCTCGAGGTGCGCCTCCTCGGTGGGCCGCCCGGTCGCCGCCCAGTACAGGCGCAGGTTGTCCGCGCCCGACAGGTGCGGCAGGAACCCGGGCCCCTCCACGAACGCGCCGATGCGGGCGAGCACCGGCGCCCCGGGTCCGACGGGCTCGCCGAACGCCCGGATCGTCCCCGCGGTGGGCGCGATCAGGCCCATGAGCATGCGCAGCACGGTCGTCTTGCCCGCGCCGTTGGGGCCGAGGAGACCCAGGACCATGCCCTGCCGGACGGTGAAGGAGACCTCCTTCACCGCGCTGAACCCGCCCTTGTACGTCTTGGCCAGGCCGGTGATCTCCAGCGGCGGGGCGTCGGCGGCCCCGGCGGGCGGGACCTCCCGGCGCCGCCGCAGCACCCGCGCGACGATCCAGGCCAGCAGAGCCGCGACCAGCACGATCGCGATCCCGACCAGCGGCCAGAGGGGCACCGTGTTCGGCGTGGCGGCGCGTCCGGGCACGACGGGCACGGTGAGACCCGAGTCCGGCGCGAGCCCGATCCGCCACACGGCGGGCTCGGTGGGGGAGGCGTACGCCTGGTCGGTGGTGCCGACCGACACCTCGAGGTGGTTGCCCGCCTCGATCGGCGCGACGACGCCGGGCAGCGTCACGGTGACGCGGGCGGGCGAGCCGTCCGCGGGCACCGCCACCCGCACGGGCGCGACGGCGCTGCCCAGCAGGGTCCGGTTCCCGGCCGGGTCGACCTCGAAGGTCTTCGCGAACAGCACGGCCTCGGCCGGCGCGGGCTGGCCGGGGACCCGCGCGACGTCCACGGTCACCCGCGGCGCGCCCGCGATGTCGGTCTGCGCGGTGCCGGGCTCCGCGGTGAAGACGGCCGACTGGCCCGGGAGGTCGGCGGTGAAGGCGGAGAGCCGTCCGCCGAGGCCGCCGAGCGCGCCGCCGAGGCCGGGCAGCGAGGTGATCGCCGCCGGACTCCCCCCGGGCGGGCTCGTGACGACCTGGGGGTCGCCGGCGAGCGGGAGCCGTTGCGTGGTGACCGCGGGCGCGTCGAGCCCGGGGTAGGCGTCGGTCGTGACGGTCCGGGTGGTGGCGGTGTTGCGGCCCGCGCGGATGCCGCTCTCGACCTCGTAGGCGAAGGCGCCCTCGTCGGCCGCGGGCTCCTCGCCACGCAGCCGCGTGTCGAACCAGTCCCCGATCCGGTCCCGGACGGTCTGGTCGGGCGCCCCGCCGTCGTGCCCGCCCGCGTACCAGGCGACCTCGACCGGCGTGCCGGTCGCGGCGATCTGCCGGGCGTTGGCGTCCGCCTGGTCCAGCCCGAACAGGGTGTCCTGCTCGCCCTGGACGAGCAGGGTGGGCGCGGTGATCCGGTCGGTCACCGAGACCGGGGACGAGCGACGCAGGAGCGCCTCGGTCGCGGGGGAGAGGCGGTCGGTGGTCGCGGCGTCGGTGTAGGCGGCGCAGACCTCGGCGGTGAAGCGGCCGCAGGTCAGGGGCAGCCCGGACGCGGGGGCCTGGGCGGGACCACCCGGCCCCGCCGCCCCGGCCGCCCCGGCCGAGCCCGACCCGACCGAGCCCGCCCCGGCCGAGCCCGCCCCGGCCGAGCCCCCCGCCCCGGCCGACCCGACCGAGAACAGCGTCCCCGCCCAGCTCCGCTTGAACACACCGTCCCCGGCGAACGCGCCCCGGGCCGGGGTGTCCTCCGGCAGCGGGGTGGGCGAGGCCGCGTTGGGGAACAGCGCCTGGTTGAGGTCGTTCCAGGTGATCACCGGCGCGATCGCGTCCACGCGCCGGTCGTACCCGGCGAGGAGCAGCGCGAGCCCGCCGCCGTACGACGCCCCCGTGACGCCCACCCGCGGGTCGCCGGGCCCGTCCTGCTGGACCTCCGGCCGCCCGGCGAGCCAGTCGACCAGGCGTTGGGCGTCCGCCACCTCGTAGTCCGGCGAGTTCAGCGCGATCTGCCCGCCGCTGGCGCCGAACCCGCGGGCGGACCAGGCCAGCGCGACGTACCCGCGGGCCGCGAGCTCGCGCGCGTCGGCGTCGACCGACCGCTTGCTGCCGCCGAACCCGTGCGCGACGAGCACGGCGGGCGCCGGCGTGGTCTCCGGCAGGTAGAGCGTGGTGTCCAGGGAGATCGTGTCGGTCCGCCCCGGCCCGCCGGGCACCTCGATCCGCTGCTCGCTCGTGGCCACGTCCGCGGCGGCGTCGGAGGGCTCGGGCGTCGGCGTGGCGGCGGCCGCCATCCCGGGGGTGAGCAGCAGCGCACCTACGGCGACGAGCACGCCGCAGGCGCGGAGGAGGCGGGACACAGGCGAACGGTATCCGGGCGGACCGACACCCCGCGCGGCACGCCTCAGGCCGCTCTCAGGCCCGCGACGGACCTCACGTTCCCGACGAATCGACCCCAGTCGCCCGGACGCGCCTGCCCCGGGTCCACCACCTCCCGCCCCGGACGGGGGAGGGTCTGTCGGTGGCGACCATCCCCGAGGACCAGGAACGGCTGCGGGCCCTGCTGCGCCGCCATCCCGTCAGCCGACGGACGCTGCTGCGCGGCGCGACCGGGACCGCGGCGGCCCTCGCGCTCACGACGGGGCCGTGGGCCGGGCTGGCGCGGGCACAGGCGGACGGGGGCCGCGCGGTCGTCGGGAGGCACCTGTCGTTCGGCGCCGACCCGCGCACCGCGATGGCGATCGCAGGAGAGCTCACCGCCCGCCCCGAGGGGCGGGTGCTCGTCGACCTCGGGCTGGACACGACCTACGGCGCGACGCTGCCGGTGGAGGTCCGCAACCTCGTCACGCAGGGGCACTCCGAGCAGTACTTCGCGCACGCCACCGCCGCCGAGCTGCGGCCCGGCACGCTCTACCACTACCGGTTCCGCCTGGCCGACGGCAGGCTCACCCCCGACGCCACCTTCCGCACGGCCCCCGCGCCGGGCGACCGGGAGCCGTTCGTCTTCACCGCGTTCGCCGACCAGGGCGTGAACACCGGCGGCGGGGACTTCGCCAACCGCTACAGGTCCGACGTCGGCAAGCCCGCCGACGCGCTGACCGCCCTCGTCGCCCGGGACCAGCCTGCCTTCCACCTGCTCGCGGGGGACATCTGCTACGCCGACCGCCCGGGGAGGGGCCAGCCGGACGACGAGTTCGACCCCGGCCTCTGGACCGCCTACCTCAGCGCGATCGAACGCAGCGCCGCGACCACGCCCTGGATGTTCGCCACCGGCAACCACGACATGGAGGCGATGTACGACGACGGCGACGCGGGCCACGGCTACGGCGGCCACGCCGCCCGCCTGGACCTGCCGCGGACCGGCCCCGAGGGCTGTCCGTCCGTCTACGTCTTCACCTACGGCTGCGTGGGCGTCGTCAGCGTCGACGCCAACGACCTCTCCACGGAGATCCGCGCCAACACCGGCTACAGCGACGGCGCCCAGACCCGCTGGCTGGAGAGCACCCTCGCCGACCTGCGCGCCGATCCCGCGATCACGTTCGTGGTCGTGTTCTTCCACCACTGCGCCTACTCGACGAGCGACTCGCACGCCTCCGACGCCGGCGTCCGCGAGGCCCTGACCCCGCTCTTCGACCGCCACTCGGTGGACCTGGCGGTGCAGGGCCACAACCACCAGTACGAGCGCACGGACCCGATCCGGGCCGGCCGTCCCACCCGGGAGGCCCCCGACCAGGCGGTCGTGCGGTCGGAGACCGAGGGCACGACGTACGTCTGCGTCGGCTCCGGCGGGCGCTCAAGCAACGGCTGGCTCGACGACGGCGGGGACCGCCACCGCGGACGACCCGGCGGCGCCCCCGGCGAGGACCGCGAGATCCGCAGCCGGGTGATCGGCGAGGGCGGGGACGACGAGGAGACCGTCGCCTGGTCCCGCGTGCGCTACCGGGGGTACGCGTACCTGCGGATCGAGGTGCGGCCCGAGGCGCCCGGCCGGACGGCCGTGATGCGCCTGCACGCGATCACCGACGGCGGCGAGGAGATCGACCGGGTCGACCTCACCCGGACCGTGTCGATCGCCGTCTGACCTGGTCAACGGTGCGTTTGGTCACCCCGCCTTTCGGTTCCGTTGCGCGGGGGTACAGACTGGCGACGCACCGCAGGGGAGTATCCCGCTCGCGGTGGCGTCGTCAGCACGTGGAAGGGCCCGCCGCCCTGGACCGACAATCAGGCGGACCCGGAAACCGGCGTCACTGATCCGCCGCACGGCGGAGGGGAGAGACCTCGGGGCAGTTTTCCGCTGCCCTCGAGACCCTGGAGACCCACCCACGTGAACGTGCCCGTCTGGCTCTGGTTCGCCACCATCGGCGGCCTGCTGGCCATCATCCTCGCGGACCTCTTCCTGGTCGACCACAAGCCGCACGCGGTCACCATCAAGGAGGCCACCCGCTGGGTGCTCTTCTACGTTGCCCTCGCCGTGCTGTTCGGCCTCGGCATCTGGTTCTTCGCGGGCGGCCAGTACGCGGGCGAGTTCTTCGCCGGCTACATCACCGAGTACTCGCTGTCGGTGGACAACCTCTTCGTCTTCGTGATCATCATGTCGAGCTTCGCCGTCCCGGCGATCCACCAGCACCGGGTGCTGCTGGTCGGCATCGTGATCGCGCTGGTCATGCGCGGCGCGTTCATCGCCGTCGGTGCGGCCGCGATCAACGCCCTGAGCTGGATCTTCTACCTCTTCGCCGCGTTCTTGATCTACACCGCCGTGAACATGGTCCGGCAGGGCATGGG
>Ga0070665_100003689_pt1 | contig 16221 bp, 18 predicted proteins | sample KBSS13metaG_FD_65862 | JGI IMG/M metagenome (GOLD analysis project Ga0070665, IMG submission 65862) | Switchgrass rhizosphere microbial communities from Kellogg Biological Station, Michigan, USA - KBS S1-3 metaG | ecosystem: Host-associated > Plants > Roots > Rhizosphere > Soil ... | reverse complement strand
AAGAACACCACCGAACCCTGCCTCGGCATCTGCGACGATCGGCAGCATCCAGTCGATCGAATCCTGTCCCTCCGCGTGTGCAATCTGGTCCGCTCGCATGAGAGCGTTGTTGATGGCAGAGACAACGCTGGGTACGCTGTTGGCGGGATAGAGGCTCTGATCGGGGTACATCTGGCCGCTCAGATTTGCATCCGCGGCAACCTGCCAACCGCTTAGATAGATTGCTTTCAGACCTGCCTTGGCCATTTCGACTGCCTGGTTTCCTGTCAGGGCGCCCAGTGCAGGGATGTATTTCTCCTGATGAAGCATGTTCCAGAACTTCTCTGCGCCCGCTCGAGCCAGCGAATGTTCTACGTGCACGGTTCCGCTAAGCCGCCTGACGTCTCCTGGTTGGTAAGTCCGAATGATCCCATCCCATCGAGATGAATCCCAATTGATTTCATGACAAGCGCTGCTGCGCATAGTTCGTCTCCTTGGTTCCCACTGCTTCCGCCATCTCAGCAATGTGATGTGAGTAAATCGCAGCGTGACGTAAGACACAAGAGTGGGTGGTCCGAAACGGACGATTGGACATGCATGCCCGAAAGAGTCATAATCTGGCCGTTCTCGATGAAGGCCGATACAGCAACATCGTGCGCCGCACATCGCCGGGCCGGGACAGCCAAGGAAAGAGTTGGCGTGTCATGACGATTGGGTCGCAGTTCGTAGAAGAACTGAGCCACGCTCTTAGCCTCAGGCGCGTATCAGACGGATTCGCAATGCTCGACAAAGCGGAGGGGGCTTGGACACAGCTTTCTCCAGACCAGCCGAATGCAACCAAACTACTTTTGCTCATAGCTCAATGGGTAGATGTCGGCTACCGTGACTATCATCTTCTCGACAGTCTCCTTGCGAAAGTCCCGATCGAGTGCCGCCGCAAACTGTCAGTGGAAGACTATCTCCGGCTGCGAATGGTAGAGGGATTCCGAGCACTTTCTGCAGAAGAGGTCGACGCTGCGATAGAGATCCTCGACGTCGTTCTGCGAACTGAGCCCGGAACGGCAGATGACCATATGCTGACTGTGGCTCACTTCTGGAAAGGCCGAGCGCACAGGAAAAAGGGCGAATACGAGTTGGCTACACAAGAAATTGTGTGTGCGCGGGAGCGGGCTCAAATATCCCACGAGGATGCGGTTTTCACCTCAGTCATCCAGATCCACGAAAGTTGGCTCTTGTTCCAAAAGGGCATGAAGAAGGATGCCTTGCGGTTGCTCAGTCGTGCAGAAGACACCCTCAAGAACACGGATCACTTTCTTGCACGAGGCAACATCGAGTCATCAAGGGGCAGGATCGTTCGGCGTTACGGTGAATATGCCCTGGCTCTTGAGCATTTCGAGCGGGCTATTGACCTGTATTCCGCCGGAAACCCCAAGCATCGAAACCTGGCCAGGGCCTTAGTGAACTCGGCTTACGTGAAGCGACTGCTGGCGTTGCAGCTTCGCAAGAGAATCGACGCGCGAGCGCGGAATATCAATCAAGAACGATTCAACTCCCAACTCTCAAACGGCTCCGCTACGAACGCTCTTCGTTCAAGGTACCGGCAGCTTTCTGACCAGGCAATCTCGGAAGTACGGCGAGCGCGGGAAATCTATGCGTCGCAGGGCCATTCCGGGGGACTAGGGGCTGTCGCTGTCAGTTCGGGGTATCTTCATCTCGATGGAGGTGATATTGATGTCTCGGCACGAGAGGCGCTCGAAGCTTATCGGATCGGCCAAGACAAGAACGATCACATCCTGATGGCACGCGCGCGTGTTCTGCAGGCCGCAACAGAGAACGCAAAGATCGAAGAACAACTCGGTGAAGAGGTCGATATCGCTCTGCATGCAAATCGCGCCAGGCAGTTCACAGAGGAGGCGCTGCGATTGGCAAAACATACCCAGAATAGAAGGCTGCTGGCAGCTGCCTACGTCGCCCGTGCCATGACGGCAGCTAACGAGTTCTTCCAGGAATGGGATCTAGCCAGGGATTCGGTGAGGGAAGCGATGGCATTCATCGGAGAGGGGGAGAGCGACCATCTCCTCGACGATATCGCGGCTTTGAAAACGCGCATCATGCGCGCATCCGGGATCAACGACACACTTCGCGGATGGTCTGAGGGTATCATCGCAGGAAAAACTTTCCAGCAAGTCACAGAAGAGTTCGCCGAAATCGTTATCCCGAAAGTATGGCAACGAGAAGGCAGAAAGGTATCTCGTGTCGCTGAATCTCTCTCTGTTTCGCCGAAGAAGGTGCGCCGGATTCTACGCAGGGTCGGCATTCTCGACGACACCGATACGACCCAGCTTTGATAGGGGAATGACCATGTCGATGTGCGCTTGGGCGAACGCTTCGAGGGCTGTGGATAATGGTGCTAACCAATGTGACTGCTATCACAGTTCAAGAAGTTGAATCTGTGTTGTTATAGCAGCCTCGGGCTCTTCCCATCAGGTAAATTTCCACCCACCCTTAGGAGGTAATATGCCCGCTTCCCTCGTCTCTGATCTAGAGACTTCCCCTCAGACGCAAAGCAAGCCTCGCCTGAGTTCATTTGATTCCGCACAAGAGTTTAGCCTGGAGCACTTCTTGGAGGTGCGCAGACTTGTCGCTATGGCCGAACGAGAAGATCGCGAGTTGAAAGGTTATGTGTTCGATGATTCGCTCGTCGGCGCAAGTAGCTAAACCAGGGAAGGGTTCCGCTAAAAGTGGAACCCTCCTCCGCAGATGAGGACCTCCCCCGTCACGTAGTCCGATAGTGGGCTACAGAAAAACAGGACAGCGCCAGCGGCTTCTTCGGGTGTTCCAAGCCGACCAAGCGGGCATGCGCCTTTAACCGAATCCAGGAGGCTGGGTTGAACGCCAAGCCGAATCTGGTGACCGTGCATTTCCATGTTGGCGCCCGCCTCCGTCAGTGGCTGCACAAGGCGAGTGCCGATAAGGCCAAATCCAACCGCGTTCACGTTCACGTTGTACCGGCCCCATTCTTTTGCAAGGGTCTTGGTCAACCCAATGATTCCAGCCTTGCCCGCCGAATAGCCAGCCTGTCCGGGGTTGCCGTCCGTACCCGCTATCGAAGTGATGTTCACCACCTTGCGCATTACACGCTTATCCGCGGCGCTTTCCTTTTTCGCGGACTCCCGGATAAAACCGGACGCAGCGCGGAGGATTCTAAACGGCGTAACAAGATGGATGTCGAGCATCGCCTGGAACTGCTCGTCGGTCGTCTTCTGAATCACGTTATCCCAGCTGTAGCCTGCATTGTTAACGATGATGTCAATCGAATTGAACTCGGCAAGCGTCGCCTGCACGATCAATTCAGGAATATGCGGATCGGTGAGGTCCCCCGTAATGTGACTTACGCGATGCGGACCTCCCAACTCCGCCTCCGATTCCAGCAACATATTCTCATCGAGGTCATTGATCATCACTCGCGCGCCGGCGCCCACCAGCCGCTTGGCGATCGCTCTCCCGATGCCTCGCCCGGCCCCGGTCACCAGCGCGGTCTTACCGTCCAGAGTGAACGGGCTCATCGCCGCGACTTCCGTTTCAGTATCCATTCGTCCGAAATCCATTCTCATTCTCCTCGCGGATGGGATAATGCTGCGTTGCAGCATATTATATGCTGCGGCGCACAAAATGGAAGATGTGAGAGGGCACAATTGTGTTGCTTCAGTAACCGGATTCGCCTCCAGGTTAAGCAGACCCGATCTATGGTGACTGGCAGGCACAGCCAAACGTCGATCCTCACGTGGTATCGATCCGGCGAGGACTCCTCGGAGATGCCCTGTCAACACCGAGACCGCCGACGATGAGGGAACTCCCTCTTTAAGAAGCTCCACAACTTTCAACCATCATCAATCCAGCATTTACCCGGGAAGGCGTGTGCTATGAAAGTCCAGAAGAATCGTGACGTCGTGATCCTCAGCGCGGTCCGGACCGCACTGGGCAAGTTTGGTGGAGCTCTCAAAGACACTCCTCCCACAGAACTTGCCGGAGAGGTTGTGCGAGAGAGTGTCAAACGTTCTGGGATCTCCAGCTCCGATGTAGGCAATCTTGTATTCGGGCATGTAATTCACACCGACGCCAAGGACATGTATCTCTCACGGGTCGCCGCGCTCCGCGGAGGACTGTCCATTGAAACTCCCGCACTTACCTTGAACCGCATGTGTGGAAGCGGGCTCCAGGCCATCGTCACTGCAGCAAACATGATCTCCCGCGGAGACTGCGATGCCGCTGTGGCCGGTGGAGTCGAGTCGATGAGCCGATCCCCTTACTGGCTGAGTTCCATGCGTTGGGGAGCTCGAATGAACGACGCCCCGGCAGTCGACGTACTCGTTGCCGCGCTGACAGACCCCTTCGACGAAGTCCATATGGGGGTGACCGCCGAAAACGTCGCGCGCAAGTGGGGCATAACTCGCGAAGACCAGGATGCACTGGCGGTTGAAAGCCATCGCCGCGCCAATTGCGCCATCCTCACGGCGCGGTTCAAAGGCCAGATAGTTCCCATCGAACTAAAGAGCCGCAAGGGAAGCACCTGGTTTGACACCGATGAGTCACCTCGGTCTGACGTGACGATGGAAGCCCTGGCCAAGCTGAAACCGGTCTTCGACAAGGAAGGAACCATTACCGCCGGCAACGCCTCGAGCATCAACGATGGGGCCGCCGCCGTAGTGCTGATGGAAGAGAATGCCGCACGGGAGCGCGGGCTCAAGCCAATGGCAAAGTTGATCGACTACGCCGTCACAGCCGTGGATCCCGCAATCATGGGCATCGGCCCAGTTTCCGCAGTCAGAAAGCTCTACGAGCGCACCGGCCTCAGCAACGACGATATGGACGTCATTGAAGCCAACGAAGCATTCGCAGCGCAGGTTCTTGCCGTTCGCAAAGAGCTGGATCTCCCGCCCGAAAAAACGAACCCCAATGGCAGCGGTATATCTCTCGGTCATCCTATCGGGGCCACGGGCGCGATTGTTACGGTGAAAGCGCTCCACGAGCTACAGAGAGTCGGCGGGAAATATGCCATGGTCACCATGTGCATTGGTGGCGGACAGGGCATAGCGGCCATCTACCAAACGATGAACTAACCCCAACATGAAGGAAGGAGCACGCCATGGCAACAGCGACTTTATCCGAGGTCATGGTCAGCGGATCAAAATCTTTGGCCGGTCGAGTTGCGCTCGTCACAGGTGCATCGAGAGGCATCGGCCGCGCCATCGCCCTCGAGCTTGCCAGTCGAGGCGCGATTGTAGCCGTCAACTGTCATTCCAACACCGTTCGCGCAACGGAAGTGCGGGATGAAATCCTGCATTCCGGTGGCGCGAGTGAAGTCTTCCAGAGTGACGTTTCAGACCGATCCGAAGCCAGAACTCTGGTCCAGGATGTATGCGGCGTCTACGAGAGGATCGACGTCCTCGTCAACAACGCCGGAATAACGCGGGACAAAAGCATTCGCAAGATGACGGACGATGAGTGGAACGATGTCATCGACACCAACCTCAACAGCGCCTTTTATTGCACCAGTGCTGCCCTGCCATTCATGATCGAGCATAACTTCGGCCGTATCGTAAACATCGCTTCATTCGTCGGTCAGGCAGGGAATTTCGGCCAGGCAAACTACGCAGCAAGCAAAGGAGGGCTCATCGCGTTCACAAAGGTGCTCGCCTTGGAACTGGCCAAATACAACATCACTGCGAATGTGATCGCTCCCGGATTCACATCGACCGAGATGACAGACCGCATCCCGATGGATGTGATGGAGCAAATCAAGCAGCGAATCCCGATGCATCGGCTGGCGACTCCCGAAGAAATTGCCAAGGCCGCTGCGTTCCTGATTTGCGACGGCCAATACATCACTGGACAGCAGATCAACGTAAACGGCGGCATCTACATGTAGCCGTTCCAAATGCGCATCAGCGGGAGCGGGCCGCAAGCCAGGAATCGATGTGGGGCCAAGTCTGCTTGTGAGCGCCGCTCCCCGCCATGATGCCGATATGACCACCACGTACCCGGTACACTTCGGTGTCGGTGCTTCCTATTTTCGGCAGAATCGCCTCCGATTGACAGGGTGGCGTAATGTGATCTCCCTCGGCGATCACGTTCAGGAGGTTTGCCCGCAATCGCTTCAAATCAACGAGCTCTCCGCGGATATTAAGTTCCCCTCTTACAAGACGGTTGTTCCGGTAAAAATCCACGATCAATTGTCGATAAGCGCCGCCAGCCATCGGGAAGATATCCGTCACCCACGTATTCATCGAGTGCCATGCTTCCACCACGCGGGGATCTTCCAGGCCTTCCCAGAGCTTTAGATAGTTTGTGATGTAGTTTTCAACCGGCTTCAGCGCCTTGGCGCCAAAGTCAATCATCTCACCTGGCATGTTGCCAAAAGCTGCGAGGACTTTATCAAGATCAAAATATCTCTCGTCAGTCCATCGCGAAAACGTCAGCTGTTCCCGATTCGAAAAGTCCAGCGGGGCCGTCAGCAGGACCAAATTCCGCAGTCCATCGTCCGGCCTCAGAGCCGCGTAAATCGTAGTCAGGATCGCCCCGATGCACCAGCCCAGCATGCTGAACTCTTTTGCACCGGACACCTGCATCATCTTCCGAATCGCGCGTGGCATGTAGTCGAGCGTGTAGTCGTCGAACTTCAGGTTGCTATCTTCCGGCCCGGGTACTCCCCAATCCAGTAGATAGATGTCATAGCCTTTGCCAACCATGTATTCGACGAAGCTGTGCCCCGGGCGCAAATCCAGAATCGTGGGACGATTCATCAAGGCAAAGATGAGAATCATCGGAACCGGATATCGCTTCTCTGCAGGAACCACAGGAACGTATCGGTATAACTTCGCCTTGTTGAGGGTCCAGATCAGTTCTTTAGGCGTCTGTGCGATCGCAGCCTTGGTGGTCATCAGCCTGTTGAAGGTCTTGAGCTTCCTATCCAGGACGGTCCAATCATTGGACAATGACACTGTTTCTGCCATATCGACCTCTAGTGTTTTCTGCCGGTTTGCTGCCGAGATCTAGCCCCTGCATCAGCGGCCTGCGTCCCCTCCTCTGGTCGACTTGTTGCCGCCGTTGGTGGCCGGGATGAAAGCTCGACAATGCGGTCCAACTTCGCATCCAGGTCGTCAAGTCGAGTTTCCAGATTTGTAAAACGCTCTGCCAGTGCGATCACCTGCTGTCGCGAAGGCAGTGACAGATGCTCCAACGCCATCACCATGGCCTTATCCATTGCCTCGCGGAATGGAGCAGATGCAGTCAGATAATTGTTGAGCAAGGTACCGGTTGCCTGTGCATACTCTTCGGTGTTAACCGCATCGATCATCACCTTCGACATGCCTTCGAAATATGTATCCCTTACCTTTCGAAAAGCCTCGAACGGATCGGCGGTGGCGCCATTCTTTTCACCAGCCATGTCAAACTCCCGGCGTTACTGCACACAAAGCATATACCTGAATTGGGGCGAGAGTTCACAGCTTTTCCTTCAACAAGAGAGGGCTGCTGCTGGCCCTCGCCCCCCATGTCGAGTTTTCGCTTCGAGGGCTAGTGCGTAACCAGGTCGAGCAGTTCCTTTTGCGCATCGATCACGATGTCCATTCCCCGCTCAACCGACTCGGCCGCCGCTCCCATCGGAGTGCCCGCATACCCCAGCTGTTGTTTCGCGGTCTCAAACACTGCTTTGGTCTGCTTGGCCGTGTAATCCAACGCCGTCTTCTGAGCAGCCACACTGTGTTCGACCGCTTCCTTGGCCCTCTTTTTCCCTTCCTCCAGCGTGTCCGTTGCCTTCACCCTCCGCTCTTTCACAAGCTTTGCAAAGGCGCGGCTTTGCTCCACCATCAGGTCAATTGCGCCTTTTTGAGTTTCCGCAAAGCGCTCAAACGCCGTGGTACTAAGATCGAGCATCAGCAGGCCGGGCATTGGAAGTGTGAGCTTCTTCCAGGCGCCCGCTACTTCGGCGTTTTGCTTCACGGCGATCTCGAGCCCGTTTTTCTGTACCTCGGCCAGCTTTTCAATGCCCGCCGTATAAAGATCAGTCAACGATTCCATCACATCGACCTTCGTCTCTTCCGTAACCGGCCCTTTCGCTTCAACATTCTCCATAATCTCTCCTTCCCAGTTCCCCGTGCTGCATATTATGCTGCATTGCAGCATCACTATGCTGCACCGCTTTTCATCGCATGTCAAGGGGTAGAATTGGAGGATTATGGCGCAAAAGACCGTTGTCATTAAGAAGTATGAGAACCGGCGCCTCTATGACACGACAAACAGCCGCTACGTGAACCTCGAAGAGGTCGCGCAACTTCTTCAGCAAGGGAACGATGTTCAGGTCATCGACGCGTCCTCAGGCGAAGACATTACCCGGCTCATCCTCACTCAAATCATTGTCGAAGATGCCAAGACAGCGGAGTCGAACTTCCCCCTCGACCTGTTGCGCCAGATGGTCGTTGCCTCCGGTCGAGCCAGTCAGGAAAGCGCATTGCAGTACATGAAGGCGATGATGGACGTCTACCAGAACGCCTATCGCGCGATGCCCAATCCGTTGAACCCCTTTGAGTTCATGCAGAATGCACGGACAAGTACGTCGGAAAAGGCCGATTCCGAAAAACGCACATCCAGTTCTCGAAGATCCCCGGAAACCAGGCAGCCGAGCACCAGCGAGCCTAAGCCCGATAATGTGCAGGAGTTAAGAGACCGGGTGGCCGACCTAGAAAAGCTGGTCGCTAAGTTTGCGGATTCAAAGAAGGCCAAAAAACGCAATTGATCTGGGCATCGAGGGCTGCACGCATTGAATGATGCGCCTTAGCCTGAGATCGCGGTTAAGACGAACAGTCGCATCAACAACCCGCCTCGAGCTGCCGGATCTCCATCCACTCACACTTCCATCTTTCGGAATGGATAGAATGCGCTAGCACTGAAGCTGATGGGCACTTTGGAAGGTCTCCGCGCCGTGCTTGATCGCGCCAAACTTCAGAATGGGCGAACCCGAGCAGGGCGATGTATTCGAATTCTCATATCCGGCGCAGGACGCGCTCCAGAACCAACGCGAATGGTGCAGAAGCTCTTGCGCTGTGAGTTCAGGGCGTGAACGGTCGCCGCGTCTTTGCGCAGACAGAACGCATGATGTTGTGGAAGCGAGTGCGGCTGATCTGGTGATCGGTCAGCACCCTTCCGCAGGAAAGGATTGAGAAGACTGCATATGGGGTAGGAGCGTCCTGTGCATCGCGGTGAGATTTCAGTTCGACAATTGTGGGGGTCATGCCGTAGTCCCGTCGCGCCGCCTCACTGATCTCAGCCGTGAATTTCGCGACGTATGGACATTGCGACGAGCAAACGATTGTAAGTTCGTCTTTTAGACACGCGGCCTTCGACGCATGATCCTTCCGGAATGCTGGATCGGGAACGTTTGGGTTCAGCTTGCGCACCCACAACTGGTAGTCGGGCGAGGCGGTGTCAACAAGTCGAAAGTCGTTTGCGTGAAAGAGCTCAGCGCTGGCCAGCCATGGTCCTTTACGCGTCATGACGGCCACACCATTCATTCCTGTGGCTCTCGCATCGCTTATACAACTATTGATCATCGCACTTCCCCAGCCCTTGCCGCGGTTGCGCTGCGAGTGGTTCCAGATGCAGTGGATAAACATATAACCACGCGCTTCCACGCCGCGCCATGCATACTCGCCGGGAAGGTACTCTATGTAGCCGCATGGGCTACCATCTTCATCAATGAGTGTTTTTGCCTTGAGACCGAGACTCAAATGCGTTTGAAGCCACGCGCGCTTAGCCGCTAAGCCTGGATGGTTGGGATCCTTGATTCCGCAACAGGAAGTGGAGTTGATGTTGGCGGATTTGATCTCGATGAGAATGGGCTGTGGAGGCATGACAATCGCCCTCCCTCTGCACGTTCAATCTACTGCGGCGCAAGGATACTCTTATCATGCAGAACCTCGCCGTGATTCGGTGGGCAGTTTCGTTTGGATTTCTGAATTGCGCTTTCCTAGGGGTCGAAGGCAAACTTGCGGCTTCCCTGGTCACACCCGAGTGCGTTCCCATCCTGTTCAGAAACTGGAAATCGCAGCAAGTCCGGCTTGACCAGAACCGGACGATCCGAGATCACATATTGCCCGATATAGTTTTGCTTCTCTACAAAAATGAGGCGCTGACTGAAGTGGATGGCACGTCCCGGAGGGTTTGATTCTTCCCATGTTTAGTAAAAAACCTGAAGTTCTTCAGCATTGCATTTGATCGTTCCAAGACGACTAAACCCAACCTTGCCATGTAACTCCCCGCTGAAACCTTGTTTGGAGAGAATATCCCGCGACGATTTCGTATCCAACCTCTGTGAGATTGACGTGACGGAAAACAGCATTATCGCCAGCAGTACACGAACAAAACTGGCCCGTTGCAACATCTCCCTTCCTCCATTCGAGACCAACTTGATTGTACGTAGAGCCTTCGATTTCGGCATCGCGGGAGAGTGGTGGGCCACCCGTCTTTTACCGGTTGTAGACGGTGATCCAGGAGGTGGCTCAACTTGCCGTGACGCGCCGCTACTCTTAACGGAAGGTGGAGATGATTCCCTCGATCTCTTCAACTGAGTCGGGAGTTCCTACAGAGGTGATTAGTGTGGATGCTCCAATCACATCGCAGCGAAGCTCTATCATCGGTTCAACTATCATTGCCTTCTTGCGATAGATTCTCGTCGATGCGGAACTCAGGACCACGATTGAAGAAATTGGGGCCTGTCTTCCCTGATTATCAACTCTTATCATCATTTCGAGAGTCTTCCGAATTTCAGCCTCATTCGCATTGATCTCGTTCGGACCTTTGTGATCAAGGACGATCCCCGTTTGCCAAGTTTTCAAGAGGCTCCTCGAAGCCTTTACAAGCACCCTCTTACGGTCGGTCGGGTAGTCTCTTTCCCACCAGTCTTGAGGAAGGCTCAATTCGTGCCCATCGAAATGGAGCACCTCGCCGTGGGCCCTATGCCACTGCGCTGCCTTTCTGAAATCGCTTCTCTTGGCAACTTCGAGCATGAGAAGCACCAGCATCGTCGCTATCGCAGCAAACGCGAAGGTCCAACGGATCCCTTGGCGCTTCAGTAATTCGGCTGCTTTCATCGACACTGTGAGCCGATGATACTTCAACCAATCGACCATTCCGAGAAGGTTGTAGCCCACCCTTCCCCAACTCGATTTTGCACCAAACTTGGTAACGGAAGCATGGGCGGTCAACAGAATCGACGTAGCAAGAGCTGACCGCCGGAGTCGCAATGCAGCCGGACGAAAGGAACTGAGCAAATTTACGTATCAGTCACCTTATCACTTTGCAAGGACACGCAGCAGGTCTTCATTGAGGCCTTCAACGGCCCTCGACGCAGACTTCTCGCCAGTGAGGGTTTGATGAGCGGCGGTGAAGTATGCTCGGGATACTGCGTCATACCGCCGGCCAGCCACATTGGAAGGTCTGGCGACTGCGCCGTTCAGCAGAACACCTTTGAGCGATCCGAAGAACGGATTTGCCCTGAGGACAACGGGATCATCGTAGAGTTCCAGCCGAGTGGGAAGATATCCCCGTTGGATCGCATTGAGGCGTTGCACCTGCGGACTTGTCAGGTACCGAACGAGTTCGATGGCGGCTTCTTTGTGCGTCGATCTGTTACTAACCATCAACTGGAAACCGCCAAGTACATCCGCGTGCCGGCCCCCGGGCCCCTCGCCACGGGGCAGAACCGTCACGCCTACCCTTCCCTCCACTTTGGAATCGCCTCGCATACTTTCCCGCCAAGCGTAAGGCCAGTTGCGCATGAAAGCCGAACGGCCGTGTGTCCAGAGTTGGAGAGAATCGTCTTCCAACTGATCAGTCACCTCGGGCGGCGATATCGTACCGATCCAGCGCCGTGCTCGATCCCATGCTTTCGCAGTTTGTTCCGATTTCACATTCAAAGCTCCATCAGGAGTCAGCAGGGATCCTCCGCCTTGAGATAGTTGCCACTCGTAAGCGTTGCAAGTGAGCGCTTCTGAAGCGGCGCCTTGCCATAAATAGCCCCAGAATTGACGGTCTCCGCCAGAGCGTTCTCCGACCTCAATCACGCGAGCCTGTTGCTCCAATTCGCTCCAGGTACGAGGAGGTTCGGCAAAGTGATATCTGCGCAGTAAGTCAGTTCGGTAGTATAGGAGGCTGACTTCAGCAAAATAAGGGATGGCTACCATCTTGCCGCTGACAGTGTCGTTTCCAATCAATCCTGGCGCGATTCCCCGCAAGTCTCCGAATGCGGGTCGCAGGTCTTCAGCAAAGCCTGAAAGGATTGCGGGCCAGACAACATCGATGGCATACACGTCTGCCATGGGGTCGCCGCTTTGAAAGTCGGCGAGATAGCGCGATAGGACGGCCGTAGTGTCGTTGCCCGGTCTGACGATTTTCACTTGGATCCCAGTCAACTCATGGAACTTCGCGATGAGTTCGTCGTCCCAGCGCACGTCGGGTGCGTTTTCAGGCAAAGCGATGGTGATTGTTGAACCTTTGAGATCCGTTCGCAGATCGGTTGGGAAATCGTTGCTCCAGCCCTCCGCAGTTTTGTCGGCAAGCTTATAAGGCAAATAGGGCAGTCCTAGCCGATTTGCAAGACGTAGGCTTATGCATTCTGCAGAGGCTCGGTTGAGATTTGCCAGGCAGGACGCAAACATTCCGACTGCGACAACGGTTGTTGTTGCGAAAGCGATCTTCCGAATAGACACGATGGTTCTCCATAGCCGTAGGGCGAGCGTTGATCCATGAGCCAACCCCATGCGGACACGTGCTCTTGAGGTCCGCTGAGTCGGGAAACGACGCTCGACAGAGCACAAGTGTCAATTGGGATGGGGTCGGGGGTCTTGTAAAAACCCGACATTGACAAATATTTTGCGCTCCGCGCCGGGACGGATACATCTCACGCTTATGCCCTCCCCTGCAATCTGATTTGAGACGGATCGGGAATAGATCGCGCCCTTAGGCTAAGGATTGTAGTGCCATGGATATCTGCAGAGAGTTCCTCCCAATTTCGCAACTTAGACCGTTCGCCGAATGCATCTGGTACAGTCCTGCGGTCGATTCAACTCGGTTCGAAATCGTACCGGATGGTTCCGTAGACGTTTGCTTCGTTCTTTCAGAGCGTGCTCCGCGCACCCTCCTGTTCGGGACGACGACTCGGACGAGCACATATGAGCTTGAAAGCGGCGTACCTTACTTCGGGGTGCGATTCCGTCCAGGAAGCGCTCCACTATTCGTCAAGGACAACATCTCAGATTTAACGGACAACACAAGGGCGTTGCCGGACTTTCATGGCTTGAGCGCCGAGGAATTGCTGGAAGCTTCGAACATGGATGAACGGCGGAACCGCCTTGAATCGACATTGTTGCGAGCCCTGCCGCATTCCTACGATCGCCGCTCAACGGTGCTGAGCAGGGCGATTGCCCTTATTGAGTTCAGAAAGGGAAATGTGCGGCTGCGAGAGCTTGCGGCTGAGTGCGGTCTGAGTGACCGCCAAACGGAGCGCCTGTTCCTTAGTGAAGTCGGAATTACTCCGAAGCTTTACATGCGGATTCGGCGGTTCCGCTCAGTTCTGAGCCACCTGCAAGATCCACCTGATGATGAGCCTCTAAGCATTGCAGACATCGCTGCGTTTTTTGGGTACACGGACCAATCTCATCTCGCACGTGACTTCCGCGAATTCAATCATCAGCTGGCTGTAACGGCATGAATGGGCTATCTCCTGGTAAACAAGGCTTGGACTGTCTTTAGGAAAAGTGACCTTTCGAATCCCGCCAGCTACAGAGGTCAATGGCAAGACTTATTTAACCAGATGATCAAAGAAGGGTAGGCGGTCAACCACCTGAGTATTCAGCGAGGTACTCATCAAGGTCTTCATCAAACGCGCTCTGAAGGAGAGACCGACTTCCATGGTAGTGAAGCGTGGGACACCGGGGCACGTCGTAGAATCCGCCGTAGGTGAACGGTGTCATTTCGGCCATACTTCGATGCGCTCCCTAGATTTCACGTTTGTTCTCTTGAATTTTCTCTGAATCAAGTCATTTCCGTATTGTTTGAATGTAAGTCTCAAGGAGGAGCACGAGGTGTTACAAAGGCTGAACTCAGCGCCCGCTGATTCAGAGAACAACCTCGGAGGCTCCTCAGAGACGATATGTATTACATCGGACTTGACGTTCACAAGAAGACGATCAGCTATTGCGTCAAGGACGCAACTGGTCGTGTGTGCCAGGAGGGCAAGATCGACTCAACCCGGTGCGGGTTGGATGGCTGGATCGGGACCCTTCCCCAACCCCGGATGTTCGCCATGGAGGCGACGATCTTCACGGGATGGATCTACGATCATCTGCTTCCACATGCGGAGAAGGTAAAGGTGGCGCATCCGCTGATGCTGCGCGCGATCGCTGCAGCCAAGCGAAAAAACGACACGATTGATGCCCGGAAGATCGCCGATTGCCTGCGCTGCGACCTGTTGCCGGAGTGCCACATGGCTTCCACCGAGATCCGCGACCGGCGACGCACACTGCGCTATCGAAACCTGGTGCTCAGACAGGCAGTGCAAATGAAGAACCGGGTCTCAGGTCTTTTGATGGAGACCGGAGTGAACTACAACAAGCTGCGGCTGCACCGGATGGGATATTTCGCCGAGCTGATGTCCAGCAATAAAGAGGTCAGCGGGAGTATTCGGCCGCTGCTCAAGCTGTGCCGAGAGCATATCGACCGGTCCATCAAGATGAACAGAGCTCTGCTTCGTTCGCTGCAATGCGATCCGCTGCTGGCCGAAAGGCTTCAACGGTTGAGGACAGTTCCTGGCGTTGGTCCGATCACGGCGCTGACCTGGGCGCTGGAAGTGGGCGACATCTCCCGCTTCCACAACATTAAGCAAGCCATCAGTTACTGCGGGCTGTGCAGCGCAGAGAAGAGTTCAGCCGACAAGGTGATGCGTACACCCATTTCCAAGCAGCGCAACAAGCACATCCAGCAAGTGCTGGTCGAAGCGGCTCGACTGGCGCCGCGTTACAGTGACGAACTAGCCCTGCTTTACGAACGCGAACGGCAGCGAGGCAACGGCAACCGCGCTACTCTTGCGGTGGCCAGGAAGATGGTTGCGTGGATGTTGGCCGTGGAGAGGCGCAACAAGGACTTCATGCCTGCCGGCGACTTCAAACGAACCGCGGCGGCGTAAAAACCTTTCCTAATAAGGAAAGAACAAAGACGGGTTCTATCGATGCGCAGACTGCCAGGTCCCGCAGGTGACCGCCTGGGCTAGGGAGGCGACTCCCGAGGCTCTCTTCGGATTGTTTCGGGACTGGCAGGGAACACAAACTCAATCTTCGGTGCGGACTCTTTCGAGTCTCAGACCGCAAATGGATGTCCGGTTCTGCTTGAGCGCAGGAACCATCAGCCGAGAGGCAAAGTGCGCAGACAGCGATCCCGATCAGATCAACGTCGCGCTCTCCAGAGCGCGTAAAGGGAAAACTCGTGCTTTTCTGTTGACAAAGACTTACATGGAGGGCGGTCACCCGCCAACGGTCCAATAGTTGTGAGCAACAAGTCCGCAGCGCTCTCAAAATCACTGTTGTCACCGCTTTTCAATTGGGCGTGGGCGGATCGACGTGATCGATGACGATCACATCATCTTTCGACTTCTGGGGTACTAGTCTCAAACCAAGCTGCTCCTGTATTGCCGTGAATAGAGGTGAGCTAGCGTCGTCGGTGCCGTCCGCAGAACTGGTGGCGGCGCCTAATCCCTCCTCTTTCATTATTGGGAAGGGCAGCCCATCAGGTGTCCAATGAAGCGTGAAGTTGTAGTTGCCGGAAAGTCCGGTCTTGTCGACCACTGAGCGGCCTAAGGTGTGAAGGCGTGTTAGCTGATCGGCCAGGACCGTCATTGAGATGCTGTCCGCTTCGATACGACCAGGCACGGTCATCACTTTGTAGTGTTCCTCTTCCGGCGGTACGTTTTCCGGCGGTTTCCACCCGAGCGGAGGGTCGGATTCCCCTTTGGCCAACTTGGGTCCACCTCTAGCGACAATCAGAGCATAGACCTGCCGTTCACGAAGTTCGTGATGGTATTTCAGATGAAATCTCTCCGCGAGCATGGGGATGAGCATTGCGCGGCGATCTTCACCCTTCATTTTCTGCAAGCGAGATGCATCGTCCGGCGCGACTTTAGCTTCGATGTTATAG
>Ga0070665_100003686_pt1 | contig 16239 bp, 16 predicted proteins | sample KBSS13metaG_FD_65862 | JGI IMG/M metagenome (GOLD analysis project Ga0070665, IMG submission 65862) | Switchgrass rhizosphere microbial communities from Kellogg Biological Station, Michigan, USA - KBS S1-3 metaG | ecosystem: Host-associated > Plants > Roots > Rhizosphere > Soil ... | reverse complement strand
TACCCCGTGCGCGACGGCATTCCGGTGATGCTGGAAGACGAGGCGCGCACCTTGTCGGACGAAGAACTCGGCCTCTGAATGCCCGACTTCACCGTCGTCATTCCGGCCCGCCTGGCATCCACGCGCTTGCCCAACAAGCCACTGGCCGACATTGCCGGACTGCCGATGGTGGTGCGGGTCGCACAGCGCGCCAGCTTGTCGGCCGCGCGACGCGTGGTGGTGGCGGCGGACGACACGCGGATCGTCAACGCGTGCCGCGCGCACGGGGTCGAAGCCATCCTGACGCGCACCGACCACGTCAGCGGCAGTGATCGTCTCGCTGAGGCATGCACCATCATGGCGCTGGAAGACGACGCGATCGTGGTGAACGTACAGGGCGACGAACCGCTGATCGATCCGATGCTGATCGATGCGGTCGCGGCACTCCTCGCCCAGCGCCCCGACGCTGCGATGAGCACAGCCGCGCACGCGATCGACACGCCGGACGATTACGTGAATCCCAACGTGGTCAAAGCCGTCCTCGACGCGAAGGGCAACGCCCTCTACTTCAGCCGCGCACCGATTCCATGGTGGCGTGATGGCGCCACGCAGGGCACGGGCGCCGCGACACTGCCGGCCGGAGGCGCGCTCCGCCATATCGGGATCTATGGCTACCGGGCCCGGTTCGTCCGGAGTTTTCCGATGCTGACTCCGGCACCGATCGAACTGACCGAGGCGCTGGAACAATTGCGCGCCATGTGGCATGGGCACCGCATCGCGGTGTTCGTGAGCGACAGCGCGCCCGGCCCGGGCATCGACACGCCGGAAGATCTGGCGCGTGTTCGCGCCTTCTTCGCACCTGCCTGACAGCCCCGACAAACGGGCTTTTGTCACGGAGGCGCGTGCTATCCTCGAACGTAAAGCGCCCAGCGCAGCACTGCGCGACCGGCATTCGCGGCGCATCCCCAAGAACCGAGCGAGGAATTCATGAGATTGATCCTGTTGGGCGCGCCAGGCGCAGGCAAAGGCACGCAAGCCACCTTCATCTGCGGCAAGTACGGCATCCCGCAGATCTCGACCGGCGACATGCTGCGTGCAGCCGTCAAGGCCGGTACGCCCCTGGGCCTGCAAGCCAAGTCCATCATGGATTCGGGCGCCCTCGTCAGCGACGATCTCATCATCAATCTGGTCAAGGAACGCCTGGCTCAGCCCGATTGCGCCAATGGCTTCCTGTTCGACGGCTTTCCCCGCACGCTGCCGCAAGCCGATGCAATGCGCGCTGCTGGCGTCAAGCTCGACTACGTCCTGGAGATCGACGTGCCTTTCGGCGACATCATCGAGCGCATGAGCGGGCGCCGCTCGCATCCGGCTTCTGGCCGCACGTACCACGTCAAGTTCAATCCGCCGAAAGCGGAAGGCATCGACGACGCAACCGGCGAACCGCTGATCCAGCGCGACGACGACAAGGAAGAAACGGTTCGCAAGCGGCTGGAGGTGTACAGCCAGCAAACGCGGCCGTTGGTCGACTATTACTCGGCCTGGGCCAGCAAGGAGCCGGCGGCGGCGCCGAAGTACCGCGCCATCAGCGGCGTGGGCACGGTCGACGAGATCACCCAACGCGCGCTGGCCGCTCTGTCTTCTTGATTCAGGCCGGGCTCGATCGCAGCCCGTAAGCCTTTCCATCGACGAACAGGTACTCCACGCGCATCACGGCGTCGCCTTTTTCGTCCTTCGTCGTGAAACCCACGGCAGAGACTTGGGCGCCGGGCTTGATCTCGGCGACCTTCCACGCTTCCATCCGCGTCAGCGGTGCCAGTTCCAGTTCCCAGCGCCGATCGCTGCGCTTGGGCAAGGTGGCCTTGGCCAGCAGCGCTGCACCATCGATCGAAGCGCTTTGCGCGGGCACTGCGCGCTGTTTGAGGTCGGCCGGCAGCTTGAGAGCAGCATTCAGCTCGATCACGAGCTCGGCATGCGGGTTCTGCCACTTGCTGGTGATCACCTTGCCTTCCAGATAGAGCGGGCGATCCTGGTCGAAGCTGCTCCAGCCGTGGTGCGCCGACGCCAGCATGGGCACCATCGGCGCGCCGGCAGCTACGAAAACAACGAGTTGGCGACGCGACAGCGACATGGCAGCTCCTTCTTGTTGACTGGTCTCAGTAGGCAATCCATCGTCCGCAGAACACCACGCCGAGCCAGATCACAGTGGACAACAACATTTGTACCCGTGCCGTGAGGTCGAGTTTTCGAAGAGATGCGCGTCCGTGAAACCAGGCGGCGTTGCACCCGGCCACCGTCAGCAATCCCATCTTGATCACGAACGCACGGTTGGCCAGCAGTTCGGAAGGCTGCGTCGCGAACATCAGGAGGCCACTGGCCGCGGCCAGCGCAAACCCCGACAGCGCGATGCCGAGCGACAGCCGGGCCAGGGCGTCGATCGGCAGCGCGGCGGCTCGGCCGAACACACGCATCTCCAGCGCGACCAGATTGCCCAGCAGCAGCGCAATGCCCACGATGTGCACGACCTCCAGCGCCGGATAGGCCCAGACGTGCGCCTTCAGGGCAGCGAACACCCTAGAGCTCCATCAGTTCGAGCATCAGCGCAACGCGCGCCTTGACCGGACTCAGCGCACCGGCATCCTGGAACGCTTCGGCCGGCCGCGGCAGGATGCGACCGTTGACGCACCTGGTTGCCCTGCGCACCGCAACTCCGCCTTCTTGCGCGCGCAGCAGCGCCGCCTCCAGCTCGCGATGGATCGTTCCATTGCCGGTGGCGGCGACCACAAGCCCCTCGACGCAGCACGCGGCCACGAGGGCGTCGACCACCACGCCGCCGGCGCCCGCGTGGCTGGTCACGATCTCGATGCGCGGCCAGGCTGCGGGGCTTTCTGGCAGCCTTGCCAGGGCATCCGGAGCAGCCCCTCCCACTGCTGGCCAGGGCCGCGTCAGCCGCAGGCTGCCCTCCTCCACGTAACCCAGTGTGCCGACGTCGCCCGAATCGAACGCGTCGAGCCGATAGGTGTGGATCTTTTGCACGTCGACGGCGCCATGGACGCTACCGGCGCACACGACAGTCACACCCCGGGCGCCCGGCGTGGCGGCAACGACGATGGCATCGCGCACGTTCTGCGGCCCGTCGGGGCAAAGCGCGGTGGCGGGTCGCATCGCACACGTGAGGACCACCGGCTTGGCCATCGTCAAAACGCAGTGAAGAAAGAACGCCGTCTCTTCCAGCGTGTCGGTGCCGTGGGTGACAACGATACCTGCCACATCCTGCTGCGCCATCCAGTGCGCGCAGCGCAGCGCCAGCGCGCGCCAGACATCGAAGCTCATGTCCTTGCTGTCCAGTTGCGCGACTTGCTCCGTCACCAACTGCACGCCGGCGGGCGCCTCGACGCCGGCAACAAGGTCGTCGACCCCGACCTGCGCAGCCGTGTAACCGATGTTGTCGTTGGTCTTGGCGGCACGTCCTGCGATCGTTCCGCCGGTGCCCAACACCACCACTTTCCGTACCGGCAGACCCGAGGTTTGGCCTATCACTTGTCAACTTTCGAAAACTGGTTAAAAATACAGCTACTGGATATGCAACCAGTACCGCCGAATTGCGGCGCCGCCAAGGAGCCATCGCATGGTCGATCTCTCGTTTCCCTTCAAGCTTACCGCCCGGCAGCAGCAGATTCTGGACTTGATCCAGAGCGCCATCGCCCGTACCGGCGCGCCGCCGACACGGGCCGAAATCGCGGCTGAACTCGGCTTCAAAAGCGCCAACGCGGCAGAAGAACATCTGCAGGCGCTGGCGCGCAAGGGCGTGATCGAACTGGTAAGCGGCACCTCGCGCGGCATCCGGCTTCGCGGCGATGCGCTGCGCTCCATCAACGAGTCGCGCAACAGCCAGTTCTCGCTGCCCTTGCCCGGCGTGGCGCAGCTGGCGCTGCCGCTGGTGGGGCGCGTCGCCGCCGGCTCGCCCATCCTGGCGCAAGAGCACGTCGATCAAACCTTTTACGTCGAGAACACGCTGTTCCAGCGGCAGCCCGATTACCTGCTCAAGGTGCGCGGCATGTCGATGCGCGACGCCGGCATCATGGACGGGGATCTGTTGGCAGTGCAATCGGCCAAGGAGGCGCGCAACGGCCAGATCATCGTGGCCCGTTTGGGCGACGAGGTCACCGTCAAGCGCTTCCGCCGCAACAAGCAGGTGATCGAGCTGCACGCCGAAAACCCGGAATACCCCACGATCGTGGTGCAGCCGGGCGAGCCCTTCGAGATCGAAGGTCTCGCGGTTGGACTGATCCGCAACACCATGCTGATGTAGCACCCGGGCCGCCGCCAGGTGGCGGGCGTATGGCATGAGGCCATCACCCTGGCGCGGTTGCCGTACTCAACGAATCCTGCCTGTGTTCAACCCCCGACTTCAGGAGTTCACATGGGAATCGCGCTTCTTTCATTCGCTGGCTTCTTCATGCCGCTGCATTCACTTGCTACCCGCTGGATGCCAACGCGCAAACGCGGCAGCAGGGCATCGTTGCGGTATGTCGCCGTTCGACCGGCCTGCACGGCGCGAACGCCGCTTCGGACAGATCACACCGAACGCCCGCTGCGCGTGGTGCGCATGCTCGACGCGCAGCCGTCCCGCAGTTCCAGCGGTCGCATGGTGATCTCGGGACGCATGGCCGACGTTTGTGCCGAACTCGATCGCCTTGCGGCGCTGGAAGAGTCCGCCCGCAGGCACTGATCCGCTGCTTGGCGCCACGCTGCGCCGAGGGGGTCGCAAGGCACAATAACGTGCCATGAACATTGTGATCCTCGACGACTACCAGGACGCGGTGCGCAAGCTGCACTGCGCGGCCAAGCTGGATGCCTACGCGGCGAAGGTCTACACGAACACAGTCAAGGGCATCAGCCAGTTGTCGGTGCGCCTCAAGGACGCCGACGTGATCGTGTTGATCCGCGAGCGCACGCAAATTTCGCGGCAGTTGATCGAAAAGCTGCCCAAGCTCAAACTGATCTCCCAGACCGGGCGTGCCGGCAGCCATATCGATGTCGACGCATGCACCGAGCACGGCGTCGTGGTCGCGGAGGGCACAGGCTCCCCGCTGGCACCGGCCGAGTTGACTTGGGCCTTGACCATGGCGGCGATGCGACGCCTGCCGCAGTACATCAGCAACCTCAAGCACGGGGCGTGGCAGCAGTCCGGCCTCAAGTCCGCCTCGATGCCGGCAAACTTCGGCCTGGGGTCGGTGCTCAAGGGCAAGACGCTCTGCATCTGGGGCTACGGGCGCATCGGGCAACTGGTCGCTCGCTATGGCCAGGCCTTCGGCATGCAGGTCGTCGTCTGGGGTCGCGAAGGCAGTTGCAGCAAGGCGCGCTCCGACGGCTTGCAGGTGGCCGCCAGCCGCGAGGCTTTCTTCGAAGCGGCCGACGTGCTGACAGTGCACCTTCGACTTAACGACGAGACGCGGGGCATCGTCGGGCTCGACGACCTTTCGCGCATGAAGCCGACCGCGCTGTTCGTCAACACGTCGCGCGCCGAGCTGGTCGAAGCCGACGCACTGCTCGCGGCCCTGAATCGCGGACGCCCCGGCATGGCCGCGGTCGATGTGTTCGAAAGCGAGCCGCCGCTGCAGGGCCATGCCCTCCTGCGCCTCGAAAACTGCATCTGCACGCCCCACATCGGCTATGTCGAGCAAGACAGCTACGAGCTGTATTTCGGCCAGGCCTTCGACAACGTCGTGAGCTTCATCAAGGGCAGTCCGACCAACATCGTCAATCCCGGCGCCTTGCAGGTCCGTCGGTGACGTCGCGCGCGGCGCGCGGCCCCTTGTGGGCCTTGCTCGCTGGCAATTTCGTGATCGGTACCGGCGTGATGGTGGTGCCGGGCACGCTCAACGAGATCAGTGGCTCGCTGGACGTGAGCGCTGCCACGGCCGGCCAGTTGGTGACCGCAGCTGCGATCGTGATGTGCCTGGGCGCGCCTCTTCTGGCCGCTGTCGTCGCAGGTTGGGATCGACGCGTGCTGCTGACCTTGAGTCTCTTGTGGTATGCCGCAGGCCACGTGCTTTCCGCGCTGATGCCCTCGTTCACCGGTCTTCTGGTGGTGCGCATGCTGACGGTGATCGCACCGGCCGTGTTCACGCCGCAGGCCGCCGCGTGCGTCGGTTTGCTGGTGCCTCCCGAACGCCGCGGACAGGCCGTCACGTTCGTCTTCCTGGGCTGGTCCATGGCGTCGGTGCTCGGCTTGCCGATCGGCGCTCTGATCGGTGGGCATTTCGGCTGGCAAACCGCCTTCATGACCGTGGCGGCCGGCGCCTTGATCGGTGCGGGCTGGGTCTGGATGACCTTGCCCGCTGGCATCCGCCCCGCTGCCATGTCACGCGAAGGTTGGCGTCACGTGTTCGGCAGCCCCGTGTTGATGGGTGTCGTTGCCGTCACGGCATTGTTGGGCGGTGCGCAATTCGTGCTGTTCAGCTACTTCGCGCCGGTGCTCCGGCGCAGCCTCCAGATGGATGCAACCACGCTCAGTCTGGTTTGGGGTTGGTTCGGCGTATGCGGCCTGGCGGGCAATGTACTGGCCAGCCGCTTCATCGATCGCATCGGGGCTGCGCGGTCGGTGCTCATCGCTGCTTGCGGCATCGGGCTGAGTCTGTTGGCCTGGCCACTCGGCAACAATTTCGCGCTGCTGCTGCTGGTGATCGCGCCGTGGGGACTCGGCTGCTTCTCCGCCAACTCGGCGCAGCAGGCGCGCCTGGTTGCGCTGGCGCCGCCGCTGGCACCTGCTTCCGTTGCGCTCAACAGTTCCGGCATCTATGTCGGGCAAGCGATAGGCGCAGCAGCGGGCGGCTGGTTGCTTGCGAACGACCAGGTCGAGTGGATGAGCCGCGTTGGATTCGCGCTGGCGATACTGGCGATCGCGCTGAGCCTGGGCGTCGAGCGGTTGCGACGCGCGCGGCCCTGATCAGTTTTTCTTGGGCAGCTTGCGCGGCGCGATCTCGGCCTCGGTGTTCGGATCGAAGAGCTGGAAGTCGATCGAGTTCGGATCGTCTTTCGGCGTGCCATCGCTGGACCCGGCGGATTCTTCGAGCGGAACCGGCAGCGTTTCGTAGGCGGTGCGGTCGGCTTCGGTGAAGTCGATTTCCCGCCCCGGACGCGACGGAGGCGGCTCGACCGGCCCGGCAGGCGGAAGGTCGGGGGCCATCACCGTTTGCTCTTGCAAGCCTTCGTCGACGGAAGCGAACAGCGACGTGGGCAAGGTCGGGCCGGCATCGAGCACCGCCGGCGCGGTGTCGTCGATCGTCGCCAGCGGCTCCTTCAGTTCCGGCGGCACGGGCATCACCGCGTCGTCGAACTCCGCGGCCGCAGTGGCCAGCGCCGCCGGCACCGTGGCAAGCGGCACAGGCCCGGACGACGACTGCAGCGAATGGAAGTGCGTGTCCGCGTAAGACAGCGGCGTCACCGGCGCCGGCGGGGCACTGTCCGGATCGATCACTTCCTTGGCGACCGAATACAACAGCAACAGTTCGCGGTAGGCGGCCAGATCGAAGCTGTCTTCGTCGCGATTTCCCGGCTTGCGGAACACGAGTTCCTCGATCAGAGGAAGTGTTCCCGATGCAGGCCATTGCGCCTCGATGCGCGCGAGCGTGCCGCGATAGTGTTCAAGGCCGCGCCCGGCTTCCTCGAACTTTTCAAAGGGCGGCACGCCGGCATTGAAGTTCGTGGAGAAATCCTGACGCAAGCGGTCGTACTCTTCCTTGCGACCCTGCGAGTGATAGATCTTCAAAAGGTCGAGATAGGCCAGCGCGCTGGTCCCCGGATTGGCGGCGATGTGCTCACGCAGCACCGCGATCGCCTGATCGTGTTGGCCCAGCGACAGGAAGAAGTCTGACTGTTGCTGAACGTCGAACAGCTCTTCGGTATTGACCATCCGCTGCGCGGGATGGGCCATGGTGGCGGCAAGTGGCGCGGGGGGAGTGGCGATCGGCTCGTCTTCTTCCACCGGCTCGAGCGTCGCAAAACTGCTGCCCGGCTCCATGCGGCGGCGGCCTTTTTTGGTCGGCGGTTCCGGCGGCTCCAAGGGCTCTTGCTCGGCACCATGCAGCGCAGCGAACTGCGAACGGGTGGGTGGCGGACCTTCGCCCCACCATTGGGGCGCCGTGGCCCGGCGCAGCGCGCGCCACATCATGCCCATGGCCAGCAGCGCGAGCAGCAACAGGCCGATCAGGGCATAGACCAGCGGATTGCGATACCGGCTCTCGCGTGCCTCGCTCAACTCGCTGCGCAGCGCCAGCAAGGTGCGTTGATTCTGGGCAGTTTGCTCGCGCAGGGCATTGAGGGTGGACTCCATCGCTTGCAGCCGCTGGGCTTCGCGTTGGGCTTCTTCGGAAGGCGCAGGAGCGGCAGCGCGCAGTGCCGCGGCCGCTTCGGCGCGCCTCGCTGCCTCGTCGATGGCTGGCACCGGCACCGCCGGGACCGCCGGTACCGACGCCGCGGGAGCCACCGGCGGCGCAGACGCCGTGGCGGGACCACCCTGGCGCTGCGGCGCGGGCTCGAGCGCGTCGATCTGCAGGCGCGACGTGCCGGACGGTGCGCTGGCAGCGGCGCGCGGCGCTGTCGGCGCTGCTACTGCGCCAGACGCCACTGCCCGGGGCGCAGGCGCGCGGACGGGCGGGCGCACCGTAGGAGCTTCTGCCGCGACCCGCGCACGCGGCGGCGGCGGCGGCGCGACCGGTGCCGCTGCTGGCCGGCTGGCCGAGTCGACGGGAGCACGGTTGACCCTGGGTGGCGACGTTCGGCGCGGAGGTGGCTGCGGCACCGTGGCACCGGAGTCGAATCCGCTGCCCGAACCGCCGCTCGCGTTGGCCCCCGCTTCGTTGCGCGCGGCCTGGAACGGGGAGATTCGGCCTTGCGGCACGTTGCCCTCGGCCGGCCGCGCAGCAGCCGCCGAACTCGCGACCGTGGCCGCATCGAGCGGCAAGTCGGCAAACAGCACGAAGCGGCGGATCGATTTGGTGTCGCAGCCCGCACGCAGCGTGACAGTGACGACAGGTTCCTCCATAGCGACGGTGGAGCGCACGTGGGCCCGCGACGCACCGGGCGATCCGCCCGGCTCCAGCGAGACGGTGACACGCCGGTCGTCGACGCGGCTGTCACCCTGCAATACTTCGGCCTCCAGGCAGAGGCTGCCACCACCCTCACCTTCTTCGAGTGTGAGCGGAATCGCCAGATCCAGCGGCTTGCCGATCCAGGCGGCTCCTTGCGGACGCCCGATCGTCAAAGCCGATGTTTGAAGCGCGAACCCGAGAAGAACCAGGGTGGCTGCGGGGCGGTGGAGCTGCAAAATGGATCGAAAAGAAACCAAAAGTTGACACATTCTGACACGCCCGCCTTCCTCCAACCCGACACCACACACAATTTGCAAATGACTGTGAACTATTCCAAAGTTGCCATCGTTGGCACCGGGGCCATGGGTCGTGGCATCGCCCAGATCGCGGCGCAGGCCGGCAGCCATGTCCTGCTGTTCGACACACAGCCGGGCGCGGCCGACCGCGCGCGCGACGCCATCATCGCGCAATGGCGAAAACTGCAGGATAAGGGCCGCCTCGAAGAGGCTGCCTGCAACGAATACGCAGCGCGTCTGGCGCCGGTGGACTCCCTTGCGTCTCTGGCACCGTGCGATCTGGTGGTCGAGGCGATCGTCGAGAACCTCGAGGTCAAGCGCGCCCTGTTCCGCGAACTCGAGGGCATCGTGGCACCGGACGCCACGCTGGCCACCAACACCTCGTCGCTCTCCGTGACGGCGATTGCCGCCGCGCTCGAACGCCCGCAACGCATGGCCGGCTTTCACTTCTTCAACCCGGTGCCGCTGATGAAAGTGGTGGAAGTGGTCGCCGGACTGCGCACCGGCGCCGACGTCGGTGCCCGGCTGTCCGGTTATGCGGCGCAGATGGGCCACAAGGCGGTGCAGGCGCAAGACACCCCCGGCTTCATCGTCAACCACGCGGGCCGCGGCTATGGGACCGAAGCGCTGCGCATCGCGGGCGAAGGCGTGGCCGACTTCCAGACCATCGACCGCATCCTGAAGGACCAGGCCGGCTTCAAGCTCGGGCCCTTCGAGCTGCTCGACCTGACGGGCCTGGACGTGTCGCATCCCGTGATGGATTCGATCTACCACCAGTACTACGAAGAGCCGCGCTTTCGGCCGAGCGTGATCACCGCGCAGCGACTCACCGCGGGCGTGCTGGGGCGCAAGACCGGCGAGGGCTTCTATCGCTATGACCAGGGCGCAGCGCAAGTCGCCGCAGAACCGGCGGCGCCCTCGGTCGCCGAAATGCCGCCCGTCTGGGTGTCGCCGCGCGCTGCGCGCAGGCCGGAGCTGCTTCGCCTGGTGCACACGCTGGGCGCTCAGCTCGAAAGCGGCGCGGCGCCCTCCTCCAACGCCTTGATCCTGGTCGCACCGCTCGGCTTCGACGTAACCACCGTCGCCGCCGTCGATCGACTCGACGCCACGCGCACCCTCGGTATCGATCTGATGGTCGACGATGCCGCGACCAAGCGCCGCGTGCTGGCCACCAACCCGGCCACGCGCCCGGATATGCGCGATGCCGCGCACGCCCTGTTCGCGCGCGACGGCAAAGCGGTCAGCGTGATCCGCGACAGCGCCGGCTTCGTGACGCAGCGCGTGGTTGCAGCGATCGTGAACATCGCCTCCGACATCTGCCAGCAGCGCATCTGCTCGCCGGCCGATCTGGAGACTGCCGTGACGCTGGGCCTCGGTTACCCGCAGGGCCCGCTTGCCATGGGCAATCTGTACGGTCCGACCAACGTGCTGGAAGTGTTGTTCAACCTGCAAACCGTGTATGGCGACCCGCGCTACCGCCCGAGCCCCTGGCTGCGTCGCCGCGGTGCATTGGGCCTGAGCTTGCTGCACGAAGAAGACTGACAGAACCGGCCACGAAACGGTCAAGCCCCGAGGATCGCCATGAGCGCAGAACTGAAGAGCACGAGCGAGAACGGCACGATGGTGCTGACGCTTTCCAACCCGGCGCAGCGCAACGCGCTCGGGCCGGAGATCTATGCCGCCGGCATCGAAACGCTGGAAGGCGCCGAGAGCAACCCCGACATCCGCAGTGTGGTGATCGTCGGCGAAGGCGCCTGGTTCAGTGCCGGCGGCTCGCTGCCACGCTTGCAGGCGAACCGCGAGCGTTCACCGGCCGCGCAAGCCGAGAGCATCGATTCGCTGCACAGCTGGATCGATTCGATCCGCACTTTTCCCAAGCCCGTGATCGCCGCCGTCGAAGGGGCTGCGGCAGGTGCCGGCTTTGCGTTGGCATTGGCCTGCGACTTCATCGTGGCGGCACGCGACGCCGTGTTTGCCGCGTCGTACAGCAGCGTCGCGCTGTCGCCCGATGGCGGACTGAGCTGGCATCTGGCGCAGGCCCTTCCGCGCCAGTTGGCCAGCGAGTGGTTGATGCTCGGCAGCCGCATCGATGCGGCGCGATTGCAGGCTTTGGGGCTGGTCAACGTGCTCAGCGATCCGGGGCAAGCGCTGACCGCGGCGCTCACCCTGGCGCAGCAACTCAACGCCCGTGCGCCCAATGCACTGGCCAGTGCGAAAGAGCTGCTGACCGACGCACGTTGCGCCACGCTGGCCCAGCAACTGCCACGCGAGCGCGACCACTTCGTACGCAACCTGCACCACGCCAACGCCGGTATCGGAATCGCCGCGTTTCTGGGCAAGACGACACCGCACTACGAATAGCGTTGGTCGCGGCAGCGACAATGCCCGCCCTTGCCAGTCGCCCACAGGACAGACCATGGATGACCCCATTCTTACCATCGAAGAACGCGAGGCGATCAACAGCGGTCGCTGGTTCTCGAGCCTCTCCCCTTCCCTTCGTCACGACATCCTCCGATGTGCTTTCGTCAAACGCTTCAAAGACGGCGACCTGATCTGCGCGCGCGGCGATCCGCCGGATCAATGGATCGCTTGCGCCAGGGGCGCGGTGCGCGTCAGCTCGACGGCGGTTTCGGGCAAGCAGGTCACACTGACCTACGTGGAGCCGGGCATCTGGTTCGGCGATGTGGCGATGTTCGACGGCGACCGCCGCACGCACGATGCGTATGCGCATGGCGAAACCACCATCCTGTGCGTGGCGCGCGCCGACTTCCGCAAGATTTTGGCCGCGCACGTCGAACTGTACGAAGCGCTGATGCGCTTGCAGGCACGCCGCATCCGCACGCTGTTCGGCTTGGTGGAAGACCTCAACACCCTGCCCTTGCGCGCGCGGCTGGCCAAGCAACTGGTGCATCTGGTGCGCAGCTACGGCGTACCGAACCTGGCGGACGGCAGCCAGACGCGCATCGGCCTGCAACTGGCGCAGGAAGAACTGGCGCAACTGCTCGGCGCTTCGCGCCAGCGGGTCAATCAGGAGCTCAAGCAGATGGAGCGCGAGGGGGCCATCCGCATCGAGCCGGCGGGCCTGGTGGTGCTCGATCGCTCGGCATTGATGCGCATCTCCGATGCCGACCAATAACGACATGAGCCAGAACTTCGACAACTTCATCGGCACGCGCGCCGTCTCCTCACAACACGCATTCGACATCGAGGCGCTCAGCGCCTGGCTGGCGCGCAACCTCGATGGCTTCGAAGGGCCATTGACCGTCGAGATGTTCAAGGGTGGCCAGTCGAACCCGACCTACAAGCTGGTGACACCGGCCCGGAGCTACGTGATGCGCGCCAAGCCCGGGCCCGTCGCCAAGCTGCTGCCCTCGGCACACGCGATCGAACGCGAGTTCAAGGTGATGCACGGGCTGGCCGGCACCGACGTGCCGGTGCCGCGCATGCACTGCCTGTGCACCGACGAATCGGTGATCGGCCGCGCCTTCTACGTCATGGAGTTCATGGAAGGCCGCGTGCTGTGGGACCAGTCGCTGCCGGGCATGTCCAATGCCGAGCGCGGCGCGATGTACGACGAAATGAACCGCGTCATCTCGGCGCTGCACACCGTGAAGTACGCCGAGCGCGGCCTGGCCGACTACGGCAAGCCAGGCAACTACTTCGAGCGCCAGATCGGCCGCTGGGGCAAGCAATACAAAGCCTCGACCGACGGCGCAGGCCCGATGTCGCAACCGATCCCCGAGATGGAGCGCCTGATCGACTGGCTGCCGGCGCACATGCCGGCCAGCGCGCGCGACGAGCGCTTCGTCTCGATCGTGCATGGCGACTACCGGCTGGACAACCTGATGTTCCACGCCACCGAGCCGCGCGTGATCGCGGTGCTCGACTGGGAACTGTCGACGCTGGGCCATCCGCTGGCCGACTTCAGCTACCACTGCATGTCGTGGCACATCTCGGGCGTGACGTTCCGTGGCATCGGTGGGCTCGATCACGCGAGCCTGGGCATCCCGACCGAGAGCCAGTACATCCGCCGGTATTGCGAGCGCACTGGCTTCACCACGCCCGAAGCGCTGGCGCCCGACTGGAACTTTTATCAAGCCTACAACCTGTTTCGCATGGCCGCCATCCTGCAAGGCATCGCCAAGCGGGTCGAGGCCGGCACGGCCTCGAGCGAGCAGGCGGTCGCGTCCGCGCGGGGTGCGCGCCCCATGGCCGAGATGGCCTGGAACTTTGCCGAGCGCGCCTGACCTTTTTTATCGATTCCCCCAGGAGACAAAGATGGACTTCGAGTATTCCGCCAAGACCAAGGAACTGCAGAAGCGCGTCAAGGCGTTCATGGACGAGTACATCTATCCGGCCGAGTCCGAATACACCGCCGAACTGGCCGCCAACACCGCCGCTGGCAAGCGCTGGACTGCGTTGAAGACCGTCGAGAAGGTCAAGGAGAAAGCCAAGGCGCAAGGCCTGTGGAATTTGTTCCTGCCGGTCGACAGTGCCTCGGCCTCGGGCTACGAAGGTGCCGGCCTGACCAACCAGGAATACGCGCCGCTGGCCGAAATCATGGGCGCGGTGCCGTGGGCCAGCGAGGCCTTCAACTGCTCGGCGCCCGACACCGGCAACATGGAAACCATCGCGCGCTACGGCTCGGAAGATATCAAGGCGCGCTGGCTCAAGCCGCTGCTGGAAGGCCAGATCCGCTCGGCCTTCGCGATGACCGAGCCCGACGTGGCGTCAAGCGACGCCACCAACATTTCGACCCGCATCGAACGCCAGGGCGATGAGTACGTCATCAACGGCCACAAGTGGTGGATCTCCGGTGCCGCCGACCCGCGCTGCGCGGTGTTCATCACGATGGGCAAGAGCGATCCCGACGCGCCGCGCCACTCGCAGCAGAGCATGGTGATCGTGCCGGCCGATGCCAAGGGCATCCGCATCGTGCGGCCGCTCAACGTGATGGGCTACGACGACGCGCCACACGGCCACGTCGAGATGTACTTCGAGAACGTGCGCGTGCCGGTCGACAACATCCTGCTGGGCGAGGGCCGCGGCTTCGAAATCGCGCAAGGTCGACTTGGCCCGGGGCGCATCCACCACTGCATGCGCCTGATCGGCCTGGCCGAGCGCGCGCTCGAGCTGATGTGCAAGCGCGCCTCCGCGCGCGTGGCCTTCGGCAAGACGGTCGCTTCGCAAACCGTTACGCAGGAGCGCATCGCCGAGGCGCGTTGCAAGATCGACATGGCGCGCCTGCTCACGCTCAAGGCCGCGTGGCTGATGGACGTGGCCGGCAACAAGGTCGCCAAGAACGAGATCGCGATGATCAAGGTGGTGGCGCCCACGATGGCCTGCCAGGTGATCGACTGGGCGATGCAGGTACACGGCGGCGGCGGCATGTGCGACGACTTTCCGTTGGCCTACGCCTACGCCGGCGCGCGCACCCTGCGCTTTGCCGACGGGCCCGACGAAGTGCACCGCAACGCGATCGCCAAGTGGGAGCTGGGCAAGTACGCGCCCGCCAAGGCAGGCGACGAGGCCATGCCAGTCACGCGCTTCTGAGCCAGGGGCGAAGTTACACGGGCTCCAGTGGCTTGGGCGCGCCGGCGGGCAGCAGGATGCGGATCGAATCGCCGCCGCGCACTTGGCCGTCTGCGATGACCACCGACATCACGCCCGCCTTGCGCACCAGCGCGCCGCTGGCATCGCGCGCGAGCGTGGCCGCCATCAGGCCTGGCTGAAATCGATCGATCTGGCTGCAGGGGTTGCGCAGTCCCGTCAGCTCGACGACCGCTGTGTCGCCGAGCGCGAGTCGCGTGCCGGTCGGCAAGGCGAGCAGATCGAGGTCCCGCGTGGTGATGTTCTCGCCCAGGTCGCCAGGAAAGACGGCGAAGCCAGCTTCCATCAGTTGGTCGAACAGTTCGGCGTGCAGCAAATGCACCTGCCGCAGATTCGGCGCGCCGGGGTTCCTGGCGACGCGTGAGCGGTGCTGGACGGTGACCCCCGCGTGCGCGTCGCCCTCGACACCGAGACCGGTCAACAACCGGATGGAAGGCTCGGCGAACTTCGAGAAACCGTGCACGTCGCTCGCATGCACTGCGCTGACTTGCGGCTTGCGGTCGGGGCGTCGACTCAAGCCGCAATCTCCAGCGTGGCCGCAAGGCGCCGGGCGAAGGCCTCGGCCTGCTGCGCATCGCGTGCTTCCACCATCACGCGCAGGACCGGCTCGGTGCCGCTGGCGCGGATCAGCACGCGCCCGCCATCGCCCAGTTCGGCCTCGACCCGGCGCGTTTCATCGGCCAGTTTCGCGTTGGCCTTCCAGTCGTGGCCCTCGGCCAGTCGCACGTTCAGCAAGGTCTGCGGAAACAGCGTGACATCGGCCAGCAGCTGCGCCACCGTCTTGCCGCTGCGCTGGCAGGCCTGCAGCACCTGCAGCGCGCTGACCAGACCGTCGCCGGTGGTGTGGCGGTCCAGCGCCAGTAGATGGCCGGATCCCTCCCCGCCCAATATCCAGCCGCGCTTGTCGAGTTCTTCGAGAACATAGCGGTCGCCCACGCGGGCGCGCACGAACTCGATGCCCTGGCCGCGGAAGGCGACCTCCACCGCCTTGTTGGTCATCAGGGTGCCCACGACGCCAGCGGGCTTTTCGCCGCGCGCGATCCGCTCGGCCACCATCAGGTAAAGCAACTCGTCGCCATTGAACAGGCGGCCGTCGGCGTCGACCAACTGCAGCCGGTCGGCGTCGCCATCGAGCGCGATGCCGTAGTGCGCGCCCTTTGCCTTCACGGCCTCGATCAGGGCCTGCGGGTGCGTGGCGCCGAAGCCCTTGTTGATGTTCAGGCCGTCGGGCGACACCCCGATGCTGGTCACCTCGGCGCCCA
>Ga0070665_100003683_pt1 | contig 16246 bp, 10 predicted proteins | sample KBSS13metaG_FD_65862 | JGI IMG/M metagenome (GOLD analysis project Ga0070665, IMG submission 65862) | Switchgrass rhizosphere microbial communities from Kellogg Biological Station, Michigan, USA - KBS S1-3 metaG | ecosystem: Host-associated > Plants > Roots > Rhizosphere > Soil ... | reverse complement strand
AAGTGAAGGACGGCGACGTGCTGCGGCGGACGATCTATCTGTCGCTCGATCCGTACATGCGCGGCCGTATGAGCGACGCCGCGTCGTACGCAACGCCCGTGAACGTCGGCGACGTGATGGTCGGCCACACGGTCAGCGAGGTGGTTGAGTCTCGCAATCCCGCCTTCACGGCCGGCGACTTCGTCACCGGCTACGACGGCTGGCAGGCGTACGGCGTTTCGAATGGCAGGGAACTGCGGAAACTCGATCCGAAGGCCGCGCCGATCTCGACGGCTATCGGCGTGCTCGGCATGCCGGGCATGACGGCATTCGTCGGACTGGTGGACATCGGACAACCGAAGCCTGGGGAGACGGTTGTCGTATCAGCGGCGTCAGGCGCCGTTGGCGCCGTCGTCGGTCAGCTGGCGAAGATCAAGGGATGCCGTGCGGTCGGCATCGCAGGCTCGCCGGAAAAATGCCGATACGTCGTCGAGGAGCTGGGCTTCGACGCGTGCATCAACTACAAGACCGACGACCTGGTTCCTGCGCTGAAATCCGCGTGCCCGAATGGCGTCGATGTGTACTTCGAGAACGTCGGCGGCGCGATTTTCGCGGCGGTTCTTCGCGTGATCAATCGCGGCGCGAGGATTCCGCTCTGCGGCATGATCTCGGAGTACAACGCGACCAGCCATCCGACCGGGCCGAACCTCCGCCCCCTCCTCGTGAATCGCGCGATGATCAAAGGGTTCATCGTCAGCGATCACAACGATCGCGCTCCGGCGTTCATTCAGGAAGTCGCGCCCCTGGTGATGGCGGGCCGCATCAAGTTCCGTGAGGATATCGTCGACGGTCTGGACAGCGCCCCTGAGGCGTTGATCGGTCTGCTCGCCGGCAAGAATTTCGGCAAGCTGATGGTCCGTGTGTCCCCGGATCCGACCCGACGCTGACCCGCGCCACAACCAATTCTCCGACACCACCGTCCGGATCCGAACGCTCGTTGTCCCACGAGCGCGCGCTTTGGCGTCGCCGACCATCCGTCGCCTTTTGCGGTCAAACAGTTACAGCGACTGCATCAGGCACGGAACGTGCGCTCACCGGGAGACTCCCATGCCAACACTCGCGAAAGATCTCTCGTACGCCGCTCGCGGTCTCCGGAAGAATCTCGGATTCGCCGCCGTCGCGACGATCACGATTGCCCTCGGCATCGGTGCGTGCACCGCCATTTTCAGCGTCGTCAATGCCGTACTGCTGCGGCCGCTGCCGTATCCGAACGCGCGCCGGCTCGTCCTCGTGTGGGGTGAGCTTCGCACCCGCCACGTCAACGACTGGCCGTTCTCTCCACCGGATTTGCGGGACCTTCAGCAGCAGTCGACCGACGTATTCGACGAGCTCGCCGGAATGATTCCGGCCGGCCGCGTGCCGCTCGGAGCGCCGGGTGGCGAGCCCGAACAGATTCGGGTCGCCGGAGCGACGCCGAACCTGTTCCGCGTGCTCGGCGCGCATGTTCTCGTCGGGCGTGACTTCACGAGCGACGATGCGACCCCTGTTCCGCAGGTGCCGAATCAACCGCCGGTCGCCGGCCCGCCGGTGTCCGCGATCGTCAGCCACGCATTCTGGCTGCGGCGCTTTGGCGGCGATCAGACGATCGTGGGCAAGGACGTCGAACTTGGCAACGGCCGCGCGCGCATCGTCGGCGTCCTCGCGCCAGGGTTCGAGCTGCTGCTGCCTCCACGCGTTCGCGTGGAGAGCGCACCAGAGATGTGGACGGCTGCGCGAATAGATTTCGACACCGCCAACCGCAACAACGTGGTGTTTCGAGTCATCGGCCGGCTCAAGCCGGGCGTGAGCAGCGATCAGGCCCAACTCGTCGCCGACCGGATCGCGACCGACCTGCGCCAGCATTTTCCGATCAAGCAGACCTCCGGCCTGTACTTCCATGTGGTGCCGATGTTCGACGACCTCGTTGGCGAAGTGCGGCCGACGATCGTGGCCCTCATGGGCGCCGTCGCGTTCGTGCTGCTGATTGCCTGCGCGAACGTGGCGAATCTCCTGATCGTCCGTGCATCGGGCCGGAGCCGCGAGCTCGCGGTCCGCGCGGCGATCGGCGCGAGCCGGGGACAACTGGTGGGCCAGATGCTGGCGGAAAGCCTGGTCATTGCTGCGGGCGGCACCGCGCTCGGCCTGTTCCTCGCACGCGCCGGCGTTCAGCTGTTGATCGCGATGGGCCCCAAGGATCTTCCGCGCCTCGATGCGGTCGCGATGGATCCGATGGTGCTGACGTTTGCGATCGTCGCCGGCGTGGCGACCGCGATGCTGTGCGGGATCGTTCCGGCACTGCGGGCGTCGCGCACGGACGTGATGGAAGTTCTCCGGTCCGTTGGCGGCCGTTCGGGCGGACTGCGCGGGGGACGGGCGCTGCGCAGCGGCGTGGTGGTCACCGAAGTGGCGTTGTCGTTCATCCTCCTTGTCGGTGCAGGGCTGATGCTCCGGAGCGTGCTGGCGCTGGCGCGTGTCGACCCGGGCTTCGATCCGAACAACGTGCTCACCTTCGTGCTGCAATCGCGATCGCGGCAGGCTGAAGAGCGCGCGGTGTTCAACCGTCAGGTGCGGGAGCGGCTGCTCACGATTCCGGGTGTCGAGGGCGCGACCGCGGTCACGCCGATGCCGCTCGATGGCCTGTTGATCAACGGCCGCTGGGGAACCGAGACCGCCATTTCCGATCCCAGCAAGTTCCGGCAGGCGAACTTTCACGTCGTGCTGCCCGGTTATTTCGAGACCCTGCGCACGCGATTGATCGCGGGGCGTCTCTTCACCGATGCGGACAACGTGATCGATCAGAAGACGGACATGCCGCGCCAGATCATCATCGACGACCAGGTGGCGGCGCTGGCATTCCGGAATGAGCCGGCGATCGGCAAGCGCCTGCTGCTGCGGATCACCACCCCCGAAGCGGAGTGGTACGAGGTGATTGGCGTCGTGGAGCACCAGCGCCACTCGTCACTCGCCGCTCCGGGGCCGGAAGCGATCTTCTTGATGGATGGTCATCTTGGCCACGGGTTCGCGACCCGCTGGGCCGTACGCGCCGGCGGCGATCCGAATCAGATCGCGACCGCCGTCCGCGCCGCGATTGCGCAGGTAGATCCGCGCGCGCCGCTTGCGGAAGTGCAGCCCATGGCGGCGTTTGTCGACAAGGCGATGGCGCCGATCCGATTCACGGCGACGCTCATCGCGATCTTCGCGGCGATCGCGGTGATTCTCGCGGGCGTGGGGCTGTTCGGCGTGCTTTCCACCATCGTGCGCCAGCGGACGGCGGAGATCGGCATGCGGATGGTGTTCGGTGCGCCGCGCGGCAGCATCCTGAGTCTCGTCGTCGGGGAAGGGCTGAAGCTCAGCGCCGCCGGCATTGCTATCGGCCTTGCCGGCGCGCTTGCCATCACGCGGGTGATGTCCAGCATGCTGGTTGGCGTCAATGCCACGGACCCACTCACTTTTGCGGCCATCGTCGTGCTCTTCGTGCTGATCGCGACGACCGCTTCGTGGATCCCGGCCCGAAGGGCGTCGCGGCTCGATCCGATGGCGGCGATTCGTGAGGAATAAGGTAGAGTGAGCGCATGCTCATCGGCGCTCACGCGATCATCTATTCCACGAAGCCCGACGCAGACCGTGATTTTCTCCGCGACGTTCTGAAGCTTTCCCACGTCGACGTCGGCCACGGCTGGCTGATTTTCGGCTTGCCGCCATCCGAGATTGCCGTGCACCCGTCCGAGACGAGCAGCGCGCACGAGATTTATCTGATGTGCGACGACCTCGACGCCTTCGTCGCGGCGATGGCCGGACGCAACATCACGTGCGGGCCCGTCGAGAACCAGCGCTGGGGAGCGCTCACGCATTTGACCCTGCCGAGTGGTGGAACGTTGGGCGTCTATCAGCCGCGGCACGCCCGGCCCGAGCCGATGGGCATCGGCAAGAAGACCGCTAAAGCGCCGGCGAGGCGCAGTGCCCGGAAGCCGCTGCGCCCGGCGACGTCAAAGCGAGCGCGAGCCGCCGGGAAGAAACGCCCTCGACGCTGAGCGTGTGAGGCTCGACCTTCTCACCGGTTCCTACACCATCTGCCGGCTGAGTGCCGACGCGCCCGTTCCGCCCTGGGCGTCGCTCGGCACGTTCTCGTCGATCACGCGAACGGCGAACGAGCTCTCGATCGTGTGTATGTCGGATGGCGTGCCCGTGGACGTGCACGCGCAGCGCGACTATCGCGGCATGGCCGTTCGAGGACCGCTGGACTTCAGTCTCGTCGGCATTCTCGCTGCGCTCACCGCTCCGCTCGCCGAGGCTTCGGTCAGCATCTTCGCCGTGTCCACGTTCGACACGGACTACCTGTTCGTGCGCGCCGCCGACCTCGATCGCGCGATCGCCGCTCTGCGCGACGCCGGGCACACTGTTTACTAGCGCTCTCTCGATTTTGGAAGTAGTGCGGACCTTCAGGTCCGCCGTGTACGGGCAGGCCTGAAGGCCTGCACGACATCGGAATCGAAGGCACTGCGGGATCCATTCAACGCCGCCGGATCACCGACGTAGGCGAAGACTTCACTTCGAGCGCGCTCCTGATCGCATCGGCGAACGCCTGTGCGATCACCTGATACCCTGCTGCGTTTGGGTGAAGGCCGTCGTCGCCAAGCAGCGTGAGGTTGCCGTTGAACGCCGCGTACACGTCGACGATGGCCAGGCCCTCGGCGGCGCCGACCTGGTAGATGCGATCGTTGAGCGACGGGACGAGCGGCGCGCCGGCGCCACGACGCCCGGCCGGATTCATCGGCGGAATCGTCGCCAGCAGCGGTCGCACGCCGGTGGCCTTCGCGTCGCCGACCAGGGATCGGAGCGCCGCGGCGGCTGAGCCGACCGGATCCGAGCGGATGGGCTCGAAGAGATCGTTCGACCCTTCCATGATCAAGACGACGTCATACTGACCGGTGGACACGATCGCGTCGAAGCGCGCGCGCGTATTCGTATTGACCGCGTACTCTCCGGGGCAGCCGCGATTCAGCACCGTCGGCGACTGCGTCGTGTAGCGAGACGAGAGCTTCGCCTGCAACTGACCTGGATAGGTTTGCGCGGCTGGAAGGATCACACGCTGGCCGATGCCGCCGGTCGTCGTGATCTTCGGCACGCACAATCCGCTGGTGTCCGGTCCACCGTCGACCCCGTCTTCTCCCGCCGTGATGCTGTCTCCGAAGCTGACGAACCGTGTGACGGTGAGCTTCGGCACCGGCGCGGCCGTGACCGCGATCGGGAACGAACAGGTTGCCGTCCGTTGCAGTGAGTCCGTCGCCGTGCACGACACGTTCGTCGTGCCGACGTTGAAGACCGATCCTGATTGAGGCGTGCAGCTGGTCGTGACCGGCGGCTTCCCGTTCGAGGTTGTCGGATTCGGAAACGTGACCGCGATCGACGTGCCGGTGGTCAGTTGAATTGTCTGCGGAGCGGGACAGACCATGGTCGGTGCATCCTCGACCGGCGGCGGCGTCGGGGCGGTCGTGCTCCCGCAGGCGCCCGCGAGCAGCGCGCAGGTCACGACGAGTGTGAACCGGGTCATTGATCCTTGGTGAGCTTGGTCGGCACCGTCAGGCGCGACGGCGCGGTGTCGGTCTGCAGCACGCGGTTCATCGCCTCGATCGCCCGTCCCGCGTCCTCGAAGGCCCAGTCAATCTGCTTGCGCTGATCCGCTGTCGGCAGCCCGGAGTAGCCCTCGATCGCGCGCGACAGACTGGTGACGGCGTTGAACTGCGCGACGAGGTCGGCCTGCACACGCGTCAGCCGGCTCGCCGCGTCGGCGCGGCTCGAGTAGAGGCCTCTGCCGCCGGGCGTGTCGAGCTGTCCCGCGGCGGTTGCGCCCGCGACGCGCGCCGCCGACAGCGACTTCTGCAGCGCGTACAGGTTCAGCAGGGCCGTCTGCCGGATTCGACGATCGGCGTCCGGGAACACCACGCGCGGGTCGCCTTCGACGTGCAGCTCCCCTTTGAGCAATCGTCCGCCGGCCGTCACGGTGACCGTATAGATCCCCGGGAGCACCAGCGGACCCAGCGGCGGACCGCCGGGTCCTCCGCCGGACGGCGATTCGCGCTGTCCCTCGGCGGTCGGCGGTTCCATCCGCAGATCCCACGCGGCTCTGTTCATCCCGGCACGGCTCGTACCTTTGAACGTCCGGAGCGCCGCGCCGTGCGCGTCCGCCACGGTCACGATGACATCTTCCTTTGTGGCTGCGTGCAGGTAGTACTCGATGGCCGCGTTGAAGTCGGGATTCGGCGCGAAGTACTGACCGGCGCCGTACCAGGCCTGCGGGTTGTAGATGCTGAGCAGACGGGCACGTGCGGGCGGTACGAGGAACGCGTCGCTCTTGAGCGCGTCCGGCGTCAGCGCTTCGAGAGACGAGATGTTGTCGAGGATCCAGATGCTGCGGCCGTGCGTGCCGGCGACGAGATCGTTGTCGCGCGGATGGATCAGGATGTCGTCGACCGGAACCGTCGGCATGTTGAGGTTCAGGGGAGACCAGCTCGCGCCGCCGTCGATCGAGAAATGAATGCCCCGCTCATGCGCCGCGAAGAGCAGCCGGGCGTTGCGCGGGTGCTCGCGAACTTTGTGCATCGACGTCGCGGGAAGCCCCGTCGTGATCGATCGCCAGGTCTGTCCGTAGTCGTCGCTGACGTAGGCGTAGGCGCGGTAGTCGTCGTTGTAGTGGCCGTCGAATGTGGCGTACACGCGGCCGGCCGCATGCCGTGACGGCAGGACGCTGCTGACGTACGTGCCTCGAGGCAGTCCGGCAATCCGCTCGTTCACTGCGGTCCACGTTTGCCCGCCGTCCCGGGTCACACTCAATCGGCCATCGTCGCTGCCCGCGTAGAGCAGTCGTGCGTCGAGCGGGGACTCGCCGATGGTGGTCAGCGTCGAGAAGGCGGCGACGCCGTCGTGACGCGACAGCGCGCGCTCCGGTACCGGGGCGTCCATCATTTGCAGCGCGTCGCGGTCGATGTTCTCCGTGAGATCGGGACTGATCGCCTTCCAGGTCGCGCCGCGATCCGGCGACTTGTAGACCTTCTGCGCGCCGATGTAGATCGTTCTGGGATCGAAGCTCGACATGACGATCGGCGTATTCCAGTTCCAGCGATCGCCCGCCGATTGCGCAGCCGGGTCACCTGGCGCCCGGGCAGCCCCCCGCCGCACGACCGGCGAGATGGCCTGGCGTTCGAGCGTCGACAGGTTGACGCGGTTCGCGCGCCCGTCCTGTGATTCGATGATTGCGGTGCGCGGATCGCCGGGATCCAGGCGCGCGTAGAAGCCATCCCCGCTGCCGATGTTGATGCCGTCGTGATTCGAGATGCCGGTGCGCGCGCGTGTCGCGCTGGGCACGCACCAGTGGCCGTTGTCCTGCAACCCGCCGCACACGACGTAGGGATCCTGCATGTCGGCGCTGATCTCGTAGAACTGGCCGACGGGCAGGTTGTCGCGGAACAGCCACGTCTGACCGCGGTCCCACGAGATCGACACGCCGCCATCGCCGCCGACCATCAGGTGGTTCGTGTCGTCGGGATCGATCCACAGCGCATGATCCTCGGAGTGGATCGTGCTGAAGACATCGGCGAATGTCTTGCCGCCATCGTTCGAGATGTAGAACCCGCGATTCGATCCGAGCAGGTAGACGCGGGCGGCGTCCTTCGGATCCGCGCGGATCTGACTGAAGTACATCGGACGTGGATTGAGCGTTGACCACGCCTGCCAGGTATCGCCGCCGTCCGCGCTGCGGTAGACGCCGCTCTCGCGTCCGTCGGCCTCCACGACAGCGAAGATCACTCGCGAATCGGCCTGAAAAATGTCGAGGCCGATCCGTCCCTTGTCGCCTTGCGGCAAGCCGCTCGACAACCGGGTCCACGTATTTCCCCCGTCGCGGCTGCGATAGATGCCGCTGCCCGCGCCGCCGCCGTTGAATCCCCAGGCCTTGCGCTGCCGCTGGTACATCGCGGCGAACAGCGTCTGCGGATCCTTCGGATCCATCACGAGATCGGTGGCTCCAGTGTTGTCGTTGACGAAGAGCACCCTGTTCCAGGTGCGGCCTCCGTCAGACGTCTTGTAGACGCCGCGCTCCTTGTTGGGTCCCCACAGGTGACCGGCGGCCGCGACGTACACGACATCCGGATTCGACGGGTGTATGACGATGCGCCCGATGTGGCGCGTCTCGGCAAGGCCGGCCGCCGTCCAGGTTCGTCCGGCGTCGTCGGACTTGTAGACGCCGTCGCCCCACGACGAGCTCTGTCGATTGTTGGCTTCGCCGGTGCCGACCCAGACGATGCTCGCGTTCGACGGCGCGACGGCGATATCGCCGATCGACATCATCGCGTCGACTCGATCGAAGACCGGCGTCCACGACGTGCCCTGATTCGTACTCTTGAACACGCCGCCGCTGGCCGTCGCCACGTAGATAGCGTCGGGTTGCCCGGGGACGCGCGCGACCGCGAAGTCGTCGATCCGGCCGCCGGTGTTGGCGGGTCCAATGCTGCGCCAGCGGAGGTTTCCGAGCAGGCCGCTGTCGACGCGAGCGGGTGTGGACGATTGCGCGCTTCCGCCGGTGGCCGATAAAAGAAGGAAGAGATAAAGGAATAAAACGGGTCGAACGATGCGCATCACGGCGAGTATACGATCGCCGTGACGCGCCTTCGTAGAGAGTCGCGGACGCTACTTGGCGGCGACGCCGCCGTGACCGTTGCACGCAGTGGTTTTCGTTTTCCCAGTCTGGGTCGTGCCGTCCTTACAGAGCGCACTCGTCGTATCCAGCGTGACGGCGTCCTTCACTTTCTCGCCGGCCTTCTCCGTGCCCTTGGCCGTCGCCTTCGCGCCCTTCTTCACACCTTTGCCGGTGGCCTTCGCGGCGTCCTTCGTCGCCTCGCCGGCTTCCTTGCCCGCCTTCTTCGTTTCCTTACCAGCCTTCTTCGCATCTTCCGTCGCCGTCGTCTGCTGCGCGATCATGGTTGCCGTCGGGACGCCGAATGCGAGGACGCCGGCGATCGCGGAACTCATCAGTAGTTGCTTCAACATCGTGCCTCCGCTCGGCTAGAATCAAGTTCCGTTCCGTCTGACACGATCTCGAAGTCGTGGGCCTTTGTCTTGCTGGAGAGGTCTCCATGCAGTGGTCATCAGGTAACCAGGGCGATATCGACGACCAGAGAGGGCAATCGGGCGGAGGGGGTGGCTTCGGCGTTGCCCACCTCGGGATCGGTGGCTTCCTGATTCTGCTCGTGCTGAGCTGGGTGAGCGGGACCAATCTGTTCTCGCTGCTCGATACGGGCTCGCAGGCGCCTTCGCAAACGATCGGCAACGGCGGACCGGTGGAAAGCACGCCGGCAGAGGATCGCGCGAAGGACATGGTCGGCGCGGTTGCCAAAGATGCGCAGGACATGTGGAGCGAGATGCTCGGCTCGCGCTACCAGCGCACCAAGATCAGGCTGTTCCGCGATTCGATTCAATCCGCTTGCGGCTTCGCGCAGTCGGCCACAGGCCCGTTCTATTGTCCCGGCGACGAGATCGTCTATCTCGATCTCGGGTTCTTCAACGAGTTGTCGAGAGGGCTCGGGGCGCCAGGTGAATTCGCCGAGGCCTATGTCGTCACCCACGAGCTCGGTCACCACGTGCAGAACCTGCTAGGGCTGAACGAGCGCGCGGCCCGCGATCGCCGGACCGGAGCTGACAGCGCGTCGGTCGCCCTGGAACTTCAGGCGGACTGCCTGGCCGGCATCTGGGGGCACGCGGCGTCGGGACACGGCAGGAAGGCGCAAGGGAGGGTCGAGCTCGATCCCGGCGACATGGAACAGGGTCTGCGCGCCGCGGCGGCGATCGGCGACGATCGTCTGCAGAAGATGTCGACCGGCCACGTGATGCCCGATCGATTCACGCACGGATCGTCAGCGCAGCGGGTCGAGGCGTTCAAGCGGGGCATGGACACCGGCGAGCTCCGTTCGTGCGGGGTCCCGGTGTCGTCGACGCATTGACCGTCCGCGGACTACGTGTAGCGCGAAGGCTTCAGCCGAGCGACCTTCTCAGCGGCGCCGGCGAGCGGAAATGGCCGTGCGAACCTGATCGGCCGCGGCGCGCTGGCGGTTGATGTTCTGGCGGGCGCGCTCGCGCGATTCCTCGGCCTTCCTGCGCAAACGCTCCACCTGCTCGGCCGTTGATCTCGGCCGCACGCCTGGCAGATCCGGAAAAATCTGGAAGAGATCGTCTCGCCTGGGCGCCTTGGCCATCCGCACGAGTCTATCAACGCTCGCCTGAAAACGATCCAGCACCATCTGCCGGTGACTTTGCGTGTGGAGCTTCAGGTAGTCGGACCGCAACTGCACCTGATCGGGTGAGCGCCACGAGGCGGCGCGCCGCCGCAGATGCCACGCATAGGCGTGCCTGCAGACGGTCTCGACGATCGGCGACAGCGCGCCGAGGATCGTTTCCAGGACACGCTTGGCCAGCGCCAGCGGATGGCTTCGCACATCTACTACGGGCGCCAATGGCTCCCGATCGCGGGTATTGGGATAGCAGTGCGCGACAAACGGGTTGGCCCCGAGGAACCGCTGGAGCACATCGGCGCCGACGAGCGGCCGCAGATGGATCATCTGGTTGGCCGTGAAGAGATCCTGCTGATCGACGGAGAGATGCGAATCGGCGAGGACGAAGTTGGCGCAGATTGTCCGCCGCCGGCGCAGCAGCTTCGTCAGCACGAGGAGCATCACCGTCACCGTCCACACGCGCGGGCCGTGCGTCACGATGAACAGATCGAGATCGCCGTTCGGCTCCAGGTTGCGGTGCGCGATGCTGCCCGACAGCGCGACGAGCCGCGTGAAGGGGAGCGCGCAGATCAGCCGCAGCGCCATCCGGTGGTGCTCGAGGAACTGGTCGCTTCGCACTTCGCGCCTGCGACGCTCCTCCACCAGGTCGCCTCGTCCGGCCGGGAAGAAGAAGCCGTCGCGATATTCGACGATGTCGCGTAACAGCTCGCTGCCCTCGTAGACGGCGAGAATTTCAGGCAGCGTCTGGTCGGATCCGATGAGCGAGTAGTGCAGCTGCTCGAGCGTAAGTGGATAGTCGAACAGCGACGCGTAGATCACGGTTCGCGCGATGGCGATTTCCCGCGTGGTCACCACGTCATGCCTCCGCGACCAGTTGGCTTGCATGCGCCGCCGAGCGTGTCAACCACAGCGCCACACAGCAGCCGGCGGTGATCACGGCCTCGGTCACGAGCGTCGCCCACGCCGCGCCTTCAATCGACCACAGCGGAATCAGCCGCGCGTTGACGCCGACGTTGACGGCGAGCGCGATGGCGCAGATCGCAAGGTACGCGCGCTGACCGTCCCAGCCGACGAGCTGATGCGTGAGCGCGTAGTTCAGCGACAGCAGCGGGAACGACAGCAGCAGGATCCGGAACGCCGGCACCGCGGAGGCATACGGCGCGCCGTACACGAGCGGAATGAGCCAGCCCGCCGCGATCCAGAGCGCCACGGCGGCGGCAACCCCGAACCCGGTGACGGGGATGGCGACGCGCGTGAGCGGACGCAAATCGCCGGCGCGAACGAGCGATGGCAACACGACCGCGAGGACGGCGGCGGGGAAGAGGCGCAACGCTTCGACGAGGCGGAACACCGCGTTGTAACGCGCGACCGCCTCGGTGCCCGACCAGAGCTGCACGAGGAACACGTCGATGCGGAAGTACAACGCGGAGAGCACGATGCCTGCGCCGATCGGCCAGACGTCGCGGCGGAACACCCGCCACGAGCACACCGGTTCGCCGGCATCGGTACCGGGCGACGCGTCGCCACGGGTGTAGTGCAGGCCTTCAGGCCTGCCGTCTGGACTCTTGTGGGGCAGGCCTTCAGGCCTGCCGGCAGCGAGCCTCATCGCAATGCGCAAACTGACGATGAGGGTGATGACGACCGGGAACAACATCGCCACCGCGAGCGTCGTGACGTCCGGCTTCCACGCGAGCGCGATCAGTCCACAGACCAGCGTCCCGCCGCGCTGCCAGAGCGTGAGTCCCGACTCGACATCGCTGCGCGAGAGACCGCGATAGAAGTAGTGCAGCAACTCGACGAGGCCGGTGCATGCGTAGACGACCGCGAGGATGGCGATCGGTTCGGCGGACGCCGCGCTCCACCCGGCCGCGATCCCGATCGTGACGATCGCTGCCGCTCCCGCCGCCGTCCACAGCCGGACCCGCAGCCATTCGCGCAACAGGCGCGCGGACTCCGCCGGCCGGCGCGCAACGGCTCGCGCCAGGTGCAGCTGAATCCCGCAATCGGAAACAACTGCCAGAATCCACCCAAGGGTCGACCCGAGCGAGAAGACACCGAACGACTCTGGCGACAATCGCCGCGCGGCCACGATGGTGATCACGAAGAGCGAGCCTTTGCCGGCCAGATCGGCGAAGGCTTTGTACGCGATCAACAGCGCGTTGCGCGGTTTCGCGATTGGAAACGATGTTTCGGCCACCGTAAACGTTTCAGCCTCTCTTAAGGGATTGAGTCGCGGCGATCGCGATATATGCAGCAGGCGTGCCCGTCGATTCACGCGCAGCGAGTGGCAAGCTTCTTGGAACTCTCTCTCAATCCGAGCTCCCCAAGACATGGTCGGCAGCACTTTCTTTGCGAGCGTCGCTCTGCTGACGCTGATGGCTCCCTTCGAATTGACGGCACCGCTGCTGAGGCTTCCGCGTCAGTCGGTCAGCAACCTCGAAGCGGCGATATTGTGTGCGTTTGTCTGCGTTGCGATTGCCGTCCTCCTGACGCGCCGGCTGCCGGACTGGCGCACGCCGCTCACCTCGCCCTGGATCGCATTGCTGGTCGCGATGGTCATCGCGTCGGCGGTGTCACCGGTCTCACGCACGAACGCGTTTCACATGACCGGCCGGGTCGCAGCGGCCTTCGGGGTGTTCCTGCTCGCGTCGAACGGTGTCACGTCGCAGGCTCGCATGCGGACCGCGCTCACCCTGAGCGTGGCGGCCGGAGTCGTCGTGAGCGTGCTCACGATTCTGGAGTATCGAGGTGTGCGGGTCGTGCTGAGCGCGCTTCGTGCGTTCAGGCCGGCGGTCTCCACGGTGGGCGCGCAGGTGCGTGCGGGTGGTCCGCTCCAGTACCCCACGATCGCCTCCATGTATCTCGAGGTGGTCTTCGCGTGCGGCCTTGGCCTGATGCTCGCCGACCTCGTGGCGGGACGGCACGCGCGTGTGATGGTGCTGTTCGTCGCGCTGGCGCTGATGGCTGAAGCCATCATGCTGACGTTTACGCGCGCCGGCCTGATCACGATGGCCACGAGCCTACTGCTCGTCGGCGTACTCGATCGCCTTCGAGGGCGTGGCCATGGAGGAAGCGCGCTTCTCGCCGGCCTGGCCGCCGTCATCGTGCTGCTGTTCGTGGGTTCGCGATCGGCCGATTCACTGTGGCTGCGCATGACGACCGAGGGACAGGACTCCTGGTATCGCGTCGCCGTCGTGGCGCCGCAGGCGCTGGAGCTGGCCACGGGGAGCGAATCGTCCGTCCCGATCACGGTGACGAACACTGGCCGCCTGCCGTGGGATTCTGAGGCCACACCGCCGCTGCTGCTGTCGTACCACTGGCTCACCGATCGCGGCGATCGATTCGTCACGTTCGAAGGCGAGCGGACGGCGTTCCCTGATCGCGTGCTCCCGGATGCGACGGCGACGGTCGCCGTGCGTGTTCGCGCGCCGCGTCACCCCGGGCGGTACCGCCTCGAGTGGGATCTCGTGCAGGAGGGGCGCCTGTGGTTCAGCACGGAGCCTGGCGCCGTTCGCACCATGTCGAGCGTGACGGTGACCGGCGATCCCTATGCAGGTCCCATTGTCACGACGCCGCCGCCACGTCCGACGGTCAGACCCGGACGCCTGGTGCTCTGGCAAGCCGCCGCCCGGATGTTCGCGGCCCATCCGCTGGCGGGTGTCGGTCCCGACAATTTCCGCCTGTCCTACGGCGCCTACGCCGGGTTGGCCGGCACCGACGAGCGCACACACAGCAACAACATGTACCTGGAAATGCTGGCCGGAGGAGGCCTCATCGTCGCCGGCGCCTTCGCCTGGCTGCTTTGGCGCTCGGCAGCGGTCGCCGTGAACATCGCGCGGCGCGGGGCGCCGTCAAGCGGTGCGATCGCGTCGGGACTCGCCGCAGCCGCCCTCGCGATCACCCTGCACGCGTCGGTCGATTCGTTTCTGAGCTTCGCCCCGACCTATGTCCTCTTCTCGTTGACCCTTGGATGTGCCGTGGCGTGCGCGCGCGGCCTGGAGACCTGGCCGGATGCGAATCGCGTTTGACGGTACCGCGCTGCGGCCGTGGCGCACTGGTGTCGGTTACTACACCGAACACCTGTTGCACCACCTGGCGCAGACCGCCAGCAATGACGAGCTGATCGTCGTGTCGAACAGGTCGATCGACACGACGTCGCCGCTGCCGTCGCGCGTGCGCGTGGCCACTCCGACGCGCCGGGTGCCCCGGCTGGTCTGGATGCAGACGCTCGCCGTCACCGCGCTGCGTGAGGTGGAAGCGGATGTCGTCCACTTCACCAACGGGATGCTCCCGTTGATGTCGCCGGTGCCGACGGTCGTGACCATTCACGACATGAGCCTGCGGCTCTATCCGCGTTACCACCCGCCGCGCCGCGTCATCCTCAACCGGCCGCTCGTCGATCTTGCCGCTCGGCGCGCCGACGCGATCATCGCCCCCTCGGAAAGCGCCAAGCGCGACATCGTCCGCTTGTATCAGCTCGATCCGAAGCGGGTGCACGTGGTGTACGAGGCGGCGGCCCCGAACTTCAAGCGCGTGCACGACTCGTTCGCACTCGATCACGTGCGGGCGAAGTATGGCCTTGGCGAGAGAATCATCCTCTACGTCGGGACGATCGAGCCGCGGAAGAATCTTCCGACGCTCATCGACGCGTTCGCGGCACGGCAGCGTTCAGGAGAGCTGCGCCATCAGCTGGTCTGCGTCGGCCCCTACGGCTGGCTGTCCCGCGGCATCGAGAAGCAGATCAGGCGGGCCGGCGCGGCCGGCGCCATCAAGTTCACCGGCTACGTACCGTTCGACGATCTGTCGGCGATCTACAGCCTGGCGGAGATGTTCGTCTATCCGTCGATGTACGAGGGGTTCGGCCTCCCGGTGGTCGAAGCGATGGCGTGCGGCGTCCCGGTGATCACCGGGCGGACGGCGGCGCTCTCGGAGATTGGCGGCGGCGCGATCATGGAGATCGATCGGATCGATCCCGACACGCTGGGCCGCGCCCTCGTGGACCTGGCGCGAAGCCGCCATCAACGTGAGGAGTTCTCGGGCCGTGGGTTGATCCGCGCCGCGGAGTTTTCCTGGCAGCGCGCCGCGCGCGAGAGCCTCGAGATCTATCGCGAGACCGCGTCGGCCCATTCGCGCGTCAGCGCGGGGCTGAAACCAGGATCGTCTTCCGCGGGCGACGCGCGGTACGCCGCAGGATCTCTGGCGCCGCAGGCGAGTCTGAAGACGCGGGCCGACGTTGCGGTCGAAGCCTTGCGCACGTCCAGGCCCGCGACTGCGTCGACCGACGTCCTCTTCGGCCAGGCGTATTTCCTGCGGTTCGATCCAAAGCTCTGGGAGGCGCGTCAGCCCTACGCGCCGCTCGGCGCGCTGTATGCCGCCGCCTGCGTGCGTGACCACGGCTACCGCGTCGCGCTGTTCGACGCGATGCTGGCCACGTCGGAGGCTGAATGGGCGGAGGCGCTCGATCGTCACCGCCCGCGCTTCGCCGTGATCTACGAGGACAATTTCAACTATCTCAGCAAGATGTGCCTGCTGCGGATGCGGCAGGCGGCTCTCACCATGATCGACGCCGCGCGTGAGCGCGGCATCGCCACGATCGTCGCCGGCGCGGACGCGACCGATCATCCGGTGACCTATCTCGATCGTGGCGCCACAGTCGTCGTGACGGGAGAGGGCGAGGTCACGCTGGTCGAACTGCTCGATGCGCTCTGCAAGTCCGGCGACGTCGATCCGCAGGGTGGACCCGGCAGGGCCGATCTACTGAAGACCATCGACGGTCTGTGCCTGCGCGATCAGCACGGGCGGATCGTCCAGACGCGCCCGCGCGCGATCATCCGTCAGCTCGACGCGCTGCCGTTCCCCGCCTGGGATCTCGTCGACGTCGAGCGTTATCGATCGACCTGGCGCTCGCATCACGGCTACTTCTCCATGAACCTGGTGACGACGCGCGG
>Ga0070665_100003679_pt1 | contig 16253 bp, 14 predicted proteins | sample KBSS13metaG_FD_65862 | JGI IMG/M metagenome (GOLD analysis project Ga0070665, IMG submission 65862) | Switchgrass rhizosphere microbial communities from Kellogg Biological Station, Michigan, USA - KBS S1-3 metaG | ecosystem: Host-associated > Plants > Roots > Rhizosphere > Soil ... | reverse complement strand
CGACGGCTATTTCGGCGAGACGGTGACCTGCATGAATTCGCCGTGCGCTGAAATGCTGTTGACGCGAATGGTCGTGCCGGTCGCCGGCAGAGGGACGCTTGCCCAGCCGAAGTTGCCGATGGCCGGGTTCGGTGCGACCCAGTAGCTTGCCGTGTCGTCGAACAGCGAATTCGGCGGGAGGTTTCCGGAGCACTGCTCGACGCTATTGGCGTGGAGGCACACCACATCGGTCGGCGACAGGCCGAAGGTGGAATCGTAGGCCTGAATTCTCGGCCGCCAGACCCGTCCGTTGTCCGGGCGAAGCAGCAGATCGGGGTGAGCATCGACGGGGAGCACCAGTCCTCCGCATCGGCCCGCACCGCAATTGTCCCCGACGTTGTTGTCCGGGAACGACGTGTCGTAGTACCAGACGAGCAGGCCATCCTGATAGGGGAAGTGTTCGACCCAATTCTGCAGGGTCGGGTTGTCCAGGAACCCGAAGTTGTACGGGCCGGTCCGGAGCGAGTCGTCATAGCCGCGATACTGACGGTACTCGCCGAAATAGGCGTTGAAGTAGCTCAGCGTGACCGTCCCGTTTGTCCGCAGGAAGCCTGCGTAGGCCCAACCGGGATCGCTTTCCGCTCCGTCTATCGGCGATCCCGTAATCGTGATCTCGTCCAGGCTCAGGCCGGGCATCGCGACGGCGCCGTCGGTCCAGTAACGGAAGCCGAGCGTCACTGTCTGGCCCGCATAGGCGGACAGATTGGCGGTCAAATTGACCCAGTTGCCGCCGGTCGATCCCGTGATGCCCTGGCCGAAGTTCTGGCCATTGGGGTTGGTGTTCGTGGAGAGGTTGGTCGGAACCGGGGCGCCGTTCACGGTCAGATACGCGTAGTCCCAATCGAGCTCGATGTCGTAGCGAGCCTTCGCAGTCAACGCGACGGCGCCCGCGGGAAGGGTCACGCTCCGGGCCATGCGGTTGTCGAGGTTATTGCCCGAGCCCGAGAAGTAGAAATAGGAACCGGCGTTGGCAGTACCGATAAACGAGGACACGGCCTTGTCCGGCAGCAGCACCACGAGCTGCTGCGCCTGCTTGGTGTTGGCGTCGGCGGGTCCGAGCTTGACCGAGCGCTGGCCGCCGGCGCTGGCTGTCTCGTAGTTCGACCAGCCGAGGAAGATCTTCTCGTAAGCGCTCATGTGAATCGGTTTCGAACCGATGCCGTCGGCCGGGACGCCGGTACTGCCGTACGAGCCGCTCGAGTACAGGGTCCAGAAGCCCGTCGAGTTCTCGGCGCCGCCGACGTTGCCCGACGTGTCGTACAGGTCCGGCAGGCCGAGGTCGTGTCCGAACTCGTGCGCGAATACACCGACGCCGCCGTTTTCCGGCTCCACCGTGTAGTCGCCGATCCAGTAGTCCGAGTTGCCGATGCGAACGCCGCCGAGTTTGTTGAATGCCGGCCCGGTTGCTCCGATGTTGGTATAGAAGGCGTACCACCGGTGACTCCAGATCGCGTCGGTGCCCTGGGCGCCGCCGCCGGTTTCCTCGCCCTCTCCCGCATGAATGCTCTGGAAGTGGTCGATGTACCCGTCCGGCTCGTTGAAGTTGCCGTCCCCGTCGTAGTCGTACCGATCCCACTTGTCGAACTGGCTCAGGTAGGCGTTGATCTGCGCCGGGCTCTTGCCAAGGGCTATCTGGCCGTCGTACCACGCGTTTACCGAGTCGCGAACGAACAACCAGGTCCGTGCGCAGATGATGTCGCCGCAATAGTTGGCGCCGTAGTTCGCCTCGTTGAACGGCACGCGCACCCAATCGGTGACGTCGCCGTTGACCGCGTAGCGATTGGCGGACAGCTCGATATAGAAGTTGCGCATCGAGACGGCGCCGGGCGCGCCCGAAAACAGCAGGTTCTTGAAATAGCCCTGGCTGAAGTCCGGCGTCCAGATCGTGGCGTTATCGACCTGCCGGTCGGGTTCGGGAATCTGGTTCTTCCTGGGTCCGGTGGTGCCGCCGAACGAAGGATTGATTTGTGTCCCGAAGTCGGCGACGACCGTCCAGATCGAATCTTCGCCTTCGCGCGAGAGCTCGACGAACTGGCCCTTGGCGACCTGGTGAGTCTTGCCTTTCGCCTTCCCGTTCAATTTCGCCTGAAGGCCGCGCGCGCGCAGCGCGTTCTGGGCGTCACCGAGTGGATGCGACGGGTTGTCGTGATTGGCGCCGACTGGCGGTACTTCGTCGGTGTTCTGGGCACTCTGCCCGGCGAACGCCGGCGCAGCCACGAGAGCCAGCAGCATGCTGAGCGACGACAGACGGCGTCGAAGGCGTTTCATATAGGTCCTCGGTTGGATGGGGGCGGATGACGGTGTTCGAATGCGCGGAGCGTAACGCAATCGTGCCACCCGCGCAACCGTCGTCCGTGGCGAAAATGTCTCCGTCTGTTGAGACTTTTCGAGGTGATGATATCTTCAGGACGACAGAAAGGCCGTCATCATGGCACGCACTCATTCCGAACGGCGCACGACGGCGATCGCGGCCGTGATCGGCGTTCTGCTGCTCACGTCGGCCGCCTCGCGCGGCCAGGGGCAGGTCGCCCAACCGCGGGCGCCTGGCTCATCTTCACGCGACCTTGCGCCGATCGACCTCACGGGCTACTGGGTGTCGGTCGTGACCGAGGATTGGCGTTATCGCATGGTGATGCCGGTCAAGGGCGACTACGGCAGCGTCCCGCTCAACGCGAACGGCCGCCGCGAGGCGGACAAATGGACGCCCGATCAGGCGGGCCGGTGCGAGGCGTTCGGTGCCGGCGCCGTGATGCGTGCGCCGGGCCGCGTGCACATCACCTGGGAAAATGACAGCACGCTGCGGATCGACACCGAAGCCGGCAATCAGACGCGGCGGCTCCCTCTGGGTCAGGCCGCGACGCCGGCGGCCGGCGCCGCCCCGTCGTGGCAGGGCACGTCGGTGGCCAGGTGGGACGGCCCGCCCGACGTGATCGACGTGCTCAGGACCGGCGGCTTCGACAGGCTGGACAACGGCATGGGCGCGGCCGCGCGGCGGATGGTGTGGACGCCGCTCAAGGTGGTAACGACGAACCTGCGCCCGGGCTGGCTGCGCGCGAACGGCGTGCCGTACAGCGCGCAGGCCGTAGTCACCGAACACTTCATGCGCTTCGCCGTGCCGGAGGCCGGAGAGTGGCTCACGGTCAGGACGGTCATCGACGATCCGACGTACCTGGTGCAATCGTTCATGACGAGCACGAACTTCAAACGGGAGGCCGACGGGTCGAAGTGGAACCCGAAGGCGTGCCGTGAGTAGCCGCTGGCGCGTCATCGTCTGCGCGTGCGTCGCCGCGGTGGGCGTGGGCGGACGGCCCGCGTTCGCGCAGGTCGATCTGTCCGGCACCTGGTCGCCGCGCTACCAGGAGGATTTCAGCGAGCGCGTCCCCGGCCCGGAGCTCGGCGACTACACCGGTCTGCCGCTGACCGACGGCGCCCGCCGGTACGCCGAGAGCTGGGATCCGGATCGGCTGTCCCTGCCCGAGGAGCAGTGCCGCGTGCACGTATCTCCGTACATCTATCGCGGTCCGACCAACATCGCGATCTGGGAAGAGCGTGAGCCGGGCACGCGCGATCTCATCGCCATCAAGCACCGCATCAGCACGTTCGACCAGGAGCGCACCATCTACATGGATGGCCGTCCGCACCCGCCGGCGTACGCGGCGCACACGTGGATGGGCTTCTCGACCGGCCAGTGGCAGGGCAACATGCTCGTGGTCACGACCACGCACATCAAGAAAGGCTGGCTGCGGCGGAATGGGGTGCCCGAGAGCGATCTCGCCACGCTCACGGAGTACTTCGTGCGCAACGGCGACGTGATGACGCGCATCAGCGCGATCGCGGATCCCGTGTATCTCACCGAGCCGCTGGTGAAGAGCGAGGAGTTCGTCCTGAACACGCAGGGCGTGCCGCATCGCGCCTGGCTGTTCAAGTGCAAGCCGGTGGTCGAAGTGGTACGGCCCGAGGGCTCCGTGCCGCACTATCTGCCGGGCACGAACACGTTCGTCGAAGAATTCCGCAAGCGCTACAACTTCCCGGAATCCGTCACCCGCGGCGGCGCGGCGCAGACGTATCCGCCCGGTTCCGCGCCGTCCGGTCCCGCGCCGGCGATGAAGGGCCCGGCCCTCGTGACGCCGGCGCCTGGCGAGGTGAAGGTCCTGCACGTGCAGGGGCAGGTCTACATGCTCGTTTCCACCGAGGGCAACATGGTGGTGCACGCCGGAGAGGAAGGCGTGCTCGTCGTCGACACGCTGCCCCGGTCGTTGTCGAAGCCGGTGCTTGCCGCGATCCGCGGCATCTCCGACAAGCCGATTCACTACATCGTCGACACGCAGGCGGACGAGGACCACACCGGCGGGAACGAAGCGATCTCCGAGGCGGGGCCGACACGGACCGATCGCGTGCCGCTGTCGAGCGGGCTGGGAGGGAATGCCGGCGGCATCACCAGCATCATCGCGCACGAGAACGTGCAGAAGCGGATGAGAACGCCTGTGGCCGGCGGCGGCAGCGCGCGGCCCGTGGCCGCGTGGCCCGTCGACACGTTCATCAACGACGAGAGCGACGTGTTCTTCAACGACGAGGCCGTGCAGGTGCTGCACCAGCCGAACGCGCACACCGACGGCGACAGCATCGTGTTCTTCCGCCGGTCCGATGTGATCGCGGCCGGGGACGTGTTCTCGACGGTCAGCTATCCCGTCTTCGACAAGGCGCAGGGGGGCAGCGTCAACGGCGTGATCGCCGCGCTGAACCGGATCATCAAGCTGGCCGTGGCCACCGGGAACATGGAGGGCGGCACGATGATCGTCCCCGGCCACGGACGCCTGAGCGACAAGATGGATGTCGTCGAGTATCGAAATATGGTCACGATCGTGCGCGACCGCGTCCAGGCGCTCATCTCCCAGGGCAAGACGCTGGAGCAGGTGCAGGCGACGCAGCCGACGCTCGACTACGACGCGCGGTACGGCGCTCCCGCGGGCGCGGCGTCGCCCCGCGAGTTCGTGGCCGCGGTATACGAGAGCCTCCGCGCCACTCCTGCGAAGGGATCCAAATAATGTCCGTTGAAATGCGTTACAAGGCCGGCGTAGTGCAGGGCTTCAGCCCTGCCGTGTCTGGCAGGCCTGAAGGCCTGCACTACATCAGGTCAATCGTTGTCGTGGCTCTCCTCGCCGGCCTGGCGATCACGCTGGAAGGCCAGGGGCGCGGGGCGCCACCTGCCGCACCCGCGGGTCCGCGAGTGGGGAAGGTCGAGCGCGTCACCGTCCACGGCAAGTCGCTCGAGGGCAACCTCGAGGCCGATTCGCCCGATCGCGACGCGACCGTCTATCTGCCGCCAAGCTATCTGACCGATCAGGCGCGCCGGTTTCCGGTCGTGTACCTGATGCACGGCTACGGCGGCCGCGCCGACACGTTCACGGCGCGACTGGCCACCCTTCAGGAGAGCGGCGATCGCCTGGCCGCCGCTCCGGGCTTCAGCGAGGCCATCGTCGTCACACCCGACGCGTTCACGCTGCACAAGGGCAGCATGTATTCGAATTCGGCGACGACGGGCGATTGGGAGCGGTTCATCGCCGAGGATCTCGTGGCTTACATGGACGGCCACTACCGGACCCTCGCCAACCGCATGAGCCGCGGGCTCGCCGGTCACTCGATGGGCGGATACGGTGCGCTGCGGATTGGAATGAAGCGGCCGGACGTGTTCATGAGCCTGTACCTCATGAGCTCGTGCTGCCTGGGCGCCAACCGCAACCCGCGGCCGGATGCGCTGGCGGCGTCAGAGGCCATCAAGACCCGAGAGCAGGCGGAAGAGGCGGGGCGATCGCCCGGCTTCGGCCCGTCGGTCAGCCTGGCGTCGGCGGCCGCGTGGTCGCCGAATCCGGCGAACCCGCCGCTGTACCTCGATCTGCCGGTCAAGGACGGCAAAGTGCGCCCGGACATCGTGGCGAAATGGGTGGCGAACGCGCCGCTCGAGATGCTCGAGCAGTACGCGTCGAACCTGAAAAAGTACTACGCGGTGGCGATCGAGGTCGGCACCAGCGACCCGCTGCTCGCCTCGAACCGGCAGCTGCACGATGCGCTGACGCGTCTTCGTGTGCCGCACGCCTACGAAGAATACGACGGCGATCACACCAACAAGGTGAAGGAACGGATCGAGCGGAACGTGCTGCCGTTCTTCTCGAAGGACTTGGTGGCCCCCGCGAACCCGACGTCGCCCGCGCCGCAGCCCTGACGGCCGGCGCTTCTCCGATGGTCGATGCCACCGGCAGGGACGACCGTCCGCCAACGATTCTCGAGTCTGCGCTGCGATACGATCGCGCGCCTGTTCTCGGGCTCCTGGTCCTGCTGCCGCTGGTCTCCTGGCTCTGGATTGTCGTGATGGCGCGCGACATGTACGGGCCGATGACCGGCGCCAGCGCCTGGATGATGACCGCGGTCTGGGATGTTCCACACCTGGCGCTGCTGTGGGCCATGTGGGCGGTCATGATGGCGGGGATGATGCTGCCGTCCGCATCACCGTTGCTGCTCTTATACGGCGTCGCCTCGCGGCGCTCCGCCCCGGAAGCCTCTGCGGTGACGCGTCAGATTTACGCGCTCGCCGCCGGTTATCTGTCGGCGTGGGCCGCGTTCAGCCTCGGAGCAACGGCGCTGCAGCGGCTCCTGGCAAAGCTGTTGTTCGTCTCGTCGATGATGGAGGTGACCAGTCCCATCGCCGGTGCGACGCTGCTGCTCGTGGCGGGGGTGTATCAGCTCACACCGTTCAAGCACGCCTGTCTTCGGACATGCCGGTCACCGCTCGGATTCCTGATGAGCCGCTGGCGCCCCGGGTTGGCGGGAGCGTTTCGTATGGGGCTCGAGCACGGCGCTCTTTGCGTGGGCTGCTGCTGGGCGCTCATGCTGCTGCTGTTCGCCGGCGGCGTCATGAATCTCGCGGTCATCGGAGCGCTGACGGCGTTGGTGGCATTCGAAAAGCTGACGCTACTCGGCGCGCAAGGCGCGCGGATCAGCGGCGTTCTCCTGATTGCCACGGCATTCTGGCTGCTCGTCCGCTGAAACGATGCATAATCAGCCCGCTGTCCGGCAACCCGATCGGAGGCCGTATGGGAGACGTTCCGAAGTGGCGTGTTCAGGGCGACTGGTTCGACACATGCAATTGCAGCATCCCGTGTCCGTGCACGTTCGCCCAGCCGCCCACCACGGGGGACTGCGAGGGCATCCTCGCGTGGCATATCCGAAAAGGGAATTACGGTGACGTTCGCCTGGACGGGCTCAGCGTCATGGCGCTCGGCGCCTTCAAGGGAAATCTCTGGGAGGGGCAGACGAAGGCGGCGATGGCGATGTTCATCGACGAACGCGCCAACGAGTACCAACGCGACGCGCTGCAGATGATTTTTGGCGGGCGTGTCGGCGGCTGGCCGGGGATATTCGCGCAATCCATCGGCGAGGTGCGCGGGATGGAGTTCGTCCGTATCGACTTTCACGTCGACGACGACCTGGCATCGTGGCGGGCCGAAATTCCCGGCAAGATGAAGTCGAGCGCCGAAGCGATCGGCGGACCGACAACGCCGCCCGGCAAGCGAGTGCAGGTGTACAACGCCGGGGGCTGCGAGACGGGGCCAGGCGGCGTGGCGACCTACGGGAAATCGACCGCGGACAAAGCGGACGCATTCGGCTTCAAATGGGATCGCACCGGGCGGTCGAGCAAGCACATCGGATTCGAGTGGTCGGGACCCGACGCCTGAGCGACGAGACGCGATCGCCTCCCCGGCTAATGAGCGAGCAGGGCGATACCGCACGCCAGAACCGACATCACCGAGGCGGCGATCGCTACGATGAGCAGCCAGCGAACGCGGGCCTCGAGCACCTCCCCCGCGGTGGTCAGCGCCCCGACCTGGGCGGTGACACGTGTGAGCAACGCGGCCGTTTCGCTGTCGCGTTGTTCGAGCGCCGCGATTCGATCGGCAAGCGCCTGCACGTCGTTCCGCGACGCGGCCTCGGGGCGGACCGTTGTCTTCGACACCAGCGCGTCCGCCGACCGCAGGATGGAAGGCGCATTCGCCAGGATCGTGTCCCAGGGAATCGCCTTCAGCGCCAGGAGCCATGGAATGCCCATGCCCTTAGACTAACGCGACGACGCCGGCCGCAGGCTCATCCAGTTCGTCAGTTCCCGATTTCCGGGATAATGCGGGGCAACCCGTCGCGAAACGCTGGCGCTCGCCTTAACACTAGCGAACGATCCAGAGGAGATGGCCATGAGACGAGTGCTGCTCGCGGGAACGCTGCTGGCCCCGGTCATGCTCGCCGCGTGCTCCGGGCGAACCCCTGAATCCACGCCTGCGGCGACACCGGCTTCAGCGGTCAAAGTGCCGCCGCTCGAGGAGTATCGCAACGGACTGAGCGATACCGAGCGGCAGGAGTTCTACCATCTGTCAGAAGGCGGCGAGATCCTCCCGCTGGCTTTGCTTCGGGCGCTCACTCGTGCCAGAACCCCGCAGGACCCGAAGGGCGACGGCCTGGTGCCGTTCACGCAGAACCTCGAGCGCTACGGCTTCATCCCCGACGCAACGAGCAGCCAGAATCCCGTCGGCCTTCCGGTCGGGATGACGGTTGCCCGCTCGCGCCTCACCAACCGCGTCATGGTGGGGTTCAACTGCACGACGTGCCACGTCGGGGAGGTGTGGAAGAACGGCCGCCGCGTCCGCATCGACGGCGGCCCGAACATGATCCGCCTCAACGACATGTTCGGGGACGTCAAGACGGAGCTCGAGGCGACGCTCAAGGAGACCGGCCGCCGCGAGCGGTTTCTGGCAGACGTCATCCGGTACAAACGTGAAGACGACGATCTCTTCCCCTCCGACCGGACGGTCGCGGATCGCGTGAAGGATCTCAGGAGCGATGTCGACACGGCGCAGGCCTTCAAGGGCTACATCGAGGCGATGCCGCTGCTGAAGGACATGGCCACCGTCGTGAACGGCTACGGGCGAGTGGACGCGTTCGGCGTGGCCCGCAACCTGTTGTTCGGCGGCGACGAGCGGAACCGGCGTCCGCAGAATGCGCCCGTGAGCCTCTCCTACATCTGGGGCATGGAGAACACCGCCTGGCTGCAGTGGGGCGCCAACATGAACTCGGTCATGGAGCGGAACATCGGGCAGTCGCTCGGCGTCGGCGCCGTGTTCAACCCGGATACGTTCGCGTCGACGTCGCGGCTCGACAACCTCAACAAACTCGAGCACCTCGCCTACAAGCTGAGCCCGCCGGCCTGGCCCACCGCAGTCTTCGGGGCAGTCGACGATGCGAAGGCGGCGCGCGGACGCGGCGTCTACGACCGCATGTGCGCGAACTGCCACGAGAAGCCCTTCGAGGTGGCGGCGGACGGCCTGGTGTCGTATCAGCTGTTCAAGCTGAGCGAGGTGGGCACCAGCCCGCTGGCCGCCGAGAACTTCGATCAGATCGTCCTGGTGGACGGGAAAGAGCTCCGGTTCGCCGACGCGGCGTTCAGCATCCTCGAGAGGCTGAAGAAGCAGTACTACGCCGCCAACAACGTCTCGGCGCAGATGCAGGCCGAATGGGAGGGCCGCGCTCGCCGGCCGGCGCCGCGCATGCGCAGCACCCTCGCTGATGCGGACAAGTATCCGGATTCGAAGGGCGGTCGCGTGTATCCGGCGAAGCCGCTGGCGGGAATCTGGGCAACGGCCCCGTATCTGAACAACGGATCGGTGGCGAACATGTGGGATCTGCTGACGGCGCCCGAGGCGCGGCCCGCGAAGTTTCCCCTGGGCTCGCGTGAGTACGATACGGAGAAGCTGGGTTACTCGACGACAGCGAACCCTGCGTCGCCGGCGCCCGCGTGGGAATTCGACACGACGCGGCCGTCGAACTCGAACCGCGGCCACGTGTACGGCACGAAGCTGTCCGATGACGACAAGTGGGCCCTGATCGAGTTCCTGAAGGTGTTGCGGCCCGGCGACATCAAAAAAGATCCCGTGCGGCGCGCCTCAGGAACATCAGCGGATTGATGACGACGAACACCGGTCGGACGATCGGCCGCAGCGTGGCCCTGCTCGCGGTGATACTGCTCGCTGCTGCGCCGGCCTCTGCCGAGCCGATCAAATACGCTTTCGTCAACGCGGTGTTCAGCGACGGCGGGACTGCGGTCGGATATGTCGTGCTCGACAGTCCCGGCGATCCCATGGCCTCGCCCACGGTCACGGACTGGGCCATCATCGTGACCGGCGGAAACGCGGGCATCCCGCGACACGCGTACGACCCCACGTCGAGCACCGTCGAAGTGCTGGGCGGAAACCCCGGCGCGATCGTGTTTCACGGCTTGCAGACGATCCCGCCGACGTGCGGCGGCGTGCCGCGCCACCTGCAAATCGGCGTGCTGAGTCTCGACGCGGCGAGCGAGACGTGTTCGGTGGACCGCAGCTTCGCCACCGGCAGCTTTCAGCAGGTGCCCGGACCGCTCATCACGGTGAAAGCGAACAACCAGCACACGGCGGCCCGGTCGATCATCAGCGGCGCCTTTGTGCGTTTCAGCCTCGATCTCTCGCCGTCTGGTTCGACCGGAGATCTCGACTGGTACTGGGCCATCGTCTGGGAGAACCAGGTCTACTGGGTGACCCCGGCGGGGACTTCGCTGACGCCGGCGTCCCTTGGTCGCGGGCCGGCCGTATCGGTGGACAACAAGACCCTGTTCTTCTGGACGATCGGGGGCACGACCGTCTCGACGTGGATCTTCGCGGCGGATGGATCGAGTGTCGTCTCGGTCGATCACATGACCGCGGTAATCGTTCCGAGCCCCTGAGCCCTCCCGCGCGGCCTTGTTCGGGATAACATCCCCGCTACATGGTGACGCAGTACACGACCGTCCTCGACCTGCTCCCGCTCTGGGCGTTGTTCCTTGCCATCGTCGCGCTTGTCCTGGCAGCCATCGACGGCGGGCACCGGCTGGGAAGCTACCGCCACGGCCTGCCGGGTCGCGAGAAGGACGCGCCTGTCGGCGCGATGGTTGGCGCCATGCTGGGCCTCCTCGCGTTCATGCTGGCGTTCACGTTCGGGATGGCGGCGTCGCGCTTCGATACCCGAAAGCAACTGGTGCTCGAGGAAGCCAACGCGATCGGGACGACCTATCTGCGGACGGCGATGCTGCCGGATAAGCGCGACGAGATTCGAGCCCTTCTGCGCTCCTACGTGGACAACCGCCTGGAAGCTGTCCGGTCCGACCGGGTGGCGAACGAAATCGTGAAGTCTGAAGAGATCCAGGGCCAGCTGTGGTCGGCAGCGACGGCGGTCGCGCTGCAGCATCCCGACTCGATCATCGTCGGCCTCTTCGTCGATTCGCTCAATCAGGTGATTGACCTGCATGCGAAACGAGTGACCGCAAGCCTGCGGAACCGCATTCCCGCCACCATCTGGGTCGCCCTGCTGACGATCGCGACGCTGTCGCTGGCCGCCATGGGCTACCACTCGGGGCTTGTGGGCACGGTCCGTTCGCTCGCTGTCATCCTCGTGGCCATCACCTTTTCCGCGGTCATCGCGCTCATCGCGGATCTGGATCGCCCGCAGGAAGGGTCGCTGACGGTGAGTCAGCAGGCTCTCATCGACGTACGGCAGTCGATGAACCCGCCGCAGAAATAGCCTCAGCCGACGCGCTTTATGACGACGGCCGTGAGATCGTCGAGTTGCCGCGTTCCGCCGGCAAAGCGGACGACAGCCTCGTGAAGGCTGGAGATGATCTGTGAGGCCGGCAGGTTTCGCGCGGCCCGGATGGTTTCCTGCAGCCGCTCGATGCCGAAGTCATCGCCTCCCGCATTTTCCCACTCGAAGAATCCGTCGGTCAGGAGCACCAGCAGATCGCCTGCCGCCATGTGGATCTTCTGTGGCGGCCCGTACGGCATGGTCGGGATGATGCCGAACGGGATGCCATGCGCGTCGAAGCTCTGGACGCGATCGTCAGACGCCGTGTACAGCAGCAGTGGACCATGGCCGGCGGAGAGAAGTTCGAGCCGGCCGTCCCCGGGTTCGAGCGCGGCCGCCACGAACGTCACCAGCTTGCCGGGCGGTAAGTCGTCACAGAGGAGCCGGTTCAGGTGGCCGACAATCGCGCCAAGGTCCGACTGCTCCGCCATGCCGGCCCGGGTGTAGGCATGGCACGTCGCCGCTATCAGGGCCGCACCGATGCCGTGCCCGGTGACGTCCGCGAGCGTGAACGCCATACGTCCGTCGGGCAGTTCCTGCCACCCGAAGTAGTCCCCGCCGGTCTGATCAGCCGGTTGATTCCAACCCGCCACGTCGTACCCGGCGAGCCGCGGCGCCTCTTTCGGCAGCAGCGCCTGCTGGATGCTGCGCGCGGTTTCGAGCTCGCCCCGTATCCGCTCCACCTCGCGCGCTTCCTGCAACGCGACGCTCACGTGGCCTCGTATCTGACGCGCCACCTCGCCGGCGACCAATCCTGCCACCAGGATCACGACGATGTTGCCGACGTAGAACTCGATCGGATAGAGACCCTCTCCCAGATCCGGCGTTGGATAACGGGTGAACACGTAGATCACGACAGCCGAATAACCAACGGCTGAACACAGGCCGGAGAGACGTGCCAGCGCCGGACTCAAGCGGAGCGTCGACAGCGAAATGAACAGAAAGTAGATCAACGCGACCGGCGCCAAGAGGGCGGCGTACGGCCGGGTCATGCCCATCGCGATCATCACGCCGAGGCCGACGGTCGGAAAGAGCGCCTCGACGACGACGTTGCCGATCCACCGGGCACGGTGCGGTTCCGTTCCCTCGATCAAGGCCCCGGTCACGCGCCGGAGGGTCACCGCTTCGTAGGCGATCATCGCGCCGAAAAAAGCTGCCAGGACTGCGAGACCGCGCGCGCCGTCGACGCCTTCGAGCGCGAGACGCCGGATCACGGTGACGACGAACAACAGACAGAGGACGACCAGGATCGCGATGATGCGAATCCGATCGCTTCGAAGCGCGGCCTGTCTCAGGGTTTTCGAGTCGAGTTCCGTGCGCTCCAACGTCGCTGTTCCTCCATGCCCCGGCGGACGGCTAACTCTACCGCAAGCTCGGCATGCTCTTCCCGGGGGCCAGTACGAGATGATGGCGCATGCGGGGCGTCCTGACACTCGGCCTCGTGGTCGCAGCGGGATACGCCCTTGCCTGCGGGCCCCGCGACACGACGACACGGCTGACGTTCTCCGGCAGCGCGCTCGGACCGGAGGGTGACGTTGTACGCCGCCAGCTCGCCCGTTTTGCGGAACGGCGTCCCGGGGTGCGCGTGGAACTGCAGGTCACGCCCGACTCCGCGGATCAACGCCATCAGCTATACGTGCAGTGGCTCAACGCGCGCGCGCAGGCGCCGGACATCCTCCAGCTCGACGTCATCTGGATGTCGGAGTTTGCGGCGGCCGGATGGATTCTACCGCTCGACGCGTTCAAGCCCGGCGTGGAGGATTTCCTGCCGGCGGCGCTCGCGGCCGCCCGCTGGAAAGGCGCGCTGTACGGGATCCCCTGGTTCGTCGACGTCGGGTTGTTGTATTGGCGGACGGATCTCCTCGACCGGGCGCCACGCTCACTCGTCGAGCTGCGGGAAATGGCGCTTCGACTGCGTGAGGCCAATGCCACACGCTTCGGGATGGTCTGGACGGGCGCTCGTTACGAAGGGCTCGTCACGGTGTTCCTCGAGCATCTCGCGGCGTTCGGCGGCGGCATTCTCGACCCGAGCGGGCGAGTGATCGTCGATGATCCGGCGGCGATCCGCGCGCTCGACTTCATGGCGAACGCCGTCAACGTCGATCGCGTGGTTCCGCCGGCCGCTCTGACGTGGCAGGAAGAGCAGGTGCGCTTCGCGTTTCAGAATGGCGACGCGGTGTTCATGCGTAACTGGCCGTACGCGTGGACGCTGCTGCAGGACGAATCGCGATCGCGCGTCGCGCGACGCGTGGCCGTTGCGCCGTTTCCAGCGGGGGAGGGCGGCCGGCCGGCCGCCGCGCTCGGCGGCGCCCAACTGGCGATCAACGCCCGGAGCGCCAACCCCGCGCTCGCCTTCGAGCTCGTAAGTTTTCTGACCGCCCCCGAGCAGATGGTCGAGCGTGCGCGGTTGGCTGCACAGCTGCCGCCTCGCCGTTCGCTCTACGAGACCGCGGAGCTCGCCGCGGCTCTGCCGATTCCGCTCGATCAGGTTCGCCAGGTGCTCGAAGCGGCCGTCCCGAGGCCCGCGACGCCGGTCTACAGCGAGCTGTCGGAGATCCTGCAGGTGCGGATCCACCGCGCACTGACCGGACAGCAGCTGCCGGCGGCGGCCCTCCAGGATGCGGCGCGCGAGATGCGCGCGCTGCTGGCGCGCGCCGGCCTGTCTCCGGAAGGTCCCGCGCAGTGAATCGCGGGCCGGCACCGATCGAACGCGATGAGACACGGCTGGCGTGGCTCCTGGTTGCGCCGGCGCTGGGCATCATCCTGCTCGTGGCGCTGGCGCCGATCGCCGTGACCGGCTGGGAATCGCTGCACGTCCACGATCTGCGCCTGCCCTGGCTGGGCACGCCGTTCATCGGCGCCGGGAACTTCGTCGAGGCGGCCGGCGATCCGCGTTTCGGCGCGGCCCTGTTGCATACGGTGGCGTTTGCGCTGATCAGCGTACCGCTCGAGCTGGTGCTCGGACTTGCGCTCGCGGTGATGATGCACTCCGTCGTACGCGGCCGGGCGTTCATCCGGGTGTCCGCGCTGCTGCCCTGGGCGATTCCGACGGTGGTGGCGGCCCTGTTGTGGCGGTTCATGTTCGAGGCCCGGACCGGAATCCTGGCGGGGTGGTTTCAGGCGCTCGGGCTGGTCGGCCCCGCTTTCGACTGGTTCGTGCACCCGCTCGCGGCGTGGGTACCGATCATCGCCGCCGACGTGTGGAAGACCACGCCGTTCGTAGCAATCCTGCTCCTCGCGGGCCTCGAGACAATCGACCCGGCGCTCGGAGAAGCCGCGCAAGTGGACGGCGCGAAGCCCGCCAGGGCGTTTCTGACGATCACGCTGCCGCTCCTCACGCCCGCGCTCGTCGTCGCCGCGGCATTTCGCATGCTCGATGCGCTGCGGCTGTTCGACCTGGCGTACGTGATCACGGGTGGCGGTCCGGGTACGGCGACCGAGCCGCTGTCGCTGTATGCGTTTATCGCGCTGATGCAGCGCCTGCGCTTCGGCTACGGGTCCGCGCTGTCGGTCACCGTGTTCCTGCTGACATTTGTGTTCGCCCTTGTGTGGGTGCGCGCTCTCGGACGCTCCCTGACCGGAGATCGATCGTGAGCGCCCGGCCGTCCGCCGTTGTCCTGGGGGCTGCCGGCGCGCTGCTTCTGGCCGCGTCGCTCTTCCCGATCTACTGGATGCTCGCCGCATCGCTGATGCCGGAGTCGCGGCTCTTCGAGTCAGGTCCGTTACTGCCGGCCGCCGTCACGTTCGAGCACTACCGCGCGCTCTTCGGCGAACGCGATTTCCTCGTGCCCATCCGCAATTCGCTCCTCGTCTCCGGGCTGACGACGATCGTGGCCGTGCCGGTGGCCGCGCTGTGCGCGTACGCGCTGGCCCGGCTGCGAATGCGCGGCAAGAGCGTGCTGCTCGCGTTCGTCCTCGCCGTTTCCATGTTTCCCCAGATTTCGATCGTGCCGCCGCTCTACCTGATCCTTCGCGATCTTCGGCTGCTGAACACGTACCCCGGGCTTGTGCTTCCGTACCTGACGTTCTCGATGCCGCTCGCCATCTGGCTGCTGACGGGATTTTTCCGCCAGCTGCCGCGGGATCTCGAGGAGGCGGCGATGCTGGACGGCGCCACGCGGATACGAACGCTGCGCGACGTGGTGCTGCCCCTGGCCGGCCCGGGGGTCGCGAGCACGGCCATCCTGATATTTCTCTACTGTTGGAACGAGTTTCTCTTCGCGCTCTCGTTCACGCTCGGCCCCGAACGCTACACGGTCCCGGTCGCGATCATGCTGTTTCGCGGCCGCTACCAGGTGCCGTGGGGCGAGGTGCTGGCGGCAGCGGTGATCGCGACGATTCCGGTCGCGCTGCTGGTGCTCGCCTGTCAACGCCGCATTGTCGCCGGCCTGACCGTCGGCGCCACGAAAGGGTGAGCCCGTGGCCGCGATCACGCTCGCCGGGCTCTCCAAGACCTACCCCAACGGCCACGTCGCGGTCCGCCGTCTCGACCTTCGCGTCGAGGACGGCGAGTTCCTGGTGCTCGT
>Ga0070665_100003677_pt1 | contig 16256 bp, 10 predicted proteins | sample KBSS13metaG_FD_65862 | JGI IMG/M metagenome (GOLD analysis project Ga0070665, IMG submission 65862) | Switchgrass rhizosphere microbial communities from Kellogg Biological Station, Michigan, USA - KBS S1-3 metaG | ecosystem: Host-associated > Plants > Roots > Rhizosphere > Soil ... | reverse complement strand
TCAGCCGCCCTTTCATACCAATGGCGGGCAGCCTCGCGGTCGATGACGACGCCGAGCCCCTGACTGAGTACATCACCCATCCACGCCTGCGCGAATGGATTTCCGCGCTCGGCGGCGGTCGACAGCCATCGGAGAGCCCGCGCTTCATCCCGCGGGATGAACTTCCCTTGATATAACCATCGGCCGAGGGTCTCTTGCGCCGAAACTTCTCCTTTCTCAGCCGCCACCGCAAGCCACGTGGCGACCCGGTCCACAGATCTTGCATTTGGCAGGCTATATTCCACTAGCCTGGCGAACTCACATGCGGCCGGGCCGCTTCCCATGTCGGCGGCACGCTCCAGCCATTTGTAAGATAACGCGACATCGGCCGGCACATAGATGCCCGATGCAAACAAGTGGTAGAGCGACCATACGGCGGAAAGATGTCCAGCGTCCGCCAGTTCCTCAAGCATGCGGATACCACGCGCCTGATCCGGCTCGACACCTAAGCCGCGAATGTAAAGATACGCAAGATTGGAGGTGCCATCGATGCTGCCGCGCCGCTCTGCCTCGGCATACCAGTCGGCAGCGACCGCATAGTCTTGCTCGACTTCTTCGCCGGTGGCATAAAGCACGCCGAGGCGCAAACACGCATCGGCGCTCCCACGTTCAGCCGCACGGCGATAGCTGGCGATTGCCAATTCTGGATCTCGGTCCACGCCGAGCCCGGCGTTGTAGAGAGTACCGACGCCGAACTCCGCCGACGCACTTCCTTCCTCGGCAGCCCGCCGAAGCATCGAGAACGCCGTTTCGTAGTCATGCTCCTGGCCGATCCCAGTCGCATGCATGATGCCCAATGATTCTATGGCACCGACCACACCTTGATCCGCTGCCTTGCGGAACCAGACGGCGGCCTCCTTCGGATCGACCGGTACACCTAGGCCCGCATTGTAAAGCAGCCCCAGATAATACTGGGAATTGGCGTCGCCCAGATCCGCAGCCTCGCGCAATACGACTGCGGCTGAGGTATGGTCCGGGACTGCGGCCTCGATCAGCAACCTGGCGAGTGCAAATAGGGCGCGAACATCGCCCCGCGAACCCGCCCGCCGAAGCCACGTCTCGGCGAAGGCAAAGTTTCTCCCGTCTCCAGTGCTGGTTCGGTAATACTCGCCCAAGCGGTACATCGCCTCGGTTTGATTGGCTTCCGCGACTTCAATCAGCAGTCCGACAGCCCGCGCTTCGTCGGCCGGAACACCAAGACCGTCCTTCAGCAGCAACGCCCAATAAAGTTTTCCGCCAAGGTCGCCCTGTTCGGCAGCTTTTTCAAACCAGATAGCGGCCTTTGCAAAATCCACAGGCCCCCCGTAGGCCCCGGCATACAGCATTCCCAGCCCGTATTGGCCCGATGCTGCTCCCTGTTCGGCCGAGGCTGAAAACCATCGCTCGGCTGACGTATAATCGGGTTCGACACCTAGGCCGGCCGCATATTGATAACCCAGCCGAGCCTGCGCATCCGGCTCGCCAGCTTCCGTGGCGCGTCCGTTCCAATGCAGCGCCTTTGCGAAATCCTGCGGGACATATAGGCGATTGGCGAGGAGCTTTGAAATTCCCGTCGTCGGCTGTGCGCCAGCCTCCGATTCCGCCCTCGAGGTGGCTGGCGCGACAGGAGCAGCGCCGCGGCCAAATAGATAGATTTCGCCGAGCCTGGCCTGTGCCTTGAGCAGGCCGGCGTCCGCAGCGGCTTGAAATCGAGCCGTCGCCTCGACGAAGTCCGCCAGGGCGCCGCGTCCGGTCTCGTAACATTCGCCGAGCTGGTAAGACGCCTCCGGCTCACCATTTTGGGCGAGTTCTCGCAGAAGCGGAACAGCCTTGACAAAGTCGCCCAGCGCGATCTCGCGGTCAGCGCGTTTGCGCAATGAACCGCCGTCGCCGCGACGCTCGCGGGACGGCCAAAATCGATGCCATTCCATGATGAAGTTACGGCTCTCTCATCGCCTCGGAGCCGGTCTTTAAGCCACCTTCGACAATATAGGAGAGCAATGTACGGTGCCCGACCAAGATGTCGCCGGCAACCGACATGCCGGGAATCAGACGAAAGCCATCTGGAACATCGCGCAGTTTCGTATCGGTGATCGCGATCCGCACCTTATAGTAGGGCGCGGTTGGCTGGTTGTTGACGTCCATGGTGAACGAGCCCTCGCTGATCGTTTTGATCGTACCTTTGACAGTGCCATGCCGCATGAACGGATAGGCATCGACCTTAAGCTCGACATGGTCCCCTATCCGAATAAAGCCGACGTCGGCTGACAAAACATCGATCTCCGTCTCCAGCGCACCACGTAGCGGCGTCAGCGTGAAAAGTGGTTCAACCATGGAGGAATCGATAACCGATCCGACGGATGCCGCCCCGATCTTGACGACGATCGCATCCTCCGGGGCCGTCAATGTGACGAGATCATGGGTTTTTTCGGCCTTGATCAGATCCTGGTGCGTTTGATCGAGAAGATTCTGGGCGTCGACCAATGCCGTCGCAAGGTCGGATTGCCACTTCTCGATAAAGACTCCCCTTTGCGCGGTGAGGGCATCAAGATTGTGCTGGCTCTGCTGAACAAGAGACTGACTATCCCCCAACAGGCGGCTGACATCCGCCCGATTGTCTGCCGCGATCGTCGAGTTTAGCTTGCTTCCATAGCCATCCTGCTCAAGGGTCGTACGCATGTTCTCCACCTTGGAGGCGAGCTTAAGCCGCTCTCCATAGGCTTGAACATCTTTTTGAGCGCCGGAAATCGTCGATTGAAGCCCCCTCATCTGCCCGTCGAAATTCGCCAGATTCTGATTGTATTCGGCTTGACGCTGCCGCCACAAAGCCGCCTGCAGCATGTCCGCCGGGCCGTTCCCGGTCGGCGTATAAGGTAAGCCCGCGCGTTCGGCACTAAGCCGATCGACCGCCGCCTGTGCGCTGGCCAGTTTCTGTTTCAGAGCAGCCAGATCGGCAGCCGCGAAAGTAGGGTCCAGCCGAGCCAGCACCTGATCTTTCTTCACGACATCCCCCATCTTGACCAGGATATTGCTAACCAACGCCGGGGGAAGCGGCTGAATGAATAGCGATCCTTCTGTCGTGACGATCTTGCCGCCGCCGGTAACCACCCGGTCGAGCTTCACGATCGACATCAGGACAAATGACAGAACTATAATGCCTGCCAGCACATAGAGGATCAGGTGTTCGCTATAAGGCGTGGTGCGAACGAGGACCGCCTGAGTTTCGGATTCGAAAGCGCTGAGCGGGCGATCGATCTCTTCGCGGGCCGGCAGTCGGCGTATAACAGCGGGTAAAGATGCCATCGTGTAAGCCCTCAGCCGGCCGAAGAGTGAGCAATCGTGAGGGCGTGGGTCGTCGCGGGCGTGCTGTGCTTATTCTGCGTGTACCACATATGCCGATAGATATCGCAGCGGTGCAGCAACTCCTCGTGCCGCCCAATGTCATAGACACGCCCCTTTTCCATGACCAAAATCGCGTCTGCCGGCACCAGCATGGCGAGCCGATGGGACACGCAAATGATCGTGCGGCCCTGGGCGATCCGCAGCAGGTTGGCGTTGATGATCGCCTCGCTTTCGGCGTCCAGAGCGCTAGTCGCCTCATCGAAGATGAGCACTGCGGGATCGACGACTAATGCGCGGGCAATCGCCAGCCGCTGACGCTGACCACCTGACAAGTTGGTCGCTCCTTCCTGCAGCATCGTGTCGTAGCCCCTCGGCATACGTTCGATAAACTCTTCGGCGCCGGCGAGCTGGGCCGCCCGGACGATGTCCGTAAAGCTCGCCCCCGGACGCGCGATGCCGATATTCTCGCGGATAGTACCCGTAAACAGGAAGTTCTCCTGGGCGACGACACCGACCGACGTGCGCAGGTGATGCAGATCGATCTCCCGCAAATCCATGCCGTCGATCTTGATGATCCCTTCGTATTTCGGATTCAGCCCCTGGATCAGGCGGGTGATCGTGCTCTTGCCGGATCCGCTTCGCCCCATGAGCCCGAAGATCGAACCCGGCTCTATCCGGAATTCGACCCCATCGAGGGCCAGCGGCGCCCCGGCGGAATAGCGAAACTCCACCTTCTTGAAGCTGATGTCACCGCGAATGGGGAGACGTAGGCCCGAGCCCGCACGAGCATTCTCCGACGGTTGGTTCAATACCGAAGCCACCTCCCCGATCGCGCCCTGTATATCGCCCAAATCCGACATCAGCCGAGCCAGCGAAACTAACGGCGCCGTCACGCGACCCGCAAGCATGGCGAACGCCATCAGCGAGCCCGGATTGATCGAATTTGGCGTCTCTATCGCAAAATAGGCACCGATTAACATCGCTCCGGCATAGATCAGCCGCTCAAACGGCAGGGTAAATGTTTGCGGATAATTGGCCAATAGCCCGTACTTGTGCCGGGCGGCGACGGCGGCCGCGATACGTTGATCCCATTCGCGACGCCGACGTCCCTCCAAAGCGAGAGACTTGATCGTGCGCATTCCATAGATAGTTTCGGTCAGGAGGACGTTCTTTTGGACTTCAGCCTCGATCACCTTGCGGTAAAGGCCGTTCATCGGCCCTAAATAGACTAGAATGATGACGAAGATCACCCCGGTCAGGGCAAAAACCAGCAGCGCCAACTGCCACTGCAGCATCACGAGTACCGGGACAAGGATCAACAGCATCAGCAGGTCAATCATTGTGGTGAAGAGCTGCCCAGTCAGGAACGATCGAACTTTCCCTATTTGGCCAAGCTTGTTCAATATCATGCCGGTCGGATTGCGTTCGAAGAACTCCATGGACAGGCGAAGAACACGCTCCATCAAGAACAGGTTGATCCGCGCGTCGATGCGGGAAGCGGTAACCTCCGTAAACAGCCGCCGCAGATAAGCCAGAGCCATCTCGAAAATGATGATCAGGCCCATCGCCCCGGCCAGCACTTCGAGGGTGGAAATGGAGTGATTGACCAGCACGCGGTCGAAAACGATCCTGATTAGAAATATCGGCGCTAGCGTAAAGAGCGTGCTGATCATAGACGCGATCCCGATGTCGCGGAACAGCGTCTTCTCACGCAGGACCTGTCCGATCAGCCACATCAGGCTGAAAGGCTGATCCTCGTCGGTCAGGCTGTGGCGCTTTTTCGCGAGGATGATTTCTCCGCTCCAGAGCTCGGCCAAGCGCAGCTCATCGAGCACGATCTGTTCATCGCTGCTGTCCGCGGGATCGCGCACAAGCACAATCTGACCCGACGGCGTATCCGAAGCCACAGCCTCAAGGATCAGAGCGCCGCCGTCACGGAGGCAGACAATCGCGGGTAGGATGTGGTTGAGCTTCGGCAATTCATGCCATGCCGGACGAATGCTGCTAACTGTCAGCCCGATGTCGCGAGCCATTGCTGCAAGAATGTCGGTCGGCGGCTCGCCGCCAGCCACAACATAAGAACGCTGTAACGCATCGACGCTCGTTTCGACGCCATGACGCTCGGCGACGATCACTAGGGCGAGAAGCGATGTGCTTAAGCCAGCTTTATCTTGCATTCCTATGCTTGACATCCCTGTGCTTGACCATTCCTAGTTTTGCGACGCTTGGCATTGAAAACCGCGCCTCATAGCCACCAGCCGCCTAGACGCTCTATATCACTTACGTCAGATTATTCCTACCCAAGGGATCAGCCCGCAGCTATCGCAGCTATCACCGAAAGGAACTACGATGAGCTGTGTGTCGGTGCCCAATTTGCTTTGTTCGGTGTGTCCTATATCAGCATGCGAGGAGAGGCGAGTTGATGGTACCGATCAGTCGGCGGTCATTGATTTTATCGACCTTTGCAGCGCACCTGATTTCACTTGGACGGGGGGCCAGCGGCGCCAACGGGATTTCCGCGGATTACACTGTGGATTGGGGTCGCGTACGTGAGGTCTCTCAGGCCTTCGTTAACCGAGAGTCTCCTTCTGAAGTTTTCCCCTTCGAACTGGCGTCGATGCCAGGCACCGCACAGCATGAGCGAAAAGTGCTCATGCATTATTTTCCGCCTCTCCCTCTTTCGCTCGACAATCTGCCCGCCGAACAAGACTATTATGAAACTCGCTACCTGCAGCGCCATGGTGAGGCCGACAAATTTCTTAAGGTCGGCGGATATCTTCGAGAACGACCTTTATCGGTCGGACCATGGAGCGAACCATTCTGGAAGGAAATCAACTTCGGCATCGATGTGTTGCGAGCCAACGCAATAGGAGCCGATGGTTTCGGTGTCGACCTGCTCAACTTTGGGCGAGGACGGTTTTGGGATTCTGCCCTCGGCTTGCTCAACGCGGCGCACGCAGTCGCACCTAGTTTCAAGATCATGCCTGAGCCCGATGTCAGTGAGGCATCCACTTTCTCTGCGAAGGATGTCGAAGATGCCCTGGTCGCCCTAGCCAATCACCCTGCCACCTTCCATCTGCCCGACGGTCGCCTTTTATTATCTCCCTTCGCCCCGGAACGTCGCTCGAAATCGTTTTGGTCCGCCATATTAAATGGCCTCGTCGGCAAAGGCATATCGGTTGCCTTCCTGCCCATTCTCCTGAATGTGCCGGCTAACGCTAAACAGTTTGCAAGCATCAGCTACGGAATGTCGGAGTGGGGTGCCCGAGACGTGCCCGGTGTGGAGTCGGATAAGAGCGCCGCGGTGTGGCAAGAACTACAGGGAAAGGACGCAGTTTGGATGGCGCCGGTCGCGCCCCAGGATGCGCGTCCGAAGTCGTCAATTTTCTGGGAAGCCGGCAACACGAGGCTCTTTCGAACGATGTGGGAAAAAGCAATTCGCCAAAGAGCTGACTACGTTCATGTCGTTACCTGGAACGATTATGGCGAGAGTACCGAGACCTCACCCTCCAGCCAGACGCAATATCTTTTTTACGATCTATGTGCGTACTACATCGCCTGGTATAAATCGGGGCGGCCTCCACGGATTCTCCGTGATGCAATCTACTACTGTCATCGCACACAGCTGTTAGGTAAAGCCGCCTCGGTCCCAGCCTCGGACACTCCGCTAAAGCTCCTAGGCCGCTCCGCCATTGAGAACGATGTTGAAATGATCGCTCTTTTAACAGCGCCGGCGACGATTTCGATCGAATTGGGGGACACCAAACGATCTGTCGATACCGTTGAGGGGTTAACGACTCTTCGGGTGCCCGCTACCGAAGGACGTCCACTCTTCCGCATTGTCCGAAACGGGCGGACGGTAGTTGAAAAGGTAGGCGACTGGACCATCGAGGCAAACCCGGATCGGGAAAGCGCTCTGTACGTGGGCGGCTCCAGCGCTCGATCAAAACCTTAGGATAAGTTAGAATATATCGTGCTACGGGTAATTATCGTCGATGAGGAAAACCCTCCTCTGGTCTTTCCGGAACCCGGATTATTCAAACGGTAACGCATCCATTAAAATAAAAGAAGTTGCCTTTGCAAATTCCTTTTCCGAGCGCGGTGTATTGCGTTCTTCACTTACATGGTGGGGTAAAGTGCTTTTTTTCCGAATTTCACCTTATATGGAAATCCAGTTGTGAAGCTGATTACGCCTCCAGTGTTCGGCCGGATACCGTCATCTGCCAGACGGTTAAGCGATTTCTTCTATCACTTCCTTCCTGTTGAATCCCAACATTGCCGGTTGAATATTGTGCAAGATTTCGGCGTTGTAAGCTACTAGGGCGCTCCGCCATCGAGACCGACATTGAAATGATCGCACTGCTGACCACGTCGGTCACCATCTCAATCGAAATTGCCGACCGAATTTACGAGGAGATAGCTCGAAGGCAGCGGCCCACATACGATGTAATCGCTCCGACCATTTTTGACCAAACAGCCGCCGCGTCCCCAGCTCGTCGCTCCAGATGATCGACGGCTTCGAAGCCCTGCCCCGTCGCAGGTTGTCGAGCGAGCCCTTGGCTGGACAATCCGACGCCTGCGCGCGGCTATAAAACGCATGGACGTTTCTCAGCGATAATCCTCGTCGTCATATGCGGTAATCGCATCCGTCGAAAGACTCATCCCTAAATTTCCAGACGACTCTGACACAAACGCTTCCCACGCAGCATCCGACATCGTTAGTAACGTCGCGACGATCGCGAGAGCAAACCCGTTGCGGCTAATCCTTTTTGACGATATGAGTTCAACCAAATTACCGCGACCGAATAGACTTACCCGGAGCTTTCCAATGGGCATTCATCCTTCGTCGCCTTACCTTAATGTTCCTGCGTCGGCAAAATGGCGAGAAGCCATGTCAGGTCACCGCCCTCAGGAAATAGATCCGCATGCCGATACCGGCTGCGTGATTATGCCGACCGACAAGGTTGCCTCCGCTGGAAGCTGCTTCGCTCAGCGGATTTCGGAGGCTTTGCAGGCAGCTGGCTATAACTACTATATTGTTGAGAACGGTGCTCCTTTCCTGTCGGAATCCCAAAGGAAGGAACTGGGGTACGGCGTCTACTCGGCACGCTATGGCAATATTTACACGCCGTTACAACTCCTCCAACTGCTAAGACGTTCCTTGGGCCGCTTCGAGCCACAGGAACCGCTGTGGATGTCCGCAGACGGAAAATATGTCGATCCGTACCGGCCTGGTGCAATACCTGGTGGTTTTGCAAACGCTTCCGAATGTTTGTGGGACCGAGAAAACCACCTAACTGCTGTCCGCAAGATGTTTGAAAATATGGACGTCTTCATTTTCACGCTGGGGCTGACTGAGGCTTGGCTCAGTTCTGCGGATCAAGCTGTGTTCCCTGTATGCCCGGGATCCGGGCTAGGCGGAGAATATAATTCCGCCAATCATGTCTTCCACAATTTTACCGTTGGTGAGGTCGTCAGTCATCTAGGTACATTTCTATTCGAACTGGCCGAAATTAACCCGAACGCACGCGTCATTTTGACTGTCTCGCCCGTGCCTCTCATGGCCACTTTTGAGCCCCGGCATGTCCTGCAGTCAACTATTTATTCTAAGTCAGTTCTTCGAGTGGCATGTGACGAAATAGTACGAAATCGAGACAACGTGTATTACTTCGGATCTTATGAAATCGTCACGGCAACTGGCGACAGCCGAACATACCTAAAGGATGACCTCCGGACAGTTACAGAAACTGCGGTGTCGCATGTGATTGAGTGTTTTCGAAGATGGTCAATGACAGATAACCAGCTGCGGGCCGAACCGACCAATACCGACATGGCCTTAGCGACACATTTGGCGGATAGCGCGTTGATGTGTGACGAAGACCTGATAGCCGCTGCACTTGAAAAACTGGATGCACAATGAGAGTAGATTCTAACGATAGTTTTCTGGGCTGCGCAAAATATATCTACTTTATCGGTGAAAGCCACTGCCTTCCCTATCGCAATGTGCTTTTCAGGCCCTCGCTAACCGACGACATCTCCCTGTGCCGAGTGCGTTTTATTCAAGTCTTGGCGAGCCGTTTTTCGAATGAAGCCGGGACAAACCTACACGGCGACATCCTCACGGCCTTGCAAGGCGAACAGCTCATTGACAATCAGGGTGCTCCTACTCATCTCGCAAATGATCGACAGGCATCTAGGGTTGCCGAAGTATCAGGAATAACTGCTATCTCACCTCCGATTGTGTTATTTGCGGGCGATTTAGATGTCTTCGGCTTATTGCGGCAGATGGGAGCGGGTTACGATTTTGAACTGCCGGAAGATCCCGGGTACGGCGTTAATCGAGCCTTAGAGCCGATACAGTTTTCTATCCTGCACGATCAGCTCACTAAGGCATTTCAACCGCTCCTGATGGCCTGCAAAATCCTTAAAGAAAAGGGCTTTAACCAACTTATCGTGCATAGCCTCCCCCCCCGAGTTCGCGACACAGCAAAACAGGCGTGGTCGGGCGTTCTCGCAGAATCCCAAGTGCGCGCAAAGCTCACGTTATTAGCAAATCGAATCTTGCAAGATGCCTGCAATTTGGCCGACATAGCCTTTATTGATATCTGGGATAATATTATCGATGAAGGCGGTTATTTGCTGTCAGAATATGCTTTAGACGGTATACACCTAAATCGTTCAGCGGCGCTGATTTCCTTACAGAATATCACTGCGAAGATATCGTAAGATAAGAGCCTCCGCCTAAGCTGCCTCATTACTTTTAGAGACTTCGGCCAGGATAATTTGATCCATAATTTTCAATGTTGGCGTACCTCGATCAAGATGAGTATCTTTGCCCTTGCTAAGACGAGTATACTTCTCATCGACGCACATTCCGTCACTCCTTAGAAAGGGAACGGCGTCATCAAGATAGTCAAAACCCCCTAAACATGCTTCTTTCTCTAAACGGCAACTAAATTCACGATGAAGCCACGTTCTTTGAGAAATATCTGGATTTTTTATTTGACTGGCTCGATTAATTTCTTCCCTCGCCCTTTCTATAGAAATTCTTCCTCCGAAATTTCCCATTACATAACCTTCAGGCCATTCTTCGTCCGCTAGCACTGGTGGACATACTGAGCATATTGTAATAAGATCCCTAATATCTTCTGGAAATACTTTTTTCAGAAACTCAAAATACTTCGAGACCGAGGTCTCACAAAAAGATAAAAAGTCACAATATTCGAAGTCGTTTTTCTGCGTGGCAATCCGCTTAAATGGATAGACGTACTCCAGATCGACCTGTCCAAATTTTATAAAGCTACGAATTCGCTCGCTTCGGATAAAAGGTTCAATTCTCTCGAATATCGAACAAATTCTAGAAGCATTTTGAAGGTGAGATTTCGGATTTCCAAGGCCTCGAGCAGATGCTGCGCTAAAGGTTATCTTTAAAGGGAGAGACCAGAAGCCTCCCGGCAATATCCTCAAATGTTGATATAATCGGGAGTGGCTGTCGCCAAAAACAAAATACGGGAGCGCCCGAAATTTTCTGTATGAAATGAATGTTGCAATCTGTTCATCGGAAAATTTATCAAAATTCTCGCCCATACTTGGGTTTTTGAACCAATGATCATTCACCAGAGCCCGACCAAACGCCGATAATATGGCATTTAGAAACTCAATGTTTTCGACGCCACAATTCTTAATCAAATCCAAACTACGTTCTATGTCGACATCTGGATTTGGCTTGAAATAGCTTGGCCGTTCACACACCGTCTCACAAAACTCAGTGATCAGCCCGAGCGGCTTATCACGATCGAGATTAAGATGCCTGTTGTATTCAAAATAACCTTCCTCGCTAAATCCACACGCAAGAAGAAAACCGAAGAATTCCTTTGGATCAATTGGCGCGCAAAGCTCCGCAATCCTTCGCCTGCCGGTCAATAGTCGTGTCCTTCATCACGGAAATATATAAGCATCATCGAGTTTCGAGGACGAGGAATCTCCCCGACTGGCTTAACTCCGTGCCAAGAGTATTTAGAAACGGCAAAACAATAGGAGTTTCCGGGCATGAAATCCATCTTATGTGTCTCGACAAATTTTCCATCCGGATCGCGCTTATAGATACTTGTACCAAGATCAAATTGACTATCATCGTCCGGAAGATAATATTGAGTGGTCAATGTTTTCCACTCGATATCATGATGAATGTTGATTTTGTACGAAGCTAAATCTCTCATAAGCATAAACTTTGGAATCGCGGGTATTTCGGAAAGTGGGCATTGGAAGCGCTTAAATAATTCAGCCTCAAATCTTTTCAAAAACAATTCACGGATTTCATCGCAGCAGATAATCGACGCAAACTCCTCCCAGAAATCTCGCAAGTCTCCAGACATTTTACTTAGCGATGCCTTGCTAATAGGTAGAACCAGTCGCGCGCTTGTTCCGTCGGGTCGAATGGCATCCCCATGTTTTAGCTCTGAGTATACAGAATCGTCGGGAAGGTGGCCCAGAAGCTGACTGTAGAGCTCATGAGAAAATGGGCGGAATTCATAGTGAAGATATGGCTCGACGTGTTTATGACCATATTCGAGGCCCTTTGCAAAGCCTTGAATAATCGAGGCCTTATCAAGAACCCTTTTCGCGGGCACGCTAAAGGCTTGGTCACGGTTATCCGGCATACGATTTCCGATCCTTTATCATGGACATTCTCGGCGCGAGCTGAGCTGAGCATACTAGATGAAGGGGCTAGCTTTCAACATCGGTATCCTAAGCTTGACCGCCTTGGGGCGCCCGGTCAGAACGCCGAGATCGGATTCTGTATTGTGAGGCCGTATGCGACGGTATGGCACGGCAAAGCCGTGTAGGGCCCCCAACGCCGGCTAGTGCCAGGGATGGCCAGGAGAAATTCGATCAACAGGAAAGTGCTACTCTGCCGCAGCCGAAGAAATCGACAGAATGCCTGGAAACACCCTCATCAGAAATTCCTGAATGAACCAGGCTTCATACTGCAGCTCGTGACCAATGAATGTCTGCCCATCTGCCCCAAAATAATGGGTTTTCGGCTCCTTGAAAAAATCGAAACCAAACAGCGTCGTCTTTTTTCTCAGCAACGCTACGAGGACGATGGCCGTCATCATACCGGTGGTCGGGCGACTATAGGCGAACCTCTGAAAGAAATTTCGGACCGAAAGCGGAAGCCGCCACACCTCGACCCCTGCCTCACTGCAGATCTCGTCGAAATTCGTCACCTTCACAGCATCCGGGTGCAGCGAGATAAGCGGCGTGTTTGCGAATGCATGTTCCCGACCCAGCCGATTTTTCAGCGACCCGAACAGCGATTCGTTGAAGACCATGACGTCGGTTCTCGATCCCACATCGGCTTCGTGTCCCGAAATCTTGGGAAAGTTGCAGCGGATGACCAGGTCGTGTCCCTCGATCGCCTCGCCCCCGCTTAGGCCATTCATGCTGGGTCCGTTGCCAACCAGCGCCACGGTCCGCGCGGCCATGACCCGGGCAATGCCAGCAGATGCGGCCGTAGGGTTCATATCGATGGTCGAATCTTCCGTCAGGCTCGTTCGCGCGATATCGGCAAATGCCGAATCGATCGCGCTATTCAGGGCAGTCAGCCTCTCCTTCGATATCTCCCCATTGCGAGAGAGTTCCAACTGCACCTCATAAGCAGCGCGGGTCATCGGGTGACCCAGCGACCGCCCGCCGAGTTCCATCACCGGCTGCGGGTCATCGCTGGGCGACATCATCTCAACCCGCAACAACTCGCGTCGGAAGTCGGCCTGGTCAGGCCAAGCGGTGATTAGCTTGGTAAGGGTATCCTTGGCCTCAGCATATTCTCCACTACGGATTTGATGCCAAGCCAAGGCCCGAAGGGCGGGGATATTCGCGGGGTTTTCCCGGACTGCAAGCTGAATCGCCAACAGGAAGGCATCGAGATCGATCCACCGCGCAGACGCAACCTCCAGTATTACCCCAAAACTGTCGGGCGCCGACGACATGAGGTCTAAAAGCAGCAGCGGCCGTTCACGCGGTAAAGCGTCGTTGAATTGTTCTGCAAAAGTTAGCTGCGTCATCAGCAAGTATGCCTTATATCCCTTTATTAAACCTTGAAGGCACGCATTCACGCGAGGCGGGCTTCCAAACCGCGCGCAAAGGTACAACCTGCTTCACGAGCTGCATACGTTAGCTAAAATGATATAGATCAGTTTCCCCGCCATTTACCGCCCGAGACATCGTAATCTCACACAACCCCCGCCGACAGCAAATCCTGAATATGCAGCGCACCGACCGGCTTACCGTCGCTCACCACCGGCAGCACCGAAATCTTGCGGTTATTCATCTCCAGCAACGCCGTGGCGGCCAGGGTCTCGGCGCTTGTCGTGGTTGGAGACTTCGTCATGACACTGGCTACCGACTTGCTGAATATTTCAGCATCCATGTGTCGCCGCAAGTCACCATCGGTCACAATCCCCGAAATATCACCGTGTTCGTCGGTCACGATGACGCAACCGAGGCTTCTTCCGGTCATGGTGATGATCGCGGCGCCCATCAATTCGGTTTCCGATATCAACGGCAGGCCGTCTCCCTTGTGCATCAGGTCGCCAACCGTGAGCAGCTGTGCCCCCAGCTTGCCGCCCGGATGAAATTGCCGGAAATGCTCTGGTGTGAAGCCGTGCCGCCGCAATAGCGCCATTGCGATGCTGTCACCCAACGCAAGGGTAATTAGCGTCGATGTGGTCGGCGCAAGCTGGAGCGGACACGCCTCCTCCACTTTCGGTAAAAGCAGAACGATTTCAGCCGCGCGCGCAAGCGAACTGCGGACGCCAGAGGTGATGGCGATCAGCCTGACATTGTAACGACGGGAATAATGGATCATATCGCCGAGTTCCGAGGTCTCACCCGACCACGACAATGCAAGGATCACATCGTCAGCACCGATCATTCCCAGATCGCCATGACTGGCTTCGGCCGGGTGCACGAAATGCGCGGGCGTACCGGTCGACGCTAGCGTTGCGGCGATTTTACGGCCAATATGGCCGCTCTTTCCCATCCCTGTAACGATCACCCGCCCGGGCGCGGCGAAGATCACATCGACAGCCTTTTCCAGCTCGTCGCCCAAGGCGCCTTCGAGGGCCTCCGCGACAGCTGAAAGCCCAGCGATTTCGACCATCAGGGCGCGACGAGCCTCATGGCGGACATTGGCGTGAGTGAATTCCATCTGTTCGTGGACTCTGGCAGCACCGCCATCCAATTCGATGATCTGCATTCTGGCCCTTCTGTGATTCCAATTTTGTTAGGCGACCGGAATAGCCCGGTCTACCCTGGACGCGAGCATTGCCCGCGCGCGATCCAAATCCGCCTGTGTATCCACGCCGAGCGGTATGTCATCGACCTCAACCGCATCAATGCGCATCCCATTTTCCAGGACACGCAACTGCTCCAGCTTCTCCCTGATCTCGAGCTCCGATGGGGGCAATCTCACAAAGCGATCGAGGGCCTCGCGGCGCCAGGCGTACAGGCCGATATGATGATAGAGCGCCCCGTCACCCCAAGGCGCAGTTGCGCGCGTAAAGTAGAGAGCTCGAAAATGATCGGGACCAACACGCGTCCCCACCATCTTGACGACCGAACTCTCGGTTCGCTCAACGTCCCGCTTGATCGGTGCGACAAGAGTGCCAACCGCTACATCCTGATTATCCATCGGGTACAACGCTCGCTGGATGACGTGAGGCGCGATTGTCGGCAGATCTCCCTGGACGTTCACCACGATATCGTGGCGGCCATCGCCATCCAAACGCTGCAATGCCTCATAAATCCTGTCGGATCCGGAAGCATGATCGCCGTTCGTAAGCAGCGCCCTTCCCCCGGCAGCTTCGACCGCATCGACGATCGATTGCGTGTCCGCGGCGACGACAACGTCTCCGACGTCGGCCTCGAGCGCCCGGCGCCAGACATGGACGATCATGGGTTCGCCATGAATGTCCGCCATGGGCTTATCGGGTAGCCTTGTGGATGCCATCCGGGCGGGGATCAGGACAATTGGCCGCAAAACTGCCCCCTCAATGCGCGCTTAAATCCCGCTACGTGCGCGCCGCGTGCCGTGCGGCACGCGCTTTGGCAACGCGGTCAAATTCCTGCAATTCCGATACAAGCTCGGCGAATTGATCCAACCTGACCATGTTCGGTCCATCCGACGGCGCGTGATCAGGATCTTGATGCGTTTCGATAAACACACCGGCCACACCAACCGCGACCGCGGCCCTGGCAAGCACCGGCACGAATTCACGTTGTCCACCGGACGACGTGCCCTTCCCGCCAGGCTGCTGAACCGAGTGCGTGGCATCGAAAATCACCGGTGTTCCGCTCGCCGCCATAACAGGGAGGCCGCGCATATCGGTAACGAGTGTATTGTAACCGAATGAGGAACCCCGCTCGGTCACCAGGACATTCGGGTTCCCCGAGCCGGTGACCTTAGCGACGACATTCGCCATGTCCCAGGGCGCCAGAAACTGCCCCTTCTTTACATTAACCACGCGCCCGGTCTGGGCGGCCGCAATCAGAAGATCGGTTTGCCGACAAAGGAAAGCAGGAATCTGCAAAACATCGACCGCCTGCGCCATGATGGCGCAATGACCAGGTTCATGAACGTCGGTGAGAACGGGCAACCCAAGGCTTTCGCGAATTTCGGCGAACACCGCTAGAGCGCCATCCATCCCCATACCGCGGGTTCCTGTAAGGCTGGTGCGATTGGCCTTATCGTACGATGTTTTATAGACCAGTCCGAACCCGAGCTGGCCGGCGATCGCTTTCAGCGCCGAGGCCATCTCCAACCCATGAGCGCGGCTTTCAAGCTGACATGGGCCGGCAATTATCGATATCGGCTGGTCGTTGCCAAAGACAAC
>Ga0070665_100003674_pt1 | contig 16264 bp, 16 predicted proteins | sample KBSS13metaG_FD_65862 | JGI IMG/M metagenome (GOLD analysis project Ga0070665, IMG submission 65862) | Switchgrass rhizosphere microbial communities from Kellogg Biological Station, Michigan, USA - KBS S1-3 metaG | ecosystem: Host-associated > Plants > Roots > Rhizosphere > Soil ... | reverse complement strand
TCTACCGGGATGCCTACGCGTACCCAGCAGGGCGATCTGATGGAAGCCGCCTATGCGTCCCACGGCGACACCAAACATATTCTGCTATTTCCGTCGAATCCTGCCGAATGCTTCGAGTTCGCTCCCAAAGCTTTCGATCTTGCGGAACGCTTTCAGACCCCCGTGTTTTTGATGACCGACCTCGATATCGGCATGAACGATTGGGTGGTTCCGCGCCTCACTTGGGACAGCAGCTACACGCCTGATCGCGGCCGCGTATTGAATCAGGAGCAACTCAGCCAGATCGCTAAATTTCAGCGCTACCATCCGGAAGATGAGAACTTCGTGGCCGCACGAACACTGCCCGGTGTCCATTCCAAAGGCGCGTTCTTCACACGCGGTTCGGGACATAACAAATATGGCGGCTACACCGAAACGCCTTCCGAGTATCAGGAAGTTGTCGATCGCCTCTTGAAAAAGCACAAGGCCGCTGCGAAATTCGTCCCGGCTCCGGTTATCGAGCGCAAACCGAATGCCCGCGTCGGAATCATCACGATCGGCGGCTGCGATCCTGCGGTGCACGAAGCCGTGGACATACTCGCAGCGCGCGGCATCCCAGCCGACTACATGCGCATCCGCGGGTTCCCGTTCGATGACAGCGTGGAAGAGTTCATCAAACACCACAACTTCTGTTTTGTCGTCGAGCAGAACCGCGACGCTCAGCTGCGTTCCCTGTTGGTGCTCGAAACGTCCGTCGGCAAAGACCGGCTGCGCTCGATCCTCAACTACGGCGGATTTCCGCTTAGCGCCCGCCACGTAGTCGAACCCGTCATGAGCCAGGTGCCGCCGGAATTACATAGCGTCACCACCAACAAAGATTCGAATTCGCGGACCATTGTGTCCGATACCTGGGAATAATCCACCATGCCGTCGATTGCAAAACCTATTGCCGTTCACCCCAGCCTGCATCGCAATGCGATCGGCCTCAACCTGCGCGATTACGAAGGCGCGATGTCCACGCTCTGCGCCGGGTGCGGCCACGATTCCATCACCGCCGCCATCACGCGCGCTTTGTGGGAGCTCTCGATTGAGCCTCACATGATTGCGAAACTCAGCGGGATCGGTTGTTCATCGAAGACGCCGACTTATTTTGCCAGCGGCGCCCACGGCTTTAACTCCGCTCACGGACGCATGGCCGCGATCGCCACTGGAGCCAATGCCGCCAACCGCGAACTCACGTACATCGGCATTTCGGGCGATGGCGATTCGCTCTCCATCGGCCTCGGGCACCTGTGCCACGCCATCCGCCGTAACGTGAACATGCTGTATGTCATCGAGAACAACGGCGTCTATGGCTTGACCAAGGGCCAGTTTTCCGCGTCTGCCGACGTCGGATCCAAGAGTAAGCGCGGCGAAGCCAACCGTATGTCGCCGATCGATCCAGCGATGCTCGCTCTCAGCATTGGCGCCACTTTCGTCGCACGCAGTTTTTCGGGGGACAAGGAGCAACTCGTTCCGATCCTCAAGGCCGCCATCGCCCACCGCGGCTTCGCATTGGTAGACGTGATTTCCCCTTGCGTCACCTTCAACGATCACAACGGATCCACCAAGAGCTACTTGTATACTCGAAAGCACATGCAGAGAACCACGGAGGCGGATTTCGTTCCGCCGGCATCCGAAATTCTGGCGACTATTGGCCAGAGCGGAACCACCACCGTGACCATGCATGACGGCAGCGTGGTGCGGTTCACCGCGGTGCCCGCGCATTACGACCCCACAAACCGGCAGCAGGTTCTTAGTTATTTGCAGGAGAACCGCGACGCCATCGCGACCGGACTTCTCTACGTTGATGAATCCGTCGCCGACATGCACGAAATGAATCGGACTCCAGCCACGCCGCTGTCGCAGTTGCCCTCGGAGAAACTCTGCCCGGGCGCAACCGCACTCCATGAACTGCAAGAAGATTTTCGATAGGAGGTAGTGGCAATTGGGCCTCTCGATTGGTGTTCTCAAGGAAACCTTGCCGGGCGAGCGGCGCGTGGCGATCACTCCAAAAGTGATCGATGTTTTGACCAAAGCGGGAGCAGATGTACTGATTGAAACCGGAGCGGGTCTCGACTCCGGATTCCCCGACGAGGAATACACCGCTAAAGGCGCGAAGATTGCGCCGAGTGCCGCCGCCGTCGCGGATGCGGCGCTAATTCTTCTCACAGTGCGTGTTCCCGAGCCCGCCGGTTTGGTGAAGAAAGGGCAGATCGTCATCGGACTCGCGGATCCACTCAGCGACCCACAATTAGTCGCGCAATACGCCCAAGCTGGAGCGACGCTATTTTCTCTCGAATTAGTCCCGCGCATCACACGCGCGCAGAGCATGGACGTTCTTTCATCCATGGCGTCCATTGCCGGCTATAAAGCCGTTCTTATCGCCGCTAGCGCGTTGCCGCGCTTATTCCCGATGATGTCGACCGCGGCCGGTACCGTTCCCCCAGCGCGGGTGCTAGTGCTTGGCGCCGGAGTCGCCGGCTTGCAGGCCATCGCCACGGCACGCCGCTTGGGCGCAGTGGTGAGCGGCTACGACGTCCGCGCCGCAGTGAAGGAACAAATCGAAAGTTTGGGCGCGAAGTTCGTCAGCATCACCATAGGTGCGAGCGGCGAAGGGCAGGGAGGTTATGCCCGCGCCCTTACAGACGACGAGATCCGCAGCCAGCGTGAACAGATGGCCGCGGTTATCAAGGAACAGGACGTGGTGATTACCACGGCCGCAGTCCCAGGCAGAAAAGCGCCCATCCTGGTGACGCGTGACATGGTGCACGTGATGAGTCGTGGCTCGGTGATCGTAGACCTCGCAGCGGAGCGCGGCGGTAATTGCGAGCTAACTTGCCCGGGCGAGACCATCGTTGACCACGGCGTAACCATCATGGGCCCAGTTAACCTTCCAGCCACCGTGCCGAATCACTCTAGCCAGATGTACGGGCGAAACATTGTCACTTTCTTGAAGAACATGATGACTAAAGAAGGCGCGCTCAATATCGATGTGAACGACGAGATCACGCGCGACAGTCTGGTGGTCCGTGATGGCGAAATCGTCAATGCCCGAGTCCAGGAACTGTTGGGCGCCCCGTCGCCGGCCAATTCTTGAGACCAGATCTAAATTAAAGAGAGCCCTATGAGCAACGAGATTGAGATAAGTCTATACGTGCTGGTACTGGCCGTCCCCTTGGGTTTGGAGCTCGTGCGCCGTGTGTCGCCGCTCCTGCATACGCCGTTAATGTCGTTGACCAACGCAATCTCCGCCATCTCCGTGGTCGGCGCGATTCTGGTCTCCGGCAACGGCTCCGCTCCCATGCTGAGCAAGGTATTGGGCACTATCGCGGTCATGTTCGCCACCATCAACATCGTGGCCGGATTTCTCATCACGGACCGCATGCTCAAGATGTTCAAGAAGAAGGAGACGCCGGGTAAATGAACGACTCCTTCTGGCAGGCAGCATATATCATCGCTGCGCTGTGTGTGGTCTTTTCCATCAAGTGGTTGAGTTCTCCGGTAACCGCGCGCAAGGGTGTGCTTGCAGGCGAGTTCGGAATGCTGCTTGCAGTTATCGGCACACTCCTGCGCCACGAAGTAGTCAGCTATGAGTGGATCATCGTCGCGTTCGTAGCCGGAGCCGCGGTCGGAGCGCCGCTCGCCTACCTGATGCCGATGACTTCGGTGCCGCAGTTGACGGCGCTGTCGCACGCCTTCGGTGCTTTGGCCGCTGCCCTGGTCGGTTCGGCGGAATACTACACGGATGTCGCTGCCGGACATCCCACCACCGGGTTCAAGATGGTCGCGCTGGTAATCGAGAGTCTGCTGGGATATCTCACTACGACCGCCAGCGTCATGGCTTTTGGAAAGCTGCAGGAGATTGTGCCCACGCGCCCTATGACGTACAAAGGGCAAAACGTCGTCAATCTGTTGCTGTTCGCGATCGCCGCAGTGTTGGGTATCTGGATGATCGCCACGCCAGCGCCACCCTGGGTTTTCCCGGCTTTTACCGGGCTATCATTGCTGTTCGGAATCCTGCTGATCATGCCCATCGGGGGCGGAGACATGCCCACCGTCATCGCGCTACTGAACTCTTACGCGGGCGCGGCCTGCGCCGCGATGGGTTTCGCACTGGAGAATCGCCTCCTTATCATTGCTGGCGCTCTAAACGCATCGTCTGGCTTTATTCTTTCCGTGATCATGTGCAAAGCCATGAACCGGTCCTTCACTAACGTGTTGTTCGGCGCGTTCGGTGCGGCCACCGCCACCAGTGCAGCACAGGCATCCACCAAGCCAGTGCGCTCCGCATCACCGGAGGACGCCGCATCGATACTCGAAAGCGCGCGCCGCGTAATCGTTGTTCCGGGATACGGCATGGCTGTCGCGCAGGCGCAGCACAAACTCCGCGAGCTGACCGACATCCTAAACAAGCGCGGCGTTCAAGTCGACTTCGCGATCCACCCGGTAGCCGGCCGCATGCCAGGGCATATGAACGTCCTTCTCGCTGAAGCCGACATCCCTTACGACAAGTTGCATGAGATGGAAGACATTAATCCCGACTTCCCGGAGGCCGATGTCGCGCTGGTGATCGGTGCCAACGACGTCGTGAATCCTGCCGCCCGCCACGACAAAACCAGCCCCATCTACGGCATGCCGATCCTCGATGTCGACAAAGCTCACACCGTTATGGTGATTAAGCGCAGCATGAACCCGGGATTCGCCGGCATCGATAACGAACTGTATTACAACGACAAGACCATGATGCTGTTCGGCGATGCCAAAGGATTTCTCGGAGAGATTGTGAAAGCGCTGGCCGCCAATAAGTAGTACAACTATTCGTGCAGCTTCTTCGCTGCGTCAGCATAGGGTTTGGCGGCAGGATAGGTAACGTTCCAGCGAGGAGCCGTGATCGCTTGTGCCAGCCGTAGCGTCGCGATCCCGACGGCTTGATCCACTTTAGCCATGTTGTCGTAATCGATCTTCTGCCACTCGTCGCCCACGGCGTGATAGTCCGGAAATTCGTAGGTCACGCTGAGCGTATGCGCCGGAACCCCAGCTTTAGCAAGCGGTTCGTTATCGCTCATCTTGAAGTATTTGTCGCTCGCTTGCGCATCTTTTGAGACCACAATACCCACCCGCTTTCCGGCGTCTATAAGAACCGGTGTCATGTCGGAGAAATCGAATCCCGTAACGTTGGCCATCTTGATATGCGGACCTTCGGGAGCATCCGTGCGTCCAACCTGCTCCAGGTTCAGATCGGCGACCGTCTTGGCTAGCGGCACGAGAGGATGCTCCACGTAATATCGCGATCCCCTCAGCCCTTTCTCTTCGCCGGAAAATAGAATAAAAAGCACGCTCCGCTTCGGACGCGGATGCAGCGCCGCCAATGCGTTCGCAACTTCCAGGACCGAAGCCGTTCCGCTGGCGTTATCGTTTGCGCCGTTGAATATCTTGTCGTCGCCTGACTCCGCGGGGCCCTTGTGATCGTAATGCGCACTCAGCATCACGTAAGTATCTTTGAGTTGGGGATCCGATCCGCGTAGGATCGCAGCCACGTTGCGCGACTTAGGCGAGTCCGCATCTTCCGGCCGTACCACGACGCTTTGAAAATATCCATCATCGCCCGCGGGTTCCAAGCCCAGGCGGCGGAACTGGGACGCAATATATTCGCCGGCGATATCCAGCCCGCGCGAAGGCGTATCGCGGCCTTCTAATAAGTCGGATGCTAGAAAAGATACAGTTCCACGCAACGAGTTCGCTGTGACATGACCCAACACAATGCGCATTTCGGGACTGAGCCCGGCTGATTCAGTCGCAGCGACGCGGGGACGCACCGGACGCCGCACGGTGTGGGGAGCCTGAGCCGACACCACCGCCGTAATCGCCATCACCAACGCGATGCCGCGCAGCGTACGACTACTCATCGTTAAATTCTTCGAGCCACGCCATTTGAATCGCTTCGAGCTTGGATTCGTTAGATTTCTTCGGGTCGTCGTCGAAACCGTCCAATTCCGTGATCCACTTATGCAGGTCCGTGAAGCGGATGAACGACGGATCCTGATCCGGATATTTGTCGCGAAGCGCCAGGGCGATATCTTCGATGTCGGCCCAACTCAGCTTAGGCATTAGATCTTAGTTCCCTTCAGAGCGCCCCGCACTGCGGTATTCATCATGTTCTCAGCCAGTGCTTGCGTCGATTGGTTCAATTGCTCGATCTTCTCGCGGATCAGCAGATAGTCACTCTCGTTGTATACCCTCAGCAACACTTGGACATCCCAGTCGATTTTCGCCCGTAACTCGGTGGAAAGCGAGCGGAAGGCGTCGTCATTGCGAGCCTTCTTCACGGCTGCCAAAATACTGTCGGCCTCCACGCGAGCTTCACGCACCTGCCGTTCCTTAAAATCGTCCTGCGCCTTCTCGAAGGATTCGAGAATCATCGCCTCCACTTGCTGGTCCGAGAGCCCATAAGACGGCTTCACATCCATGCTCTGTTCCTTGCCCGTGCGGGTATCTTTAGCGGTCACGTTCAAGATGCCGTTGGCATCAATCAGGAACCGGACTTCGATTCGCGCCAGGCCAGCAGGCATGGGTGGCAGGTCTTTCAAATCGAAACGGGCCAGGCTGCGGTTGTCTTTCACCAATTCCCGTTCACCCTGGACCACATGGATCAGGACATTCTTCTGCCCGTCCACCGCGGTCGTGAATTGCTCGGTAGCTGACGCCGGAATCGTGGAATTGCGATGGATCAGTTTCGAAACCAATCCGCCCATGGTTTCGATGCCCAGCGAAAGCGGCGTCACGTCCAGCAGCAATTGGTCCTGGACGTCTCCCGAGAGAATCCCGGCCTGCACCGCCGCCCCCAACGCGACCACTTCGTCCGGATTCAGCTCAGTATGCGGCCGGGCACGGAATAACTTCTCTACCTCCGCTCGCACTAGCGGTATCCGCGTCGAGCCCCCCACCATAACCACTTCATTGATTTCCTCGACATTCACGCCCGCATCAGTAATGCAAGCCCGGCAAGGAGCCAGCGTCCGTTCGACGATAGGCTGAATCAGCTGGTTGAAGACCTCGAGTCCGATCTCGCGCAGATAACGCTTGCCGTTGTACTCGAATTCGATGGTAGTGGAAGGGACAAACGACAGTTGTTCTTTGGCATGAATTACGGCCCGGCGTAGCAATTGCACCGCGTCGCTTTTTACTGATACATCCTCGCCCCACTCCGCCTGAATATCTTCGAAAGCTATCTGCAACAGCAGATTGTCGATATCGTCGCCGCCGAGGTGTGTATCGCCGTTAGTCGCGAGCACTTCAAAGATGCCTTCATGGAGACGCAAAATCGAGATGTCGAATGTACCACCGCCGAAATCATACACCGCGACGATACCTTCTTTGCGCTTGTCGAGCCCATAGGCAAGGGCAGCAGCAGTCGGTTCATTCACCAGCCGCAAGACGTCTAGTCCGGCGATCCGTCCGGCGTCTTTGGTCGCTTGCCGTTGTGCATCGTTGAAATAAGCCGGTACTGTGATGACAGCCTGCGTGATCGGAGTGCCCAACTCCGCTTCAGCATCCATCTTGAGTTTGCGCAAGATGTATGCCGACACTTCCGGGGGAGTCACTACCTTGTCGCCCAATTGCAGCTTCAACACCGATCCGCTGTTATCCGCCAATCGGAACGGGAACAACTTCAATTCTTCCTGGACATCGGAGGCAGCGCGCCCCATCAGCCGCTTTACCGAATACACCGATCGCTCCGGATGCGTGATCAGCATCTCACGCGCCTGGTCGCCAACGATAACCTCGCCGTCTGGCGTCACTGATACTACGCTGGGGACAATCCCGCTCAGGATGCGGGGCCCGGTAGGCTCCATAACCGCGATCAGGCTGTTGGTAGTCCCGAGGTCGATGCCAACGATCTGCTTTTGGTCATCGCCAAAGTCAATTTGAAACGTGGACATTCAGTTCCTTTTCAACGTCACGGATCAAGTTCGCCACATACTGCCGGCGGTCCAGCACACTCCGAATCGCCAACAAGTGCGAGGCGTCCTGCGCTTCGTCATACCGCCCGAAGAGCACCGAAAGGCCGTGATCGATTTCATCCCGCATATGGTTGAATCGCGCGCGCGCCTCCGTCAGTTGAGGGCGGGCCGATTCGTCGCCTGACCGCAACTCCTCCAGCGCGATGTTCATCTCAAACACTTCTTCCAGCAATTCAGGGGGCACGTGCTTGGAAGGCACAATGCCTTTCTGGTCTAGAAAGTATTCGGCCCGCGCGACGGGATCGCGCAAAGTCCGAAAAGCGTCGTTCAGCATTGAGGTCATCTCAAGCGATTTTTGTTGTTCGTCCGCGCTAGCCCGGCTGAAACGGTCCGGATGCCACTGGCGGCTGCGCTCGTAGAAGTGTTTCTTGAGTTCTTCCGGATCGAGTGCCAGCTTAGGCGCGAGCCCCAGCGCATCGTAAAACTGCATCAGGCAGAGAAGGACGTCCCGCAGCCGCAGCTTTTCTTGGCGTTCGGATTCTCAAAAACGAAGCCCGACTGGATCAGCGAATCCTTCCAATCAAGCGTCATCCCATCCAGAAACACCAGGCTCTTGGGATCGATGAAAACCTTCACATCTTCGTCGAAGCTCAGGATCTGATCCGTAGGCCGCGGTTTTACATCGAACTTGAACTGATAACTCAAGCCTGAGCAGCCGCCGCCCAGGACGCCCAGACGCAGGCCTCCATTCACGCCCTCGCGCTTGAATGCTTCGCGAATTTTACCAACTGCCTTCGGGGTGACGGTGACCATGGCGAACCAGCCTTAAGCCCTCGCCGCAGTCTCGGCCGTAACCGGCTTGGCTTTCGCCTTATAGTCGGTGATGGCAGCCTTGATGGCGTCTTCTGCCAGCACGGAGCAGTGAATCTTCACCGGCGGCAGGCTCAGCTCCGTGACGATGTCGGTATTCTTAATCGCCAAAGCTTCGTCCACGGTCTTGCCGCGCAGCCACTCTGTCGCCAGCGAGGAGCTAGCGATAGCGCTGCCGCAGCCGAAGGTCTTGAACTTGGCGTCTTCAATCACGCCGGTCTCGGGGTTTACCTTAACCTGCAGCTTCATTACGTCGCCGCATTCGGGTGCTCCCACCATACCGGTGCCAACGTTGGGATCGCTCTTGTCCATCGAACCCACGTTGCGCGGATTGTTGTAATGGTCAACGACTTTGTCTGAATATGCCATAGTGTTTTCCTTTTAACCTGTTTAGTGCGCAGTCCACTGCACTTTGGTCAAATCGATTCCTTCTTTGAACATCTCGTAGAGCGGTGAAAGTTCGCGCAGCTTCTTCACCACTTCAATTACTTTGCCGGCGACGTAATCCACTTCTTCTTCGGTGTTGAACCGGCCCAGGCCAAACCGGATGGACGAATGCGCCAGATCGTCGCCCGCTCCCAGAGCTTTCAAAACGTAGCTCGGTTCAAGCGTTGCCGAGGTGCAAGCCGATCCGCTCGATACCGCGATTTCATTGATGCCCATCAATAGGCTCTCGCCTTCGACGTACGCGAAGCTGATGTTGAGGTTATTCGGCAGGCGATGCTCCAGCGTGCCGTTGATATAGACCTCGTCAAGCGAGTTCATCAACCGATCTTTGAGCTTGTCGCGCAAGAATGCCATGCGCTTGGATTCAGAGGGCATTTCAGCCTGCGCCAAAGCGCACGCTTCGCCCAACCCCACAATGCCCGGAACGTTAAGCGTACCCGAGCGCATGCCGCGCTCATGACCACCGCCATCCATCTGCGCCGTCAGTTGTACGCGCGGATTGCGCCGACGCACATACAGCGCGCCCACTCCCTTCGGACCATACATTTTGTGAGCGCTGATCGACATCAGATCGATGTTGTCGTCGAGCACGTTCACCGGAACCTTGCCCGCCGCCTGCGTTCCATCGGTGTGCAGTAGCACTCCGCGTTCCCTAGCGATCCTGCCGATCTCACGAATCGGCTGTAGCACGCCGATTTCATTGTTGGCGTGCATGATGCTGATCAGCACCGTCTTGTCCGTGATGGCCGCTTTCAACTGGTCCAGATCCACCAGGCCGTTCTGTTGCACCGGCAGATAGGTGACGCGCGTGCCGTGTTTCTCTAAACGCTTGCAGGTATCGAGGATCGCCTTATGCTCAGTAGCAGCCGTAATGATGTGGTTGCCCTTTTCGGCATACATCTCAGCCACGCCCTTGAGGGCCAAATTGTCCGACTCCGTCGCGCCGCTCGTGAAAACAATTTCCTTCGACGTCGCGCCGATCAGGCTGGCAACTTGCTTCCGAGCCTTCTCCGTCGCCTCCTCCGCCTCCCAGCCAAAGCTGTGATTGCGGCTGGCCGAGTTGCCGAAGATGTTCGTCAGGTAGGGCCGCATCGCCTCAAACACGCGCGGATCGACCGGCGTGGTGGCGTGGTTGTCCATGTAAATGGGTAGTTTCATGCTGTTGCCGTTAAGTTGTCCCAGAAAGCCTCGTTAGTTGGATGTTTTGCAGCGGCGGACGGACGCTAGGAATCTGCATCTCGTCGCTCGCCAGGTCCGCAAGAGAAATGTTCGCCAGTAAACTCAGGATGCCTTCGTGCACTTTGCGCAGCGGTTCGCGCACAGGACACAACGTAGACTGATCGCAGCCCGCATGCTCCGTAAAACACTTCGTCAAGATAATGGGGCCGTCGATTACCCGGATGGCTTCGAGCGCTGAAATATCCTGCGCATCGCGCGATAGCCGGTAGCCGCCATTCGTGCCCTGTTCTGAAATCAACAGCCCGCCGCGAGCTAGTTTCTGGAGTACTTTCGAAAGCAACGGCAGCGGAATCCGATAGGAATCTGCAATGTCTTTAGCTGAGGCGCTGGCACGTGGGCGGGCCACGGCGAGATGACGCAGAGCAATCAGCCCATAGTCCGCCTTTTTGGTCAGCTTCAACATCTGACACAAGTATATCAGACCGAATTGGTCCTGTCAGATCGAATTAGTCTGGTATATTCTAACTTGTTGTAATACAGCGACTTATTTCTTGGATGTCGAAGTCACTACATGAACTTTATACAGTTTGTAGTCTGCCGGGTAAACAGTCGCTTCAATCCTGTCCCCAATCTTAGCGGTTTTAAACACGTCGGCATTGTCCACTGTGTATTTCATGGACATGGCATCCATCCAGCCTTCCACCTTTTCACCATCGACTGTCATGCTCTTTGAAGCAGCGTCCAGCGATTCCACTTTGCCCCGAAACGTAAAGCTCTTCTTGGCGCCTTGAGCATGCAGCAGCGCGGCGAGCGGAGCCAGCATCGCGGCGGATGTGAAAGTTCGTCGGTTCATGGGATCAATGTATCATGGTCAAAACGTATGCGACATGCCATTTTTCTCGCGTTAGCGGCTGCTCTGAGTGCATCTGCCCAAACCATTGCCTTCTCTCACGCCACTGTCATTGACGGCACAGGTGCAGCTCCTCTTCGCGACGCGACGATTGTGGTCTCGAGCGGGCGCATTACCGCGATGGGTCCTGCGGCGAAGGTCAAAACTCCGCCGGACGCGCAGGTGATCGACCTCACCGGCAAGACCATCATCCCCGGCATTATCAACGCCCACTCGCACATCAGCGACGATCCCGCCCTGAAGCTTCGCCACTTCGCCCTTTACGGCGTCACATCCACCATCGGCATGGGCGGCGATGGCGAGGATGTCCTCAAGATTCGCGACGAGCAGCGCCATGGCGACATCAAAGGCGCCCGCGCTTATACCGTACAACAGCGCTTCGAGTTTGAAAAAGACGCGCCCACGCCCGACATCGCACGCCTAAAAGTGGAAGAGCTCTATAAAAAAGGCGCCGACGCCGTGAAAGTGGTGGTAGACGACCGCCGCGCCACCGTCGCGAAGCTGCGACCGGAGATCACCGCCGCCGTCATCGACCAGGCTCACAAGCATCACATGAAGGCCTTTGCGCACATTCACGATTACGCCGACGCGAAGCTGGTGATGGAGCAGGGAATTGACATGCTGGCCCACGAGGTCCGTGACCGCGAAGTCGACGATTCGTTCATCTCCATGATGAAAGCCAAGAGAGTCGGGATCACACCCACGCTGGTTCGCGAGTTGTCCTCGTTTGTCTATGCCGATTCGCCCGCCTGGCTGGATGATCCATTCCTTGTCCGCTTCTTCGATCCCAAGCGCATTGAGTTCGCGAAGACTAAATTGAAGGATCAGCAGTCGAAACTTACCGATCTTGCCTTGAATCGGCGGGATCTCGAAATCGCTTCTAAGAATTTCACCAAGATGTTGAACGCCGGGGTGCGCATCGGCCTCGGAACCGATAGCGGCCCGGCTCCCGCGCGCTTTGAAGGATTCTTTGAGCACCTCGAAATGGAACTGATGGTGAAGTACGGCATGACGCCAATGCAGGTGATTCAGGCTTTCTCGAAAACCAACTCCGAGATTCTAGGGATCGACAAAGACTACGGCACCCTCGCCAAGGGTAAGATGGCCGACCTGGTAGTGCTGGATAAGAACCCGCTCGATGACATCCTGAACACCCGCACTGTAAGCGCCGTTTACATCGGCGGAAAGAAATTCGAGTAGGAGTCGCCCATGCGGAAGTACGCTCTTCTCTTTTTGCTGGCCGCCACCATGGCCCAGGCCGCCGTGGTGCGCCTGGATATCAAGGAACGCTCCGACATTCTCGATGGCAAGACCTTCGGCAACGTTGGCGCTTATGAGCGAATTGTCGGCAAAGCTTATTTCGTGGTGAACCCAAGAATCCCGGCGAACCAAGCTATCGTCGACATCGATAAAGCTCCGCGCAACCGCGACGGCATGGTGGAGTTCTCTTCCGACTTCTTTTTGTTGCGCCCCAAGAACCCGAAGAAAGGTAACGGCACGGTCCTCTACGAAGTCTCGAATCGCGGGAATAAGAGCATGTTGGTCCACTTCAACCGCGCCACTGCTTCGTTCGATCCACGCAGCTCCGACGACTTCGGCGACGGTCTGCTGATGAATCAGGGCTACACGCTGCTGTGGGTGGGCTGGCAATTCGACATGCCGGATGCGCCGCACCTGGTCTATCTTTATCCCCCGGTCGTCCAGGGCATTCAGGGCATCGTACGCGCGGAGATCACAACAGATCGCCATGAAACCAGCTACAGCGTTGCGGATCGTAATCACAAGCCCTACAAGGTTCTGAATCCCGACGATCCCAATCTCCGCCTCACGGTTCGTGACCAAGTGGAAGGTCCGCGCACGACAATTCCTCGCGCCGACTGGCACATTGAAAACGGCGCGACCATCGTGCCCAGGAACGGCTTCGATCCCGGCCGCATCTACGAGTTGGTTTACACCGCCGAGAATTCGCCGGTGGCAGGTACCGGTTTCGCCGCCGTGCGCGATATGGTTTCCTGGCTACGTTACGGCAGCATCGTGGCCGGTGCGCCCGCTCCCACTGTCCCCTTGAAACGCGCCTATGGATTCGGCGTCTCGCAGAGTGGCCGCTTCCTTCGCACCCTGCTGTACTACGGATTCAATCGTGATGAGCGCGACCGCAAGGTTTTCGACAGCATGTTGATCGATGTCGCGGGCGGCGGTCGCGGCGGTTTCAATATGCGTTTCGCCCAGCCCTCGCGCGATAGCAATCCTTTTTCAAACACGCTCACACCGGTCGATATTTTTCCTTTTACCGATCTTGAACAGACTGATCCGCAGACCGGCGTCAAGGATGGTCTGCTTACGCATGCGCTCCCCCCTGAATTCTGGCCGAAAATTTTCTACATGAATTCTGAATTTGAATACTACGGCCGCGCCGGCTCGTTAATCCACATTGCGCTCGATGGGAGTGGCGATATTAAATTGCCGGTCACCACCCGCATCTATATGTTCAGCGGAGGCCAGCATGGGCCTTCCGCATTCCCGCCTACGCGCCACGGTACGCAGAATCTCGCGAATCCAAACCCCTACACATGGACCTTCCGTGCGTTGCTCGCAGACATGGATGCCTGGACCAGAAACGGCATGGAGCCGCCTCCTTCCAAATACCCCACCGTCGCGGCGCATGAACTGGTGCCGCTAGCTGGAGTTCAATTCCCCAAAATCCCCGGCGTTGCGTTCCCGACCACGTTCCATCTTGCATACCCGTCGAATTACGGTCCCGACTTCCGCACGAAAGGTATCGCCACGCAGGAGCCGCCTGAAATTGGTCAGCCGTATCCTCTACTCGTTCCACAAGTGGATCGGGACGGTCTCGATATCGCCGGCATCCGCATGCCCGAGATTGCGGTTCCCCTTGCCACTTACACAGGTTGGAACCTGCGAGCGTCCGAAACCGGCGCTCCCAAGATGCTCTCCACGCCGAACGGTTCGTTTATTCCGTTCGCTCGTACGAAGGCCGAGCGCATCAAGTCGGGTGATCCGCGTCTCTCCATCGAAGAGCGCTACGCCAGCAAAGATGATTACCTGAAGAAATTCGAAGCGGCTGCGAAGTCACTTGCCGATCAGCGTTACCTATTGCCAGGAGACGTGCAGGCGCTCGTCCAGCGCGGCGCTATCGAGTGGGATTACGTGCAGCACCCGTGACCTGCCAGCGCTGTAAGGTTTCGATGAAGGAACTGAAAGGGCACATCTACCACAAGAAACGAAAGTGGAAGTGCCCGCAGTGCAATCGAGTCCGAATGCAGGTGCCGAAACCGGCGCGAACTAGCTAGCGGCCGAATACCAGGATTTCAAAAGTATCGGGCAACACCGGCGGCCGGCCTTTTTTCCCATCCGGGGAAGGCGGCGGCGCGGGTCCAAACTCCGCGGTTGGCACATATAGCTTGTGCGCCATCTGATCGGCGGCAATCGTGCGTCCCAGGCGTTGGCTCGGAATCGTCGCTAGGGCTTCGAACTTGCCCGGCGAAGTTTCACCCACCATCGTGAGGGTTCCATCCGCTCCATTGGCGGCAAAAGCGTAGCCGTCGTCGAAGGCCACGCCATCGTCTCCCGCACCGATCGGCACGTTCGCCAGCACCTTGCCGGATGCCGGATCGCTAACGATCATGACTTTGTTTTCGCACACCGAATAGAGGCGGCCCTTGGGATCGATCGCCATCCCGCTCGGACCATCGCACGGCGCGATGGAATAGCGCTTGGCGACTAGCGAGTTCTTGGCAGCCACCTCAACGATTTCGTTCTTGTCTTCGATATTGGCGTAAATGTGTCCCTTACCGTCGATCTGCGCGAACTCCGGCTTGCCGCCGAGCGGAATGGACGACGTGAGCACGTCGCCGGTCTTGGCATCAATGACGGTTGAGTCGGAGCTGCGGCCGTTAAAAGTAAAGATGCGATGCGTCACTGGCTCATAAATGATCGAGTCCGGATTCTGCCCCGTCTTCACTTTGCTCAAGACTTTGAGTGTTTTCAAATCGAAGATCGTAACGTCATTGTCCTGGCCGTCGCTGGTGAAGCCGCGCCCCAGGTCGCCGGCGATAGCGATCCCATGTACTCCAGTGGTCCCCGCGATGGTGCCTATCAGTTTGTCGGTGGCCGTGTCGACGACTTCCGTTTGCGTGCCGTGAGAAATGTACAGGCGGTGATTGGCGCTGTCGGAATACGAATAATCCCATCTACCAGCGCCACCAATCTTGATCTTGCCGACGATCTTGTAGGCCGGCGGAGCCGCCAAAGCGGTGGCCGCCAGTAGGATTGGGAGTAGCGATTTCTTCATATGCGAGATAACCCCTAGCTACCATAGCTGGACAAGCTGAAGATTGGCTGAATAGTTCAAATATCATCTACCAAGTAGAACGGGACCATGGCCTGTCTCAGGTATAAGACTGGCCACGGGTTGATCCCACTGGCCTTCGCGCACGGCGAAACTGACGCGAAAAACTGTTCCTTCGCCCAGCGTGCTGCGAACCTCGATCTCCGCATCGTGCAGTTGCGCGATAGTCTTAGCTAGCGAAAGGCCCAACCCGTGCCCTTCGACACTCCGGGAATGATCGGCCTGGTAGAAACGCTTGAAAATATGCGGCAGATCGGCTTCGCCGATCCCCTCTCCGAAATCCTCAACGCTGGCCGAGATCACACCGTCTCCGCGGTTCACACTGAGAATTACCTCGCCGCCGGCATGCGAAAATTTGAGCGCGTTATCTAGCAACACCATAAACAGGCGGCGCAAAGCCTCATGATTTGCGGATACGATCGCGGGCTGGTCGCATAGTACCGTCGCTACTCGAATCCCCGCGGCGTGTGCCAGGTTCGCCATTTCATCGCGGACCTCGGTTAGCAC